>ENA-ORCT01000430-ORCT01000430.1-marine-metagenome-genome-assembly--contig:-NODE-430-length-20417-cov-3.587955_pt1 | contig 20417 bp, 13 predicted proteins | sample MGYA00248632_ERZ508511 | MGnify/ENA primary metagenome ERZ508511 (study PRJEB26182, sample SAMN06268839) | marine metagenome | isolation source: Tt an P1-techrep anaerobic enrichment on pine from sediment...
CTTCCGCTGGCCGATGAAGGCCAAACTGAACGGTGCAACGATCATCCACGTGGATCCCCGGTTTACCCGAACCAGCGCCATGGCCGACATTTACGCACCTGTCCGCGCAGGGGCGGATATCGCTTTTCTCGGCGGTCTGATCCGGTTCGTGATGGATGACGAGCGGTGGAATCGCGATCCCTTTTTCCGGCAGTACCTGGTGAATTACACGAACGCCGCGACGATCGTGCGGGAGGATTTCAAGGATACGGAAGACCTGAACGGCGTCTTTTCCGGACTCATGAAAACCACCGGTGACAATCCGGCATGGCCCTTTGACGGTTCGACCGGGCAATATGATACCGTCAGCTGGCAGTATGATCGGCAAGACCCGTCAATACCATCCTCCCCGGTTCTTCGTGACGAAACGCTTCGGCACCCCCGCAGCATCTTCCAGGTCGTGAAACGACACTTCAGGCATTACACCCCCGAGATGGTCGAAACCGCTACGGGATGCCCCAAAGAGACCTTTCTTAAGGTGGCCCGGACGGTGCTGAATAACTCCGGCCGGGATCGCACCACAGCCTGGGCTTATGCGGTGGGCTGGACCCAGCACACCTGCGGCCCTCAGATCATCGGCTGCTGCGCGCTGCTCCAGCTTTTGCTGGGCAATGTTGGACGGCCCGGCGGAGGTGTCATGGCCCTCCGCGGGCACGCATCCATCCAGGGGTCGAGCGATATTCCGACTTTGTATCACAGCATCCACGGTTACATGCCCGCCCCATCGGCACTCAAGGACCATGGTTCCCTTTATAACTATCTCCGCGCCGAATTCGGAACGGCCGGGTACTGGGCCAACATGCCGCGGTTTCTCGTGTCGTATCTCAAGTCCATGTACGGAGACGCGGCTGCGCCCGAGAACGATTTCGGGTACGGATGGCACCCGAAGATTACCGGTGATCATTCGCATCAGCCCATGGTGGTGGCCATGGCCGAGGGGCAGGTAAAAGGCATGCTCTGCATCGGCCAGAACCCGGCGACCTCAATCAACGCCGGGCTGGCGCGGAAGGGGCTTCGGAACCTGGAATGGCTGGTGGTGAAGGACAATTTTATAACCGAGACGGCCTCGTTCTGGCAACATGCGCCCGAAGTGATTCGCGGGGAGATCCGGCCCGAGGCGATCCGGACGGAAGTCTTCTTTTTTCCATCGGCCCAGGTTGCTGAAATGGAGGGGAGCTTCACCAACACCCAGCGGATGCTCCAGTGGCATTCCAAGGCGGTGGACCCGCCGGGCGATTGCCGCTCGGATCTCTGGTTCACCTGGCAGCTCGGCCTTCGGCTGAAGAGCATGTACGCCCGCAGCACCCGTTCTCGCGATCAGGGCATCCGGAATCTCGTCTGGAATTATGAACCGGACGAGCCGGCGGAGGCCGGCGGCGAACCGGATCCTGAAAAAATTTTAAAGGAGATCAACGGTTTTTTTACCGCCAGTCCCGACCGTCACCTCAAGGGATTTCATGAGCTAAGCGATGACGGCTCGACAACGTGCGCCTCGTGGATCTACTCGGGAGTGTTCCCGGGGCCGGGAATGAACCTGGCCCGGCGCCGGGAGCCGGATCCGCCCGGGGAGATCGGGGCTCAGCTGGACTGGGGTTGGGCCTGGCCGGCAAATCGTCGCATGCTCTATAACCGGGCATCGGCCGATCCGGACGGACGCCCCTGGAGCGAGCGAAAACGTTGGATCTGGTGGGACGGCACAAAGTGGACCGGCTATGACACACCGGATTTCCCGTTCGAAAAGGCGCCTGATGCGCCGGCGGTCCTTGGGGGAAGAGGACTCGATGCCCATTCGGGTCGCCATCCGTTCATCATGAAGCCCGACGGCGTGGGATGGCTTTTCGCTCCCAGCGGCATGGTGGACGGGCCGCTGCCCACCCACTACGAGCCGGCCGAGTCGCCGGTTAAAAATCCGCTTTACCGCCAACAGGCCAACCCCCTTCTGAAACACTGGCAGCAGGCGGACAATCATCTGGCCCGGGCCGGCGATCCCCGTTATCCGTATATCATGACCACCTACCGGTTGACTGAACACTTTCTTGCCGGCGCCATGAGCCGTTGGAACCCTTGGCTCACCGAACTCATGCCGGAGCTGTTCATTGAGCTGAGCCCCGAATTGTCGGCGGAAAAAGGGATTCAAACACTGGACTGGGTGTGCATTACCACTCCCCGCGGACAGATCCGGGCCAAAGCACTGGTGACCCGCCGCCTCCGGCCGTTTCGGGTCGGCGGGAAACGGATCCATCAGGTGGGGATGCCGTGGCACTGGGGATGGCAGGGGGTGGTGACCGGGGATGTCGTCAATACGCTGACGGCACTGGTCGGTGATCCGAACGTGAGCATTCACCAGGGCAAAGCCTTTGTGTGCAACATCGAGCCTGTTTGAAACCGGATAAATTGGCTGAAATTTTTTTGCTTTCATTCCTCTGATTTTCAAAGAGAAGAGTTGAAAAAAACTGATGCATAAACGAATGGGGTTTTTTACGGACACCTCCGTGTGTATCGGGTGCAAGGCGTGCGAGGTGGCCTGCAAACAGTGGAACCGGCTTGTTGCTGCAGAAAACGGTGCCACCCGGATGTCCGGAGACAGCTACGACAACACCCGCAAGCTGGACAGCATCCACTGGCGCCATGTCAAATTTATCGAACAGTTCAGTGAAGACCGCCGCCGGGCCCGGTGGCTCATGATGAGCGATGTGTGCAAACACTGCGTTAAGGCCCCGTGTATGGAGGCGTGCCCGACGGATGCCATCATCCGGACGGAATTCGACACAGTTGTGATCCGGCCGGATGTGTGCAAGGGGATTGGGCTTTGCGCTGAGGCATGCCCTTTTGGTGTGATCGTCATCACACCGCCGATCAAGATCGCCCGGAAGTGCACCTTGTGCTACGACCGCATCAGCAACGGCATGACACCGGCATGTGCCCAGACCTGTCCGACCGATTCGATTCGGTTCGGTCCCATCGCCGAGCTTGTCCGGATCGCCGAGGCCAGGGTGGACCAGTTGCACCGGCTTGGCCAGAAGGAGGCCCGTCTGTATGGCACTGACGAAACGATCCAGGGGGGACTCAATTCGTTTTATCTCCTGCTCGATGAGCCGCGTGTGTACGGCCTGCCCGATTCATCGCGGGGATCGGTGCATCTGGGGAAATAAACGGCTGGTGGGGATGTCGGGTCCAGATTACAGTCCCAGGAATTTTGAAACACAGAATCAGTTACCCCGAAAGGAAGATAACATGCTTGAATTGTTGAAACGTCGAGTCGTTGAGAGGGGTGATCCTATTCCGCGAATTCGTCTCGTTTACCCAGAGATGCTCCTGAAAAACGGCAGTAAAGTAGGGTGGATTAAGCGAAGCGAATCCACCAGCAGTACTCTGCCAATTATAAAAAAAATATCACTCGAGATCCAAATTTTGAATGGCTTCGGGTTCGTTTTTACCCCAATCCGATCCGTACCATCCCCGCTCAACCGCACGATGAAAAGAACCATGAGGCCACAATCCAGGATGACTGACATAGCCGTGTTTGACCGGATTGTAGTGTATATAATCCATGTGTTTTCGCCAGTCGTCCTCATCCCGGATAAGATGTTCCCAAAACCGCCTTTGCCAGATTCGTTTCTCCCCTTTTGAATTCAGAGCAGCATCAACGCCGGTAGAAAAATAGCGTTTGATCAAGCGCCAACGGGTCGAAAAATCGGCATCCCCACTGGGAAGCTGCCAGATGCAATGGATATGATCAGGCAGGATGACAATCGCATCCATAACAAACGGCCTGGAATTTTTTATTTCTTTAAACGCTTTTCGAAGCCGGTCGATATGTTGGGGTAAATGAAAAACAGGCCGTCTATTGTGGGTCACGACCGTGAAGAAATATACACCGCCTTCCAGATATACCCGTTTGTAGTTGCTCATAATAGCGTCAATATGGTGGTGCATATGGTGGATTCGCTTCGCTTAATCCACCCTACGGTGGTCTCCGTTCAATTTATGCTTTTTCAGGTCGACAAAGTAATTTTTCAGGCTTTGAAAAAGGCGGAATGAATTGCTTGTAGTCGTTAGTGGTCTTTTGGAAAATTGAGAAGACCTTAATGAAGCTTTGTAAGGTGGATCAAGCGAAGCGAATCCACCAATTATCCCATAAAAGCAACGCTTTGCGAACAGTCCAGATCAGCAACTTACACTCGGTAGGGGCACAGCGCGCTGTGCCCCTACCTTCCACGGACTTCCGTCAATACCCAATCGCGGATCAGTAACTCAACTTTGAACCCGAAACCCGAAACTCGGAACTCGGAACCCGGAACCCGAAACTCGGAACTCGGAACCCGGAACCCGAAACCCGAAACCCGGAACTCCGCCTTCAATCATACCGCAGTCCGTCCACAGGCTTGAATCGAGCGGCCTGGTTGGCCGGATAGATGGAGGCGATAAAGCAGATCACCATGGCGGCGAGGGAAATCACCAGGACATCCTCTACCGCCAGCTGTACCGGCAGGGTGGTAAAAAAGTAGACATCTTCGGGCAAATCCACGAACTGGTATCGCTTCAGCAGTTCGCACAGGATATATCCCAACCCGATCCCGAGGGCGGTGCCGGTCGCTCCGATCGTTGTTCCCCTGAAGAGAAAAATTTTCCGGATGCTCCGGTCCGTTGCGCCCAGCGCTTTGAGGATGGCAATGTCCTTGGTTTTGGTCATCACCATCATGATCAGTGAACTGGTGATACCGAATCCGGCCACCAGGACGATGAACAGGAAAATGACGAACATGACGGTTTTCTGCAGCTTCAGGGCGGAAAAAATGTTTCGGTTCCGCTGCATCCAGTCCACGACCCAGAATGAAAATCCGAGTTTTTCGCCGATTTTTTTAGCCAGATCCGGTGAGTCATCGATATGATTGGCCTGAATCTCGATGCCGGTGACCGAATCACCGATATTCAGCAGGGTCTGGGCATCGTTCAGGTCAAGGTAAGCGAACGTGACGTCATGGTCATGCAGGCCGGAATCGATCAGTCCGGCTATCATCAAGCGGTTGACCCGGGGAACCTGCATCCGTGATGCCGAAAAATTCTGGCCGGACATCAGAAAGACAATATCGCCTGTGGCGAGCTTGAGGCCCGCCGCCAGAGCCTTGCCCAGATAAATCCGGGGGACCAGGGACCGCTCCGTTTTGTCGGCGGGGGGGGCCTGATCAGGCGGGAGCGATTGGCGGCCGAATCGGGCCAGTACCTTTTCAAGCAATGCCGGTTGAAGCCCCTTGATGATTGCTCCGGACTGGCCGGTTTTTGAACGAAGGACGACCTGTTTCATCAGGTACGGGGTGGCCTGTTTCACCCCGTCGATGGTCTGGATGTCGTCGATGGTCACCCGGTAATCGGTAAACGGTGCGCCGCGGTACACCGCCACGATATGGGACTGGGTTCCCAGAATCTGCTTTTTGAGCTCGGCTTCTGCCCCGGTCATGACGGCAATGACTACGATCAATGTCATTACACCAATGGTGACGGCGGCCACGGAAAACAGCGTGATCACCGAAATAAAGGCCGCTTTGCGGGGGGATCTGAAGTACCGTCGGGCAATGAAATATTCGTATGCCATTTTGTATAGCGTGTCTAAGGAACGTTAATTGAAGTTATCCGTTGCTGAAAAAATCTCAACTCCGGGATTCAGTACCGCAGATCATCCCGTAAGACAAGTCTCCGATAGGGTGAAACCCGCCGCGTTTTCTTGAGAACCGGAATCCATCGTTCATAATTCCGGCCTTATTCAGTCTGAAATGCTTCAGACTGTCTGAGAAAATTCGCATACGTATAACCGATTGGAAAATTGTATGTATTGTGAAATTGGAAGCCTTTCCGCTTCGCGGATCGATATGCAGATCAGTGTCTTGATATTGGGTCAATAAATGAATTGAAATCAAATGGTGAATTGACAATTCAGTCGGGCTGTGGTGTATTAAATTTTTAAATCCAATCGATAGAAAAATGAAGTTACCAATTCCGTTCTCCGACAGGCAGAGGAGTTGAGCTTGGAAAATTATCCCGGGGACTCAATTCACTTACCATTGATCGGAACCAAACTCTCGCCGCCGCGCTACTCCGGCCCTCTGGTTTCCCGTGCCCAGTTGCTGGAATCCATCACCCCGAACCGGTTCCGTAAACTGACTCTGGTGCACGCCCCTGCCGGTTTCGGGAAAACCACCCTTCTCGTTGCTTGCCGGGAGAAGATTCTTTTATCGGGCTACGTTACCGCCTGGGTATCTCTGGATAAGGACGATAACGATTTCGTCCCGTTTTTTACCTACTTGACCGCGGCGTTACAATTGGCCCATGCCGGCATCTGCCAGAGCACCCGGACTCTTCTGCAGGTGGGGGTGGTGCCGGAAAAGGTACTGGTCTCAACCCTCGTCAACGAGTTGAGCAGTATCGAAATGCCAACGGTCCTTTTCCTCGACGATTTCCACTGGATCACCAACCGGCGGATTCTGGATGCCCTCACTTTTTTTCTGACCAGGCTGCCTGACAAGGTTCATCTGGTTGTGGCCAGCCGTTCCAAGCCATCCCTTCGGGTCGCCGGGCTCAGGGCCCGAAACCAACTGCTTGAAATCAATGCCGCATCCCTGCGATTCAGCTTCCAGGAGACCAAATCGTTTCTCAACACTATCATGGGGTTGGAGCTTTCCAGAAAAGAGCTGCAGTCTTTGTTCAACCTGGCCGAGGGCTGGATCGCTGGCCTGCAACTGGTCTCCCTTTCACTCAGGGGACGAAGGGACCGAACTGCTTTTCTGAATTCATTCCCTGGGACCATCCGTTCCATCAGCGAGTACATGGCAGAGGACGTTCTGGCCCGGCAACCGGAATCGCAAGTTGATTTCATGATGAAAACTTCCGTCCTCTCACGCATGAACAGTGAGCTGGCAACAGCTCTGACCGGGGTCGAAAACAGCCAGGAGATCCTCGATCAGCTTGAGCGGATGAATCTTTTTCTGCTTCCCCTGGACGAGGAGCGGCGCTGGTTTCGATACCATCATCTCTTTTCGCATTTTCTCCAGGAGCGCCTGAGACAAAGCCTCCCGGGTTGTGTCGCTTCACTCCACCGGGCGGCATGCGACTGGTTCGCTTCCAAGGGACTGGTGGAGGAGGCCGTCCACCATGCACTGGAGATTCCGGATACCCGGAAAGCCACCGAATTGACGGAGCAATGTGCCCGGGCTCTGGTGGAGCAGGGGCAGATGGCCACCCTGCTGGGCTGGATCAAGAAATTGCCCGAAAAGAGTCTGAAAAGCCATCCGCGGATCCTGCTGGCGGTGAGCTGGGCCTTGACACTGAGTGCCCGGCATGAAGAGGCCGAGGAAATCCTGGAAGAAATTCAAGAAGAACTGGCTGGAGAAATTCGGTCCGACAGTGAGGTGATCGAGGCGGAGGTTACAGCTATCCGCGCCACGGGCGCTGCACTCAGGGAGGATGTTCTCACCGCGCAGCGATTGGCCCGCCAGTGCCTGAACAAAGACTTTCATGATTCATGGGTCAGGCGGGTGATCGGAAATGTTCGGATATACTGCTGGTTGCGCCGCGGCGAGCTGACCAAGGCCCGTGCTGAACTCCTCGAGAGTCAGACCCGATCCAGTGCCCCCGCAAGTCATTATGCAGACGTCTACAGCAAGGTGTTCATGGGAATGATTTTGATCGCCGAGGGCCGCCCTCACGAGGCGCGCCAGCAGCTTCAGGAGGCGGTTTCGCTCGCCGATCACGTGGTGGGTCGTCAGGCCGTGTCGGCCGCGCTGCCGGCGGCCTTTCTTTTCTATCTCCTTTATGAAGAGAATCAGCTGGATCAGGCCGTTCGTCTTCGGGATACCCACCTTGATTTAATCGATTCGGGCTGCCCGCTCGTGGAGGCGCTGGTTGCCTGTTACATTCCTCTGGTTCGGATCAAATGCCGGGCCGGTCGCATGGAGGATGCACTTGCTATTCTCAACAAGGTGGAGGCATTCGGTCAGCGTCAAGGAAGCTGGCTGATTCTGTTCGCCATTCTCAACGAGCGGGTGCGGATCATGGTGGAACAGAACAATACCCGCGCCGCTGCCCGCCTGCTGGCCCAGACGAGGGGGCTTTATCAGCGGCAGCCGCGAAATTTCAATGGCACGGAGATTCACATTCACCATTTCGATACCATGGCAGAGGCAACGGTGCTGCTTGCCCAGGGGCAGCCGCGGAAAGCCGCGGAGCACCTGGAGCGGTTTTTAAAGGATTGTGAGACATTCGGCGAGATTCGACTTTCGGTTGCTCCCCGGATCGTGGCGGCCCTTGCCCACGAGCAGGCAGGAGAACGGAAAACAGCACTGGAATGCATGCATAAAGCCCTCCTGTCGGCCATGCCCGAAAACCGGATTCGCCCCTTTATCGACGAGGGTCCAGCGGTGGCCGACCTTCTTAAAAAACTCAAAGCGGCCGAGGGGGCCGCTGCCCCCCACCCGAATCTGGATCGGTTGATCGCGGCTTTTCCCGCTTCACCCGAGCAATGTAACCCCGGCCTGTCGACCGAGACCGAATCTTTCCCTGCCGGATCCCCCGTGGACCCCCTGAGCGATCGGGAACTGGATGTCCTTCGGATCATGGCCAATGGCTTCTCCAATCGTGAAATCGCCCAGGTGCTGACCATTACGGTGGACACCGTCAAATGGCATCTCAAAAATATCTACGGTAAGCTGGCGGTCTCGTGCCGTACCGAAGCAATCAACGAAGCGCGGCTCATGGGCATTCTCGATTAGCTTCCCCCCCCCAATAACAGATCGATTAAGAAAAATACTTTTAAATAACAGGGAAAACCGGGCATCATATTGAATGAAAATTCGAAATTCATATTTCGGATTTATGACAAGTTACTGGTTTGACCGTTTAACTCGCTGACATGTAATTGTATCACCTTGCCCCGACGGCTGTTTCCCTCTCTCCCCGCACACCCTTTCCCGGGTAGGTGGGGGACCCTCCCCACCCCTTTTACCCCCTACCTGTAAGAGGGGGGTAAACCATAAAAAGCCCCTGTAAACTCTCCTTAAGGAACGAGGATTCATTTAATTGTAATTAATAAAATTCGCGTTCCTAAGTCAGGAGGCGCAGGCCCGGCCTTTCCTTTTCTAACTGCTTTCAGGCGGTCCGTCCCTGAAAGTGTAAACTCACAAAAGGAGGTTGTCATGGGGTATTCCTATCTGGACCTGAACAAAGAGTTAACAAAGAGTCAGATCCAACTGAAACACTCGGTGCGGGAGTTCGCCCAGGCGGAACTGAGGCCGGCCGGAAAGGAGCTCGACGCCCTGGATGATCCGGCCAAGGTGGCAAAGAAGGACTCCCTTTTCTGGAAGTGCATGAAAAAGATGCGGGACCTGGAGTACCACAAGGTTTTCATCCCCGAAGCGGTCGGCGGCATGGGGCTCTCCCCCATTGAACTGCACATTTTCTATGAGGAGATATCGGCGGCCAGCGTTGGTTTTGCTATCGCCCATGCCGTAGATATGTTCCCTGCCTTTTTCGGCGCCTTCACCCAGGATCCCGAACTCATCACCCAGTTCACCACCCCTTACCTGGAGGACCGGGAGATGAACGTGATCGGCTGTTGGGCCATAACCGAACCCGAGCACGGTTCCGACACTATTATCATGGACACCCCGTATTTCGAAGATCCCGCCATCAAAGGCGGCGTTTCGGCGCACCGCGATGGAGACGAGTGGGTCATCAGCGGACAGAAATCGGCCTGGGTCTCCAATGGCCCGGTGGCTACGCACGCCGCCCTCTTTGTTACCAATATCAACGGCCAGCAGGCGACCCGGAAGGGCATGGCAAACGGCGGCATCGCTCTTGTGCCACTGGATCTTGCGGGCATCAGTAAAGGCGCTCCCCTTAACAAGACCGGTCAGCGGGATCTGTTGCAGGGAGAGATTTTCTTCGACAATGCGCGAATTCCTCAAAAGTACATGATCGCCACACCGGACAGCTACTCGCAACTTTTAGATATCTCTCTTGCGACGGCCAACGCTCTGATGGCGGCCTGTTTTACCGGTGTGGCCCGGTCTGCCTTCGAAGAGGCCTTAACTTACGCCAAGGGTAGAATCCAGGGCGGGGTGCCCATCTGCCAGCATCAGCTCATCCAGGACAAGCTCTTCAAGATGTTCATGAAGATCGAGGCCTCGCGCGCCCTGTCGCGGGCGGCCATGATTTACAACTATTCCACCCAGCCGCCGTCGATTCAGTATTCAATTGCCGCGAAAGTGTTTGCCACGCAGTCGGCTTTTGAGGTGGCCAGTGAAGCGATCCAGATTTTCGGAGGCAACGGGCTGAGCAAGGAGTATCCCGTTGAGAAGATCATGAGGGATGCCCGGGCCTCGTTGATCGAGGACGGCACCAACGAGATCCTGGGGCTGGCCGCTGCCAATATACTGCTGAAAAAGTACTGATTCAAACCGCGTTCGACCGACCGAACCCCCATCATTGAGGAGATAAACCATGGATAAATACAGCCCGTTCACGGGGCGTGAACATTACCACGAATGGCCCCCGTATTCACCCTCGGATCTGAGGCGCAAGGAGGCGGTGGTCCAGACCGCCCGGCAGATGCTGATCGGCGCCCTGACGGCCCCCATGGCCGGTGGAGTGAGCCAGATTGAAGGCCAGCTTCTCTACGGAAAAGACGAGTTGGAAGCCCTGGCTCGCAAAATGGAGGCGTTCGCCTACGAAAACGACCGAACTGAGGAGATTTATAAATACGAGGCGGTGATGGTTAGAGACAGCGACGCGGTGCTCCTGCTCGGCGATTACCGCTGCCTGGAAACCCCGCTTGATGTCGGCTGCGGACTCTGCGGGGGACGGCCTGACTGCAGTTTTTTCTACGAGCGTCATCCCAACCGGTTCGGCATGGTGGATACCACTGACCGCCGGTCCGATACGCCCATTCGCGGGCCTCTGTGCGGTGCGCGGGTCAATGACCTGGGCTATGCCGTGGGATCGGCGCTCTGGCTGGCCTCGAGTCTTTTTGTGGATGCCAGGCCCTTCATGAGCGTGGGCATGGCCGGAAAGGCTCTGGGGTTCTGCCCCGATTCGGAGATCATTGTCGGGATCATCGTTGCCGGCAAAGCCAAGAATCCCTGCGTTGATATTTTCCCCGACTACCATCTGTTCAACATGGAGAAAGTGGTGGACGTGAGCCGCAAGCAATTTATCACCGCCCGGATAGTCCCATCTTATGATTACCGAAAATGGCGACCTCAAAATAAAGTGGAGGAAGAATAATGAGATATTCTGCCCAAAAAGCATGCGCCGAGCACCTTGTCGACGTGGCCAAGCATTGCGCGAGCGCTTTCTTCAAGGCTCCCCGGATTACCGGCTATACCCGGATGGATGCCGAGATTATCACCGGGGAGGATCTCTGGCCAATCATTGAGATGCTTGGTCCCCTGTCAACAATCAACAGCTTTGTCCGCTGGGACTACGAAACCTTCAAAAGTACCTATGACGCGGGCAATCCGCCGGTGCTGCTGCTCCTTGCGGCTGATCTGACCCGTTCCCAGATGGGTTGGGACTGCGGTGCCTGCGGGTTTGCCACATGCAAGGAATTCAATGCTTATGCTGCCAGGAACGGTGGGACGGGGCAGCTCTGGGGCGGTCCCTCCTGCAACTGGAAGGTGCTTGATTTCGGAATCGCCTGTGACTGGGCGGCGGCGGCGGCCGCCCAGTTAAAGGTGGACAATCGTATCCAGGCCGACTCCGGAGCCATGGCTGGAATGCTCGGCTATCTGCCCGGTCATTCGGCCTTTATCGGGTTGCCCCTGGGGCCGGTGGGGGATCTGGTCTGGTACAGCCGTGAGGCCATGCACGGTAAATTCTCTCGCGAGGAGGCCATGGCCAATATGTTCCGCTGCTGTCCCACTCATTTCGGCGCCTTTCCCGGAGGAGGAAATCCTCTGGTTAAAAACAGCGAGCGCTGGTGGGAAACTCCCAGTTTCAACGCGGCCGTGCAATCCCCCCAGGCCATGGCGGCCGTGGGGCAGGTGATGGCGGAAATCACGGCAATCGCGGGCAAGTACGCCCCGGAGGTCGCCCGAAAATATCAGGATAACAAGGTGCCTGCCGACCTTGCCGACGAGGTGCGCTGACTATCCTTCCTTTGGAACGCGGATTTAATTAATTGTAATTTATTGAATCCGCGTTCCTTTGCGAAAAAAGGAGGTTCCTGAATGGAAAACACGATACGGGATATCCTGAGGCGGGGGGCGCGACTTCAGGGCCAAAAAGTCGCGGTCCGGTTTGAAAACGAGAGCGCCGTCACATACGGCGAACTGGATCGGATCACCAATCGGTTGGCGGCGGGATTAGCCCGTCTGGGGATAAAAAAAGGGAGTAAAGTCGCGTTTTTCCTGCCCAACTCCCTTCAATTGGTATTTGCGTGGCTGGCAACCGCCAAGTTGGGAGGGATCGAGGTTCCCATCAATCTGGCAAACAAGGGGGATTTTTTATCCTATATTATTAACAACTCGGAATCGACTATTCTCTTTGTGGCGGATGAACTGATCGAACGGGTCAAATTTGTGGAAAAGGACTTGCGCTCCCTGAAGCACGTGGTTGTCTGTTCCAAAAGCGGGACTTCAGCGCTGCCGGATCTCGGGTTCGCCACCCACCATTACGATGAGCTTTTCTCTGAAGGGAACGATCTTCCCGATGTAGAGGTTAAAAAATCGGATCCGTTTTCCATGATCTACACCTCGGGCACAACCGGTCCCTCCAAGGGGGTGCTGGTCCCCACCGGTGAGGCGGTCATGGCGGCCACCGAGTACCTGCACGCCATGCAGTGCACCCGGGAGGACGTATTTTTCACCTGCCTGCCCCTTTTTCATGCCAATGCACAGCTGTTGTGTGTCCTGCCCGCTCTGATTTCCGGAAATGAGGCGGTGATCTACGAGCGGTTTTCAGCCGGAAAGTTCTGGAGGCAGATAAGAGACGCCCGGGCCACGGTCTTTAACTCCCTGGGGGCCATGAGCACGTTTATTTTCAACCAGCCCGTGTGTGAGGAAGAAAAGGATAACCCGGTGCGCGCTGTTATGGCAGCTCCCATGCCCGCCTCCATTTTCGATGAATTTGCCGAACGCTTTGAGCTGAAAATCATCGAGGGCTACGGCCTCACCGAAACCGGCATGATCACCTACAACCCCTGGGAGGCCCCGGTGATGGGCTCCTGCGGCAAACCGACCCCCAACTACGAGGTGAAAATTTTCGACGAGGCTGACAACGAGCTGCCTCCCAACAGCCTGGGCGAAATCGTTGTCCGCGCAAAAGCTCCTTATACGATGTGCCTGGGCTACTACGGGATGCCGGAGAAAACCGTGGACGCCTTCCGGAATTTTTTCTTTCACACTGGAGACGCCGGTATCATCGATGAGAACGGGTACCTTTACTTTAAAGACAGAATGAAGGATTACATCCGGCGGCGGGGTGAGAATATCTCCTCCTTCGAGGTGGAACAGGTCGTTGTGAATCACCCCCGGGTGGCCGAATGCGCCGCGGTCGGTGTGACATCCGAGCATGGAGAGGACGAGGTGCTGGTTGCAGTTGTGCCCCGGGATGATGAGGCCATTGATACAGAAGAACTCATGGAATGGTGCATTCCCCGGATGCCCTATTTTGCCGTTCCCCGCTATGTGCGCTTTCTTGATCAGTTGCCCAAAACCCCGAACGAAAAAATCCGTAAAAATATTCTCCGAGAGACCGGGGTTACCCGGGATACCTGGGACCGGGAAGCGGCGGGTTACAGTATCCGGCGATAAGAATAGAGAGGAAAACAGCGATGGAAGACCTGTATATTGTCGGGGTGGGCATGATCCGCTTTGGCAAATACCCTGAAAAGGGGGTTAAGGAGATCGCCCGCCAGGCAACCGAAATGGCTCTGAAAGATGCCGGGCTCAAAAAATCGGATCTCGAGGCGGCCTATTTCTCCAACTCGTTCTGGGGTCTTTTTTCCAACCAGCATTCGATCCGCGGGCAGGTGGTCCTCCGTGCCATGGGCATCGAGGCCATCCCCATCGTCAACGTGGAAAATGCCTGTGCCGGCGCTTCCACGGCCGTTTATCAGGCCTGCCATGGCATCCGGGCCGGTGCATTCGAGGTGGCTCTTGCCCTTGGGGCGGAAAAGATCACTCACCCCGATAAGAGGCTCTCTCTGGAGGCCTACAGCTCTGCCGTTGACGTGGAGAATTTTGACGCCCATATCGACATGATGAGCCGCCTCAACCGCGGTTTCAACGTGGTTATTCCCGGAGGGGAGACTGCCTTTGGGAAAGGGCGAAGCATCTTCATGGACGTCTACGCCATGTTTTCCCGATGGCACATGGACCGGTTCGGCAGCAATCAGCGGCAGCTCGCGGAGATATCGGCAAAGAACCACGTGCACGCCTCCCTGAATCCCCTGGCCCAGTACCAGAATCCCATGACCACCGAGGAGGTGCTGGCGGACGTGCCGATAACCTATCCCCTGACCCGTGCCATGTGCGCTCCGGTGGGAGACGGGGCCGCGGCTGCCATTGTCTGTTCGGGATCCTACCTGAAGCGGCTCCGGGATGTGCGGCCGGTAAAAATCCGGGCCTCAGTTCTGGGTTCGGGCACCGGCCGCGATCTCGACGGCCTGGATATCGGAGAGCGCCTGGCCGGGAAAGCCTACCAGATGGCCGGCCTGGGGCCTGAGGATATCGATCTTGCCGAACTCCACGATGCAACGGCCTACGGCGAGCTCCACCAGACCGAAGCCATGGGATTCTGCCCGCCGGGAGAAGGGGGGCCTTACGCCGAATCCGGGGCCACCCGCCTCGGGGGAAAAAAGCCCGTCAATACCAGCGGAGGGCTTGAGTGCCGCGGCCATCCCGTAGGGGCAAGCGGCCTGGCCCAGATTTACGAACTGGTCACTCAGCTCAGGGGAGAAGCCGGACCCCGCCAGGTACCCGGCGCCAGGCTGGCCCTGGCGGAAAATGGCGGAGGGAACATCGGGGTGGAAGAAGCGGCCATGTGTATCCACATTCTCGAGCGCGCGGCGCAGGGTATATAAAGGGGGGGCAGCGACCCAGTCCCGCAGCTATTTCTGGCATCGGGCCGCTCCTCTTTCGGGGGAGCGGCCTTTCCATTTTGCAATAGTATATTGCTTTTCAAAAAAACTTTTTGGGGGCGAGGAGTTGCTCAGACTTGTCCCGTCGACATGTCACGTCGTAGCTTGTTATTCAGCGAAGACGGAAGCTTGTTATTCAGCGAAGACGGATGAACGCAGATAATGAATGTTAATGAAAAATCCTGAAGATCAGCGTTTATCTGCGTCCAAAATCATCCTCATAAAAGACTACAAGAAACAGACAGGAGTAACCAAAGATGGACCAGCCGATCGAAAATTACTGGACCCTGAAACTGGCGGGGCTGAAGGAGGCCCTGGAGAAGAACAACTTCGACGTTTACCTGACGGAAGACGCCGGCGCTGCCAAAAAACTGGTGATCGAGGAGATTGTCCCGGCACTCAAGCCGCAGAGCGTCTCCTGGGGCGGATCCCTGACGCACACTCAGACCGGTATCTATGAGGCACTCAAGACGCGTGAGGATCTGACCGTTCTGGACACCTATGATAAAAGCCGGAGCCCGGCAGATGCCTATGAAATTCGGCGACAGGCACTGCTGAGCGATCTGTTTATCACCGGCACCAACGCCGTTACCGAGGACGGCACCCTTGTCAATCTCGATATGATCGGCAACCGGGTGGGCGCCATCACCTTCGGGCCGAAGCACGTGATCATTCTCGTTGGCCGCAACAAACTGGTGCCGGATGCCGATGCCGCCTTTCACCGCATCAAGGATTACGTTGCACCGGTCAACACCATGCGCCTGGACAAGAAAACTCCCTGTGCCAAGACCGGTGTCTGCAGCGATTGCAACAGTCCGGACCGCATCTGCAACAGCTGGACCATTACCGAAAAAGCGTTTCCCAAGGGACGGATCAAGGTGGTGCTGATCAACGCCGATCTGGGGTTTTAGTTTGTCGAGGTAGGGTTCTATCGGGATCGGGATCGCTATCGGGATCGAAATCGATTTTCCCGATCCCATAGCCGGCAGAACGGCGTCTATCGCAAGGCGGCATACAACCGGCTTATCGTGCCCAAGTCCCATGGCTTTTCGATCCCGATAGCGATTGGGAATCGACTTAGGAACGAGGATTTATTTAAATGCAAGAATATTGCGCCGGATGTTGGTTCATCTTCAAGGCGCGTCATCGGTTTCATACTGTACGTATGAGGCCGTTGACGCAACGCCGAAGATGGGCCAACAGACAATGAGATCCTTTAAACTTTAAACAGCGAAATGCGCCGAAGCCTTGGCGAAGGCGGAGCAAGAAATTGTAATTAATTAAATTCGCGTTCCTTAATGCCTGCTGCCAGATTCATTTGACAACGATTTGTGATTCAGCGACAATCAATAAACGTGAATCCAGATGCATCGAATTTGGTTTGCGTTTCCACGTCGCAATTCATTTTCCCCGACACTACTGCTACCTGATTCAACATAAGCCGATTGTCTCTTCCTTCCGCTTCAACCTCATCCGATAAAATGCCCTTACCGACCTCGCAATTTTTGGGTGGGCTCAGACCTCATGGCCGTCGTACTATCAACCGGCTCCTCGATAATAAGACAGTTGGCCATTAGCAGTTAGCTGTTAGTAAAAATATAAAATAACAGCAACTTAAGCTCGTTGCTAATCACTAACAGCTAACAGCTGTACAGTCATTTGCATCAGATTTTGCTTAAAAAATGAACCGGTTTACCGGTTAAATGTCGATGTCTGCATCATAACGGTCCATATCCGGTGAACACGAAAGCATAAGGAGGTAAGGATGGAAAAATTAAGGCTGAATTATGAAACGTTAATCACGATCTCCCGGTCCCTGTCTCGGTCCAGGGATCCGGATGAAATTATCCAGCTGGCGGTGGACAGCATCAAGTCGGCGCTGGATATCAAGGGATGCGCACTGTTTCTGATGAACCGCAAAACAAATGAGCTGGAAGTCGCGGCGTCGGCAGGGCTTAGCACGGAGTACCTGAACAAAGGTACGGTCAGTGCGCTGCGGTCCATTGCCGATTCGCTGAAAGACGGCCCCGTTGCGGTGTATGACGTCAGCGACGATCCCCGTATCCAGTATCCCGAGGAAGCTAAAAGGGAGGGCATCGCCTCCATCCTTTCGGTTCCCATCATGCTCGGCGACGAGGCGATCGGCGCGATACGGGCCTATACCGCCGAGAAATGGGAATTTACGCTGGACGATGTGAATTTCGTGCAGGCACTGGCCCAGATCGCCGGGATACTCATTGAAATGAGCCGGCTGCATAAGGGCCAGAGCGAGTACATCGAAGTGTTGTCAGCCACATGTGAGTCGCCTCAGCTGTAAGGCGGTTGAAAAATCCTCCTCAATTTGGAGATACGGGATAATTTCCAATGCCTTGATATTGTGGAGGATTTTGAAGTTCTCCCCAAAAATCGCAATGATCAGAAAATCTGATCGAGTTCTTCATCGGTTACGCTGAATGTGGAGTTGTGCGGCGGCAATGCTTCGTTTTGGAAAAATGCCGGCAACCGGTCGTCTTTGCTGGTAAAACCGGCCCTTTTGTTGAAATCCCGTTCCACGTTTAAAATTTTTTCGCCCAATGCCGTGACATCGTCTCCGGTCATGTCCGCGCCGAGAAAAGCGCCGATCAAATCAAGCAGGGCCTGGAACGTATCGGGCTGATCGAGAATCGCAAACGCGATGAACAGGCACATGCCCGTACTGTCAATAGCGGCTGTTGCGATTTGAAGGTTTCTGGACAGTTCGATCTGCCCCGCCGGTTTCAGCGGATCGACCGTTCCGCCGACACCCAATAAATTGGCCGTTACGGCATACCCGGCTGTATGATCGGCGCCCATGGTGCTGGTGGCATAGGTGACCCCAATGCCCTGGACCGCCCGGGGATCATAGGCGGGAAGCGCCTGGCGCTTGACCACCGGCACGCGCTCGACGCCGAGGACCTGGCCGGTGATCGCCGCACCGTTGCCCAGTATCCTGCCCAGCGGCGACCCCTGAGCAACTTCCTTGAGCAGGTTGACGGCGGCCGCGCCGTCACCGAATTCTACAATGCCGGCTTCCATGGCCACTCCGATGGCGGCGCCCATTTCAATGGTATCCAACCCGAAATCGTCATCCATGCGGTCCATCTGGGCAATGATATCCAGGTCGTCGATACCGCAGTTGCCCCCGTGGGCCCAGACGGTTTCGTATTCGGGCTGTTTGCTCAGAAATTTGCCGTTCTGATCGTAAAACGTGCCGGAACAGCGGATGACACAGCCCCGATGGCAGCCATGGGTAGCGGAGCCCTCGCCGCCCCGGGCGTTTTCAAGTTCCGCCTGCGCTTCACCGCTGATCCTGGCGGCGCCTTCAAACCGGCCGGAGGTAAAATTGCGGGTCGGATACCCGCCGGCTTCGTTGAGGACATTGGTCAATACATTGGTGCCGAAAGCCGGCAGTCCTTCACCGGTTACCGGGTGCTTTTTCAGACCCGCCACGAATGCCCGGTTGGCTGCCTTGAATTTTTCCGGATCTGCCGGAGGCCGCATGGATGCGCCGGTATCGTCAATAACGATGACCTTTACGCCCTTGGCACCCATGACGGCACCGACACCACCCCTTCCCGCGTGACGGGTGGGTTTGAGTTCCATATCCGTAAAGGCAATGGAGGCTGCGGACATTTTCATCTCTCCGGCCTGGCCGATGGAGATACAGGCGATTTTTTCGCCGAATTCAGCCCTCATTTTATCCACCAGATCGTAATTGCCCAGCATGCTCAGGCTGCTGTCCGCCTTGATCGTTATGCCCCCTGAGGTGATCACGATTTTAAAAAGGGAGCCGGCTGCCGGCTTACCCTCCAGGACGATCGCGGCATACCCGAGTCTGCCCAGCATCTGCGACGCCTGACCGCCGGAGTTGGCCTCTTTGATGCCTCCGGTCAGCGGGCTTTTGCATCCCACGGAAATACGGCCGGACATGGCGGCCGCCGACCCGCTGAGAAGCCCCGGCGCGATGACCAGCTTGTTGTCTGCTCCCAGCGGATGGCAAAGGGGAGGAACCTCTTTGGCGATGAGGGCGGATGTCAGGCCTCGTCCGCCGAGACCGACGTATATCCCCATCGGTTCGATGGTGTACGTGGGGCCGCCATCGGCCCCCATGTCAATTCTTAAAATTCTGTCCATTTTACTGCCTCCTTCACTGACACCGGGCGGAGCAAAAATGCCCTCTTTTTACCGGTTGAGCTTCGAGTTGGATCCCACGACCGCCGGCAAACCGAATGTGCAGGCCAGTTCAGCGAGCGCATGAATTCTTTCTTTACAGGCCTCGTTAGAGGGTTTGGCGAGCCCTTCCAGCCCATAGGGGATGCCCAGGGAGGCGTACTTGATTTTCCCCAGTTCATGGTAGCTGAGAAGCTGCAGCTGTTGTATCCTGCCACCGCAGTCTTCGGCGATAAATCTGGACACCTGCCGCATGTTTTCGTCTGAATCATTCAGGCCGGGAACGACCGGCACCCGGATAACCACCGGTTTTCCGGTGGCGGTGAGCCTTCGGATGTTGTCGAGAATCCGTTCGTTTGAAACTCCGGTAAAAGCCAGGTGCTGATCCGGATCCATATGCTTGATGTCGGTAATGAGAAAATCGATGAAGGGCAAAACCGGCTCGATCGTATCCCAACTCACCGGCAGGGCCGATTCCACACAGGTATGCAGGCCCAGGCGTTTGGATGCTTTTAACAATTCTTCGGTGAATTTAGATTGAACAAAGGGCTCGCCGCCCGACAGGGTGATGCCGCCGCCGGTTTCATCAAAAAACGCACGGTCCTTGCAGACTTCCTTGAGTTGATCCGAGACGGTTATGCAGTTGCCCCACACGGTCAACGCGTTTGCCGGGCACGCGTCGGCACAGGCCAGGCATCCCGTACAAATGGTCCGGTCAATGGCCGTGACGAGATTATCCGTGATTTGAAAAGCCGCCTGCCGGGCAACCGGGCAAGCCTCCAGGCACAGACCGCACTTGTCCACCCCGATACAACGCTGGGAAAAGACACCGACCTCCAGTTGGGTCGACCAGCTCTCCGGGTTGTCGCACCACTGGCATCGCAAGGGGCATCCTTTGAGAAATATCTGCGTGCGGGTGCCGGGACCATCGTGTACCGTATAGCGCTGGACATTGAGCACCACTCCCATTTGGCCGGTCTCCAGCGCTTCACGGATGGTCGCATCGCTATTGCTTGCGGTTTTCGTGTTTTTTTTTATCTCTTCTGCTGTCGACGATACG
>ENA-ORCT01000431-ORCT01000431.1-marine-metagenome-genome-assembly--contig:-NODE-431-length-20387-cov-3.153767_pt1 | contig 20387 bp, 13 predicted proteins | sample MGYA00248632_ERZ508511 | MGnify/ENA primary metagenome ERZ508511 (study PRJEB26182, sample SAMN06268839) | marine metagenome | isolation source: Tt an P1-techrep anaerobic enrichment on pine from sediment...
TTGGGGGTCCTTTGGCTGTGTTTTTATTTTTGTAAACAGGTGATCGTTTTTTTGAAAGAAATCGGCACTGAATTGCATCTGTTCCAATGAAGTATGGGATTGCAGAAAGGATTGAACCTGATCAGAAACTTGTTCTGCCAATGTCCTTCTGAATTCTACTTTCAGATCTTCACTGCCATCGGGGCCAATGGCTTTAATAACAAAGTTGTCAAGCCTGTCGGTGTTGATGGCCTGCTGGTAAAATTCGCCGTTTTCATCGGTTGAACTGTTGAGAATTTGCATGTTTTGCGCATTAATGAAGCTGACTTTGGCGTTGGGAACCGGATCATTGTTTTTGGTGATCACCTGCCCAAATACCCCTGACTGCTGGTACTTGTTTTGCTCTCGTTCACGGTCGAAATGGATGATACTGTTCCAGTCAAAGTTCTTCATCCGATTGGCAATCAGGAGGTAATTCATGGTCGTTTCCAGACTTTTGGAATCGATCAGGTTTTGGGTTTCGCTCAGCTGTTTCGACAGGTCGCCATTGAATAAAATCCACGATTCCCATGTGGATGGCCAGTGCTTGTTTTCGTCGGCTGCACTAATGACCAGATTCACTGCCGGCATTTCTTCAGCCGCGGTGCCGGTTTCAATTGTAAACTTAAATACTTCGCCGGCTTTTACTTTTTCCGGCGCGTTTAGCTCCAGCATTGATTTGGCTTGGGTTTCGGTGTAAACCAGCCGGGTGGCCAGCAGTTGTCCGTCGTCGTTGAAGGCTGAGATCAGGCTAATTCCGTTGGGAAAATTCGTTTTTGGGATTTTTAAGCGCATGGGGCTTTTAAGCTCAACTTCGGAAGCCCAAACGATAAGTTCGCCCTTGTTGGCCAGCAGATGGATTGTTTCTTTTTCCTGTGCCGACGGAACCAGGTTCAGGTAAATAAAATCGGTATCGGTGCGAACGACTGCCAGCCCCAGTCTTTCTTCTGCCTTTGGAAGTGCAAAAGATTGGTTTTCTCCTATTTCGCTGGTCAGACGGAAACGGTATTGCTTGTTTTTTTCAAACAGGCATGGCAACACGCCAAATCCTGGAATGGAGGTATTGCCCTGGCTGATTTTCGTTCCGTTTTCGTCAATAATCTCTCCAGTCACCGACACCAGTTGTCCCACCTGGTTGTGCACCGTAAAGCCTAGTTTTTGGGGCGTTCCGGCAAGCAGTTGTCCTCCCTCAGGGTAAAAGCAAACACTGAGTTGTTCGTTTTTGACAGGAATAATGGTTGAAAAATTCAACTCATTCTTCTTGCTTGAAATGACCAGTTTTAATGGTTTTTTGAACGCACTTTCGGGAATAGACAAGGGGATGGTTGCTTCTCCGTCGGCAGATGTTTTAATTTTTTCTTTCAGAACGAGTTCTTCCTGATGAAAGAGTTCCACTTCCAGCTTCTCATTTTTAGCCGGGCTTCCGTTCATTTCCTCAAGCAAAAAAGTATAATTGTTTGATTCTCCGGGTGTCAAAAATTCAGGTACCGTTGTTTCTTTCAGGCGGAAGGCTTCTTCGTTTTTAGGATTGATGTAGATCAGCTTATAAAAAGCCTCGTTGGCTTTAGATGCGATGGAAGTACTGGCAACCAAAACATATTTGCCTTCGCTCAGGCCTTTGGGAATGGCAATATCACCTTTCATGATGCCCTGCTGCGATTTGAAGTTGTGGGCAATTAAACGAACGCCGTCCGTCGAATATAAGCCAACCTGAACGTCGGTGCTGATTGGTTCGGCCACCTGTCCTGTTTTATTTGTAATCAACATCGAGAACCAAATGATTTCTTCCGGCTTGTAAACTTCCTTGTCGGTGCTCAGTTGAATCTTTTCGATCGGATAAAACTGGTAGTAGTCATTCAGTTTTTGGGCAAGATCAGAAAGAACAACACTTTGTGAAGATGCCGTGAAGGATGTAAGGATGAGGCAGATGCAAAATAATTTTGTTTTCATGGTTGACTTTTTAGTGATGTGACGGGAATCAATGGTGCGATATTATTTTGAAAGCTTTCTTGTTCCGGATGCTTTTTTAAAGCATTTCGGAGATCTTCGCTTGGTTTAATGACATTGTAATTGCCCCAGAAATCCTCATCGTAGCTGGTGATAATTTCGCTGAATATCAGGGACGAATCGAAACTTTCATCGCGTTTGAAACGCCGCAGGTTGGTTTCGCGATAATTGGTGATCAGCAGGTCGGAGACGCTGTGAAAGACAGAGTTGATTTTGTCTTGCCGGCTTTTGACATGAAACTTGACAGACGTTTGGGCGGAGTTCAGATACCATTTATCATGGTGCCTTTTGTAGGTTACCGTATAGTCCAGATCGATGGGCCGAACATTAAATCCGCGTGGTTTTTTTTTGATCAGCGACCGGCGGGCACTTTTTTTACCGCTTCGGCTCAGGCTAAATTCAGCGTGAACCAAGGCAAAGGTTTCCCGGTCAATGTAGAGTTCGCCTTCGTAAGTTAAATAGTCGAACTTACCATCGGGCTCAAAATGAACAACGTAAGTTGGGCGATTGACGTAGTCGATTACGTTCTCAACCCGGTAGGAGTAGTATTCCCGAAATTCCTTGTCGATAAAGGAATCCATGGTTTTGATGACATCCAGCTTGGTGATGTAATAAGGACCTCCCTGCATCTTAAAATCGACCAATTGAAACGAAGACTGCACATCCGGGCTTTTTCGCCCTTTCAGATATCGGATCTGGTCTTGCCGGAACGGATTGCTGTAGGGAGCTTTCAGGATGTCCATAACAGCCTCTGAAACATTGATGTATTCTTTATCCTGCTTCAACACTTCGCGGTAAAACGAAGTCATTAGTTGGGTGTTTGTCGGGTAATTTTCATAAATATTTTCAACTAACTTATCCATTACCTGCATTGGGTTTGCAGCAGAAACCAGCACCTCTTTCAGTTGAATTTCGACGGGATCCAAAAAAATGTTGAGTTTGTTATGCTGAAGCGTGTCGGGCAAAAGGTAGGCCCGCTTGTATCCCATGCACGAAATAACCAGCGTATCCGATTCATATTCGGCGGGTATTTTTAACTGAAATTCTCCATCCACATTTGAAATGGTCCCGAAGGGATGTCCCAGAACAGAAATGCTGGCATAGGGAATTTTCTCCCTGCTTTTTCGATTTAAAAGTTTCCCCGAAAACTCATAACGAATATCCTGTCCATTTGTTACTTCGCCTGTATCTGTGCCTTTCTTCCGGGTAATGATTAGCTGGTTTTTCAGCAAACTAAAACGGAACTCTTTTCTGAAAATCTCATCTAACACCTGTTGGACGGGTTGATCGCTGATCGAGATAGAGATCGGCTGATCGGTATCAACCACCACCGGATCGTAGGAAAAATAGATGCCGGTCTGCGCCGAGATCTCGTTCAGCAAATCCAGTAAACGACCATCTTCAATCTGTATCGAAATGTTGTGGTCCAGGCTTACAAGCTCCTCTTCCTGCCCCCTGGCAAAGGGGGGGAGGATAAAAATCAGGAGAATGAATGTCAGGGTGATGTGGTTCACTAAAAGATTTTTTCTAAATGAAAACTTGTTTTTATTTCGGTTCCATCTCGCAAAACTGTCATTTTAATTTTCCGGTCTTCCTTGCTTTGAAAGATAAGATTAATGTCGTTTAAAGACAAGGATTTGTGACTGGTGTTGTTTAAGGACAAAATCTGGTCATTCTCTTTGAGGCCGGCATGGTATGCCGGTGAGTCTTTTCGCACATTGTCGATGGTATAAATAGGCAAGCCGGGCATGGGATTGTATACTTCCATCCCGCTCATGTTGTAATTGAAATCGTCATCGACTTTGCTTGTCGGGCGAAGTTTGATCTGGTGGTTGGGGTAGTCGAGCGTGACAAAGAAGCGTTTGAGAATCTCGGCACCCAGCGTTCCGTTTCTGTCGTTGGCAACAATCAGGCTTTCGATCATTTCGTTGCGGGGAAATGCTACGATTGGCTCGGTAAGAATGAGTGGGCCAACCCAAATTCCGCCGATACGGCCTTTTCGTCCATATAAATCGCCTCCCAGTCCTTTACCGAGGAAGGTTTCGATATTGTTTTCCGGAATATCAATGCGTTCGTCCGATTTGGTTGACAGCCAAATGGCATCACTGGCACCGGTATCGACCAAAAGTTTTACCGGTACTTCTTCGTTGTCATCGGTCATAATTGTGGTACGTACATAGGGCTTGTTGTGCTCAAAGTGCAGGGGCATGACAATGTCTTTGTTTCTTACCCGGTCGCGGTAACGGTCGGGATCAATCACCGTGAGCTTTTCGTTACTGTAGTCAATTTCAACCACAAAGTCTTTGAACAGATCAAATCCAATTAGTCCGTGTACCGGTATGCCCAAAATCTGAGAAATCTGAAAGTCGTCATTAATCACCATGTGCACTTCCTGGTTCCAGGCAACCAGACCATCAATTTTCATGGTGTTGTTTCCCGAACGGTAAGCGGTGAGGCTTTCACCTTCGCCCAGTCCTTTGATGTCGACAGGATGTAACAGGTTTAAATTAAGTTTGTTGACATAAGGAAGTTCGGTGATAATTGGGTACCTGACACCTGTGTCCAGGATGAAATTCAGGGTATCTGAATCGTTGATCATGACTGGGATAATGATCAGGTTGCTGGCTGATTTAAATTTAAAGGTGACCGATTTTTGCCCTGAGTTTTGAAACTCAAAGCGGTTTTTGCTGGGCTCAAGACGCATTTTTTCTTCGTAGTCCACGCTCTCCCGAAGTGGGACATAATCGCGGACGACCAACAGATTGTTTTCGATTTCGAAAATCAGGTAAAAGTCTTCCATCAGTTTTTCAAGTACATAACGGATTGGTTTATTCGAAATGTTGAGGGTAATATTTTTTCCCTCAAGCAATTTTGAGTTATAGGAATAATCTAATTCAAGATAGGTGCATATTTGTTCAATCACTTTTGAAAGCGATTCATTTTCAGCGTATAAGCTGATGTTTTGTTCCAATATCGGATCGCCTTGCTTTTCTTCCTGAGCAGCTAATGGCAAGGCTGAAAACAGCCAAAGTAATGCCACCAGGAATATTGTAGTGCTGGCTTTTATCAGTTGTGTTTTCATCTCTTTATAATTAATAGTTTCTTGTTGTATTCTATTTAAATCGCCATCTGCAAGATGGTTGTGGTGGGTGGTACAATTGTTTGTCATGGCTCGTTTCATCGTGTTCATTTTTTTTAAGATTACGCATCTTTTTTCAAAACCAGGTAGCGTTCACCTTGCTTCTCAATTTGTAGTCCGTGGGTTGTTGAAATGACCTCCAGAATAAAATCGAGTGTTTCTTTTTCAAAATGAGCGTTTAAGAGCAGATCGTTCGTTTGTTGGTCCGGAAGTTCAATTTGCACACGGTAAACCTTGTTTAGTTGCTGAACAACTTCAGCCAAGGCTGTTTCATTGAAAATAAACGTGCGTGTTTTCCAGGCCAGAAAGTTCGGGTCAGTATTCAGGCTTTTAGTCAGCTGCTTGCTTGAATTGATGAACGTTCCTTTGTCTCCGCGGTCAAGCGTAATTTTATGGAGGTTGGCCGGTTTTGAAACCTCAACTTTCCCAGACGCTACGATCACTTCAACACGATCATTCTGCGGGTAAGCATTGACTGAAAAGCTCGTTCCCAGAACTTTTACGGTCGCTTCCCCGGCATGAATGATAAAAGGTTTGTTTGGATTAGGTGTTACTTCGAAAAAGGCTTCTCCTTCGATTGAAACTTCACGGATATCTTTGGCAAAGTGATCCGGGTAGTGGATTCGGGTGTCGCGGTTTAAGGTTACCAAGGTTCCGTCCGACAACTCGACTTGAGAAAGTCCGGCGTCATCAACAACTAACCCGGTCATGTGTTGACTGCCCAGCTGATGCTGGCCAACCAAATAGGCTATCGAGCCGATAAGCAAGGCCAAAACAAGGACCGCAGCAATTTTAAGCGCGCGTATAACCAAGGACCTGGAAATGGCTCGCGGTTTTTTGGTCTGGATACGAGATTTAACCTGAGAGAGGGCCCCGGGGGGGTCGTATTCCTTCATCCGGTAATGCAGGTCTATTTGTTTTGTCATTTGCTGCAATTGCCGCAGCTCGTCTTCGTCAACCGGAATTTGGCTGCTTTGGGAGGTGGGCTCATCGAATAGTTTTTTGGCCAGCAATTCCCAATCTTCTTGTGTGATATTTTTGTTTGCTTTCATCACTCATAAGACAAAGCAAAAACAAAATACCCTTAATGCAAGATCAGCTATTTCTGAAAATGACCAGTCCGATGAAGTAATCTTTGTAGTCGCGTAGTTTTTCTCGCAATTGTTTCAGGGCCAGCCCCATTTGAGTTTCGACTGTTTTTACCGATAAGCCGAGCTGGTCGGCGATTTCCTGGTATTTGAGTCCTTGTTCGCGGCTGAGTTTAAATATTTGCCGGCGTTTTTCGGGTAAGGATTCAATGCTCTCTGCAATTTTTTCGGAAAGCCCAACCTCGAGGAAATAGTCTGATTCATCCAGCCGCTGTACAAAATTTTCTTTGACGCTCTGTACATGTTTTTCCCTTACTTTTTTGTGTTGGATCCAATTCAAACAGTTGTTTTTTACTGCGTGAAACAAATACGATTTTAAAGAGCGATCGACCTGAAGTTTAGATCTTTTGCTCCATAAATTGACAAATAAATCCTGCACGATTTCTTCCGCTTTTGCATCACTTCCAAGGAATTGGCTGGCAAACAAGCACAACGAAGCATAATAGGTGGTAAAGATGGTTTCGAAAGCTGTTTCGTCGCTTTGCCGAAGCCGGTTAAGCAGATCTTTGTCGTCGTGTGTGCTCATGCTCATGCTTGTGCATATTCAATCAAAAAAGAGACCGGACTAAGTTATCAAAAAAATGGACGTTTGGGCAAGGAAAATTCGATTTCAATTAGAAGATTAATCCCGTTTTTTTACAGAAGTTTGGCGCGGTAAAGAAGGGTGTGAAAAGAAGAAGTACTAATTCCGATTGGTCTTCGTTTGAGAAAAAGAAGGATACAACAAAGAGACCTGACACGTTGTTTGGAGAGGCAAGCATTTGAAACAACAGGAAAGAACTTTCATTTTAATTGGTCACAAATAACGATCTTATGAAAAAAATACTTTTGGTTTTGGCTGTTGGCATTTTTACTTGTGGATCTGCAGTTTCACAGGACTATAACACCGCCATTGGATTGCGGGGTGGTTTTGAAAGCGGGTTGACTGTGAAACATTTTATTGGCGGCGAAGCGGCTTTGGAAGGAATTCTGTCGACTCGCTGGCATGGTTTCAATATCACCGGCCTGTATGAAGTTCATAATTACCCGTTTGCGCTTGAGGAGTTAAGCTGGTATTATGGTTTTGGGGGACATCTTGGGTTTTGGGACGGCTACCGATCGTCCCGCTTTGATGAAGATAAAACATACAGTGTCGTAGGGCTTGACGGCATTTTAGGTTTGGAGTACAGCTTTGTCGAAGTTCCTATTTGCCTGAGTCTTGACTGGAAACCCAGCTTGAATGTGATCGGGCACTCAGGTTTCTGGGGAGATGGCGGCGCATTTTCGATTCGATATACTTTTTAGGGGAATATTTTCAAAGAATTTCTTTGAGCTCAGAAAATTTCCATTATTTTTGCATCGCTAATTCAAGCCCGGGTGGCGGAATTGGTAGACGCGCTGGATTCAAAATCCAGTTCTGGCAACAGAGTGCGGGTTCGATTCCCGCCCCGGGTACTAACGAGGAAGATCATGATTTTACATCAGGTTCTTCCTTTTTTGCATGTAATTGTTAGCAATGAAAAACAAAAACTGCCCTCATTTCTGAAAGCGGCTTTAAAGCAAAATTCAAACACTGCTTACGAAGCAACCACTTGTCCTAAATAAGCACTGTTCGAAACATCCGGCTGATTGGCTGTTTGGAATGCCAAATAAACGTGTACCTCTTCTCCCGCGAATATTGCAGGAGCAGTCACAGATTGGGCACCGCCCGAACGGGTGTTGCCGCCGATGACAGTGACGGCCTGGTCTTTAGTCGGGTTATAAATGACTACATTCGCCAATTCTCCTACCAAGGCTGTGCCTTCGCCTGAGTTATCGGTCCAGGAGATGTTGACCTGACCGGGTACTGTTGATGCAGCAGCACCATTGAGAGCTCCGGTTAAACTGCCCCGGGATGTGAGAGCGTCGGAATACACGATAAAGTACTTCGGATCTTCACCATAAACTGCGTTTTTCAGGGTGTAAGCCATGGCGGCGTTGAAGGTCGTCATTTTGATGGCATAGTTTTTAAAACCTACGCGCAGGAACGAAGTCATCGACTGCAAAAAATCGAGCACGGAGGTAAACATAGTGCGCTGCTGCACCTGGGCTGCAGTTCTGGGTTTCGCTACACTCACAGGGATGCTTCGCATATAGTCGATGCCTTTCCAGCTGCCTCCGATGACTGTTCCGACCTTGCCGGAGAAGCCACCCAAAATACCTTGAGAAATCTTTCCCATTGTTTATGGTATTAAATTGTCTAACTGTTTTCACTTGGAGTTGGTAGGGCGGAAACACGGGCCAAACCTAGTGATTGTTGGTTTGGTACAGGCAAAAAGCGGGTATACGGCTTTTTTACGATGTGTTTGCATCGATCTGCACAAAGAGGCTGACAGAATGGGTGTTGGCAGAATTCTATTGCATTATTGGGCTTCATTGAACGCTGGACACCCGAGGAGGAGGCTGTAAATCAAACTCTATCTGAAATTAGTTAGCGGTTTTTCCCGATCAGCAAAAGTGGATAATTTTTCTAATTTTGTGGGTGCAAATTGAAATCGGAAAGACATGTATCTCAATCAGGCCAACAGCTTTAATGAGATTTACACCGCGTTTTACAGGAAATCCTTCCTGTATGTGAAATCGTATGTTCATGATGACATGGCCGCTGAGGATATTGTTTCTGATGCGCTTATTAAATTGTGGGAACGGATGAAACGAGAAGTGGTAGTTCCGGTGAGACCTTTTTTATTTTCGATCTTAAAAAACAGTACGCTCGACTATTTAAAACATCAGACCATTAAACGGGATGTTCATGGCAAAATAGAAAAGGCATTGACCAGAGAGCTGGAAATCAGAAAAACATCGCTTGAGGCCAGCGATCCAAGTGATATTTTTTCCACGGAGATTCAACAAATTATTCAAAGAACACTCCAATCCCTTCCTGAAAGGACACGGGAAATATTTGTGTTAAGCCGTTTTGAAAATAAACCACACAAGGAAATTGCAGAATTATTTGGCATTTCACAAAAAGGGGTTGAATATCACATATCTCAATCAGTAAGGGAGTTACGGCTGGCCTTAAAAGACTATCTTCCATTCATTGGATTCTTATCTTTCCTGAATTATTAAAAAAAGTTCGAAAATCGACTAGGGATACTTCCTTTTCAATCGTTTTATTAGCAGTCAGGGAAATTTAAAAAGCCTCTGCCGGAGAAACTAAACGTTTGAAAAATGGAAGACCTTCTTTTAAAATACATTAACGGGGATTGCACTGACGAGGAAAAGGTGACGATAGCCGACTGGTTGGATGCTGATCCCAAAAATATGAAGGAATACCTGGCTCTTCGAAAACTAAACGACATCATGATCTGGCAGACAGATGCTGATGTTGCCCCTCAGAAAAAAATCAAAGAAAAGACAGTCAGCAGGCGAGGAAATAAATACCTTATCGAGGTCCTTAAAATAGCGGCCATCTTCGTTTTCGCATTCTTGATCTCTCATTACTTTTTGCCGGGAAATATTAGCCAAATTCATGAGGGCACCCTGCAAACTTTGCGTATTCCTGCCGGGCAGCGAGCAGAAATCACGTTGGGAGATGGAACCAAAGTCTGGTTAAACGCAAAAACGACTTTGACTTTCCCAGACCAGTTTTCCGAAGATGTACGCCAAGTGAGACTCGACGGCGAAGGCTTTTTTGATGTGAGCCCCGATAAGTCGAGACCGTTTATCGTAAGCACGGCAAAGCATCAAGTGAAGGTTTGGGGGACTAAGTTTAACCTGATGGCCTATTCGAACAGTGAAGGCTTTGAGACCTCTCTTTTGGAAGGTGCTGTTGAAGTGCTAACTCCGGGGAGTTCGACAGGGCTAATGCTGAAGCCAAATGAACAGGCAACGCTGAAGGACGGTCAAATGGTTGTCGGATCAATTCATAATATGGATCACTTTCTATGGCGGGAGGGCATTCTAAGTTTCGATAACGCTGCCTTCACTGAGCTGGTTCATCAACTGGAACTGTATTTTGACCTGACCATCGAAGTTAAAAACAACAGGGTCCTGAACTATCGCTGCACCGGAAAATTCAGAACAAAAGATGGAGTGGAACACATCCTGAAAGTACTTCAACTGGAGAACAAATTCTCGTACACCATAGATGACAAAAGGAGTAAAATTACCATTGAATAAACTAACAATCTAACCATCAAATGACCTGCCTATGAACAGAAGATACTGAGACAAACAAAAAACCGGAAGGCGCTTGCAACACCTGCCGGCTAATGGTCGATACCTGACCTGCTCACTAAAACAATTCAAGTAATAACAACCAAATAACAAATGTATGAAAAATTATTTGTCAGAGGAATTCTTTGACTCAACCAAACAACTGCTAAGAAGAATGAAGACAACGTTTATATTGGTTATCGTTTTTGCATCGTCACTGTTTGCAACCAATGTTAACTCTCAGGTTGCCAAAGTGAGTATCACCTTGAAAAATGCTCCACTTATTCAGGTGATCAGAACGATTGAAAATCAGACGGATTACCTTTTTGTGTATGACAAGAACGAGGTCGATCTGACCCAGCAAGTCAATATCAATGCAGAAAACCAATCGGTTGCAGAAGTATTGACCCAAGTATTCAGTAATGCTAACGTGGAATATGGTATGGTAGGTTCGAATATCGTTTTAATGCCAGCCAAGTCTGTTTTACAACAAATCCAGGCTGTCTCGGGCCGCGTTACCGACTCTTCAGGTGTGCCCCTTCCCGGTGTAACAGTCATCGTAAAAGGGACGACGAATGGTGCGATTACAGATTTCGATGGAAACTACTCAATCGAAAACGTTCCACCAGATGGCACTTTGGTTTTTTCTTTTGTGGGGATGAAAAGTCAGGAAAAGGCGATTGAAAACAAGGGGACGATCAACGTGACCATGGAAGAGGACATGATTGGCGTCGATGAAGTGGTTGTCGTAGGTTATGGTACACAAAAGAAGATTAACCTTACAGGGGCAGTCTCAAGTATATCGAGTAAAGAGCTGGAAAGCAAACCGGTGGTGAACGTTGTTGAAGCAATTCAAGGAACAACACCTGGTTTGATAATTCAGCAAACAAACTCTCAACCGGGAAGTCGTCCGTCAATAAATATCCGCGGAATAAATACGTTGAACAACAATGATCCAATGGTGCTTATCGATGGGGTGATCGGTGATATACAGAATGTGAACCCATCAGATATTGAGAGTATTTCTGTTTTAAAGGATGCTTCATCAACAGCTATTTATGGATCTCGAGCGTCCAATGGTGTTATTCTGATTACTACGAAAAAGGGAACCAGCGGAAAATCTGAGATTGTTTATGATATGAATTATGGTGTCCAGGAAGCCACATTTCTGCCAGAGATTGTGGACTCGTGGCAATATGCAGAAATGCGAAACGAGGCACTTGTAAATTCGGGACGGCCGATTGCTTTTACTCCTGAACAAATTGCCAATTACAGAAATGGAGGAGGTGTTAATGTGAACTGGATGGATCGAATTTATAAGAGCGCGGCTCCCATCCAATCCCATAATCTTTCGATGAGCGGAGGTAGTGATAAAACCACCTATATGGCTTCGCTTGGTTACCTGGATCAAAACAGTTTGCTGGAAGGACCAGATTACGGTCTTAATCGGTATAATGCCCGATTGAATGTGATGAACCAGATTACTGATAAATTAAGGATTACTGCTGGTATTGCTTATGCACGAAATGAGGTAAAAGATCATGCTTACTGGACCGAATGGATTATTGAGCAGGCAACCCGCATGCCTTCTATTTATCCGATTGTGAATGAAGATGGCAGCTATACGTTGCCTGCTGGAAGTAACAGCAATTCGCTATCGCGTTTGGAGGTGGGTGGCTACCGGCAGAATTCGAATGACGATTTGTCGGGTTCTATTTCAGGCGAATATGAATTTCTGAAAGGATTGAAACTGCAAGCGATGGTGGGCGGACAGTTGTATAATAACCGCATGCACGAAAACCGGAAAGCAATACCCGGAACTGGTGATAGTGAAAACCGCATGACAGAAGCTTTTGACCGGACACAGAATATTACCTCAAACGTAATTCTAACCTATGATAAAGAGATTGGCTTGCATACGTTTAGAATTATGGGGGGATATTCTTATGAAAGCGGTCGCTGGAACAGTTTTTCGACTTACCGAATCACGGAAAATTCCGACTTTGATATTATGGCCGGATCACAAACAACGCAAACACAAAACCAGGGTTGGGCCAATGACTGGTCAATCTATTCGGGGTTTGCAAGAATAAATTATAACTTCGACGAAAAGTATCTTTTCGAATTTAACCTGCGCGACGACTTTTCTTCCAAATTTGCAGAAGGCAACCGTTCCGCTTTGTTCCCGTCCATGTCAGGCGCTTGGCGCGTTTCCGAAGAACCGTTTTATGCTGATTTCGATAGGTTCATACAATCGCTTAAAATTAGATCTTCCTGGGGATTAGTTGGTAATAATCGTATTAGTGATTACCAATACCAATCAACGGTATCTACTGTCAATGGTTACAATTTCGGGAATAATATCGTAAACGTAGCCAATTTTTCGGCAGCCAATTCCGGGCTGACCTGGGAGACCACCCGCATGTTGAACTTCGGAGTTGACGCAGGCTTTTTGAACAATAGCCTGACCTTGTCGGCTGACTATTTTGAAAATATGACACGGGATATCCTAATTGCTTTGCCGGTTCCAGGAACTTTTGGGGGAGGTGCTCCAATTCAGAATGCCGGAAAAGTGAAAAACTACGGATGGGAGCTTTCGGCGTCATACAACGTCACTTTGGGTAAAGTTAAACAAGTCATTTCTGCTAATGTTTCAGACAGCCAAAACGAGGTTGTCGATACAAAAGGAACTGAATGGATTAATGGATTTGACGTCAATACAATCATTCGTGAAGGTTATCCGATTAACTCGTACTATGCCTATCGCTCGAATGGTTATTTCCAAAATGATGAAGAAGTGGCCGAAGGGCCGCACTTAGATGGAATAACTCCTAAGCCGGGAGACCTCCGCTATATCGATAAAAACGGCGATGGATTGGTTAAAGCCGATGATGACCGGTTTGTATTGGGTAACGCCTTCCCCCGTTTTACGTACGGATTCAACTATGCGTTGGAGTGGAAAAACTTTGATTTGTCGATGTTGTGGCAAGGCGTTGGCCGTCGCAGCGTTTGGATGAGGGGAGAATCGGTTGAGGCGTTCCACAATAACAATGAAGGTCCGGTTTTTGACTTCCATCTTGATCGCTGGACAACAACCAACCCGAATGCCTCCTATCCTCGCTTAACGGTTGGGTCAGAGTCGGCAAATAATGCGGCAAAATCCGACTTCTGGATATATGATGCAGCTTCCCTGCGCCTGAAGAATGCGCAAATTGGCTATACCATTCCATCTATGGCCATTCGGAAAGCGGGTATTAATACGTTTCGGATTTATGCAAGTGTGCAAAACGCCTTGACTTTCACGAACATGATTGGTGGATGGGACCCTGAAACTGCTGATGGAAGTGGCCGTATTTACCCGGTTGCAAGAACATTCTCGTTAGGCTTGAATCTTAAATTTTAACATCCTTAGTATGAAAACAAATAATAAATTAATTGCATTCGTTTTTGCTGTCATTCTGCTGGCAACCTCGTGTGTCGAATTGGACCTCACACCGTACGACCGGGAATCAGATCTTTCATTTTGGAAAAAACCCGAGTCTGCGGTTTATACCTTAAATGCTTGCTATCCTTCACTGTCAAATGCTTATGAAGTGTTGTATTTTGATTGTATGACGGACAATGCCTATACCAAAGTTTCCAATGCATTTAATCAATCAATTGGCAATGGCTCATATTCAACGGCAGACCCCTATGTGCAATCAATTTGGAGTAGCCGTTACGAGGGAATTCGCAGATGTAATCTTTTATTAAACAATATTGATCAGGTCCCTGATTTATCGGAGAATTTACGTAACCGCTATGTGGCGGAAGCAACGGTTATCAGAGCCTTCCATTATTTTGAACTTTACTCGAAATTCGGAGATATTCCCTATTTTACAAATATCTTATCAATAGAAGAGTCTCAGTCGATTGAGCGTACAGCAAAATCAGTCGTTGTCGACAATATTCTGAATGATTTGACTGAAGTAATATCTAACAATCACCTACCGAGATCGTATGATGGAGAAGACAAGGGACGAGTGACTCATTGGGCCGCAGCAGCCTTGAAAGCCCGAATTCTTTTGTTTGAAGCCCGTTATTCCGAAGTGAAATCAGTAACGGAAGATATTATCAATAATGGCGGTTTTCAGTTGTTTGGTAACTACGAACAATTATTTACCGTTGCCAACGAAAATAATTCGGAAGTAATTCTTGATGTACAATACATCGCCAATAGTCGTGAACACAACGTTCAATATCACTTTTTGCCTCCATCGTTGGGTGGTTACTCTCAGTTGTCGCCTACACAGGAATTGGTTGACAGTTACGCAACCATTGACGGTTTTTCTATTGACAATGCTCCTGAAAGCAGCTACGACTCGGATGAACCGTATCAAAATCGCGACCCAAGACTGACAGCCACTGTTATTTATGATGGTAACAGCTATCCGTTGGCTGACGGAAGTAACCATGTGGTCTATACAGCCAGGGGAAGCGGCCCTGATGGCTACGGAGCTAGTTCTGATGCCTCTGCAACTGGATATTACTTGAAAAAGTATTGGGACAAAAGCTATCGAGCCAATTTAATGTCTGGCTTAAATATCATCCTGATTCGCTATGCTGACGTCTTACTGATGCATGCCGAAGCTTTGGTCGAGTTGGGAGAAATGAATGCTGCGGGGTGGGATAAGACCATTCGTCCGTTGCGTGCCCGAGCCGGATTTGCTGCTTCTGCTCTTGAGTTTCCGTCAGGATCTCAGAGTGAGCTCCGGGAAATTGTTCGACGGGAACGTCGTTCTGAATTAGCGATGGAAGGTTTGCGCCGCACCGACATTATCCGCTGGGAAATTGCTGAAGATGTGATGAATGGATGGATTCATGGCATTAAAACTGATGACGCAATTGGCACTGACGACGGTTATATACGAGTGGAGCAACGAACTTTTGATGCCAATAAGCACTACTTAATGCCTATCCCCCAGAATGAGCGGGATTTGAATCCGAATCTTGAACAAAATCCGAATTGGTAACCAAATAAAAGTTAAAATGATGAAGAGAATAATATATTCATTGGTCTTGTTGATTGCCGTGTTTGGCTGCACAGAAGACTATGATTTAAATACAAATTTTTCTGTTCCGACTGAATTGCAACAGGTTGCACCCGTGACGATTGACGTTACTTCATCCGAAACCATTGAGCTTTCGTGGTCAGGTGGTGGAGCCGAAGATGGATCACAGGTGATCTATGCAGTGCTCTTCGATGAAGCTGGCGGTGATTTCAGCAATCCGCTCGACACGATCTACAGTGATCTTGGAGTAGAGAAAACGTTGACAATGACTCATTCCCAGTTAAATGCGATTGCCCGTATGTCAGGTATTACACCTGAAACTACAGGAGACTTGATTTGGACCGTACTGGCCTCCAAGGGAGGTGTCGTACTTCCATCGAATCTAACAGGTAGTATAACTGTCACGCGTGGAGAAGGTATCGATAATTTTCCTGAACAATTGTTTTTGTATGGCGATGTAACCGAGAATAATGGCCAAGGCGGGCTGGCTTTTCGAAAGGCAGAAGATGGTGTTTTTGTTATTTATACAAAAATTCCTGTTACCGGAGAAGTTTATTTTAAAAGCAGTACTTCGGGAGAGGCATTTTCCTACTATGGATTGGAAACCGGTAAGTTGAAGGAAGGTGACGGAACCTATCCGGTTGATGCCAATGCCAATCCTTATCGCATTACGGTTGATTACAATACGCTGAGCGTGAAGAAGGAAGTGATTTCTGATGTTCGCGCGATTTGGGGATGTAACTTTAATGTGATCGGAAACCTGGCGTATGTGATGAATGGACAGTTCAAAGTAGATAATGCACCGATTGTGTTTGTCCAGCAAGACCGCCCAACGACGAATCCTCCAGGTTGGTTAAGCTGGACCGAAGAACGCTATTATTTTATTGCAAAAATTGACGGAGTAGACAAATGTTGGGGTCGAAAAGACGGGGTGAGTCCGGAAAGACCGACTGGAAACGAAACCCTTAACTTTTATTCTATCGGCGAATTCGCCTGGAGTCAATGGGATCACCTTTGGAAAATGAGCGGTTCACTTGATCTGAAAACAGCAACAATCACCATTGATACAAATATCAATGGACTAATGGTGCACCAGTTTTCGAATGTAGCTCCTATATAATAAAATGATGGCTGCAATCTGCTTTTTGGAGCAGGTTGCAGCCAATTTCCAGTTCAGAAAACAGAGATTGAAATCATGAAAATTCTAAATAAAAAAAATAATTCGAAAGTCGGATATTTGCGGATGCAAAAAATTGTGTCTGCCCGAATTGGTTTGACTTTCGGTATACTCGCATTTTTGTTTGTCTCATGTGGTAGTGGCGAAGAGCCTTTTATTCCTCCCGTTGACAATACTCCTCCGCCAAGTGCCGAAATTGTAGCGCATGAAAGTGCAAAGGAAGTATTCGATCTGATCAATCAATATTATCGATACACCGATTCAGGCCTTTACCGGGAAAGTTATCCATCACAAAGTGGTGACCCCTACTATTCCTATTTGTGGCCCTATGACGGGGTGGTGAGCGGAGCTTCACTATTAAAGCAAATTGGCTACGACGTGAATTACGCGTCAATGGTCGATAATTACGAAAAGTATTTTCGTGAAGGAGCTAATGGAAATAACATAGGAGGTTATGGTTCATCTACAAACGGAACTGTAGGTGGAGGTACCCGCTTTTATGATGATAACTCGATTGTAGGTATTAATTTGGTTGAAGCCTATGAAGTTACCGGGGAAGACAGGTTTAAACAACGTGCGAAAAGGATTATCCCGTTTCTACTCAGTGGCGAGGATGACATTTTGGGTGGCGCTTTATGGTGGAATGAAAATGAAAAAAATATAACCGGCAACGAAAATTCAAATAAACCGACATGCTCAAACGGATTTGCTACTTTGTTCCTGTTGAAATACTATACCATTTGTGATGAATCGGAGAAGGCGGATGTGCTTGCCTTTGCTACCAGACTCTATAACTGGCTGACACAGAATTTAAAGGATCCGTCGGACAACTGTTATTGGAACGATATAGACAATTCAGGAACTATTAATTATACCAAATGGACCTATAACACCGGGGTGATGATAGAAAATGGCGTGCATCTATTTTGGCTGACGGGAAATCAAACTTATCTAAATCAGGCTATTGCGTCAGCGCAAGGGGCTTACGATTTTTTTGTAAAGCCACGCAATGGGATGGCGCTAACTTATCCGGATCACGATCCTTGGTTTAATACAAAATTATTGCGCGCATATATAACGCTGCAACCTTACTATACCCAAGCCGATGCGTATATAAAAACATATTTAAACTTCGTCAATAATGGGTATGATAAAGCCAGGACAAATGAAGGTTTTTTCTACGAAGATTGGACTGGTGCAGCGGCAAAACGTTATCAGTCATTATTGATGCAGGCTGCCGTAGTTGAGTCTTATGGTGCATTGTCTATTTACCTGGAAGAGAAAAAGAACTAGTGCCAGGATGAAAAACCACACTATTCTCGCATGTTCCATAATATTCACGTTCCTTTCCCTTGCAAGTTGCGTATCGAAGCCCGACACGGTCAGCCTAGGTAGGGCTGAGATTCACTTTGAAAATGTTTGGAATAAATACAGGGTTCAAAAACATCTACTGTTTTCAGAATATTATCCCAATACTTTCAAGCCTGGCTTGTCCTACTTCCAGGACTCCGTTCAACAGACCAGGGAGGTGTCATTTCTTTGGCCGATGAGTGGTGTGTTTTCAGCTGTCAATATCATGATGGAGCTTGATTCAGCAAAATACAGACCTTATCTCGATTCGATGGTTGTTGCGGTGGAAAAATACTATGACAAGGACAGACAACCACCCGGTTATCAGGCATATCCCAAAGCAATGGAGTATTCGGATCGTTATTATGATGATAACGGATTGGTCGGAATCGATTATGTGGATGCTTATCGGGTAACAGGAAATCCCCATTACCTGCACAAGGCAAAGGAAGTGATGACTTTTATTCAGAGCGGCTGGCGTGACGATTTTGGAGGCGGCGTTTCCTGGCTGGAAGGTGTACACGATCAAAAACCCGCCTGTTCAAATGGCAAGGCTACGGTTTTGGCACTTAAACTTTATCAGGCAACAGAATCTCCGGAATACCTTGAGTATGGAATTCAGTATTATGACTGGATGATGAATACCCTGAAAGATGATTCGTTAAACATCATTTGGAATTCTTTGCTTATTGAGGATGATTCTTGTTGGGTGCAGAAACATGCCTACACCTATAATACCGGGACGATGATTCAGTCAGCGGTCCGTCTTTACCAAATAACAAAAGATGAGCAGTACCTGAAAGAAGCCCGCCAACTGGCAGAAGGGAGTTTTCAGTATTACGTGAAATTCACCGATCAAAATATTCCCTATATTGATGATCTTCCTTGGTTTGTGGTCGTATTGTTCCGGGGTTATCACGAATTATATGAGGTGGATCGCAACCCGAAATATCTCGATGCAATAATAGCTAGTGCGAATCATGCCTGGGAAAATGCCCGCGATGACGAAGGTCTTATCTTCAAGGACTGGACCGGGCGAAGCGATGAGTCCCGCAAGCCGAAATGGCTGCTCGACGAAGCCTGTATGGCCGAGTTATTCGCACGCATTTTACTATTAAAAAATTAAAAAAAAATCTTTAGCCAGTAAATAAAATGAAAAAGCATTCTATATTATCAGTGTCGTTGTTGTTTGTGTCTCTCCAACTTTTAGCGTCTTTGAGTTGGCTTGATTATGTAGATCCGAATATTGGAACAACGCACAGCCGTTGGTTTTTTTATACTCCCGGAGCTGTACCATTTGGAATGGCCAAGATGGGACCTTCAACAAACGGAAGCTATGGCAACCTCCACGGCTGGGAAGCGGTCGGGTATGAGGACCAACACAAGTCGATCGAAGGTTTTGCCTGCTTTCATGAATTTCAGGTTGGCGGGATCATGCTACAGCCAATAACCGGAGAATTGAAAACTAAACCGGGAACTCTGGAAAATCCGGACGATGGTTACCGCTCTGTTTTCGACAAGGAAGACGAACATGCAACAGCTGGTTATTACGCTGTCTTTTTGAAAGACTATCAGGTGAAGGTTGAATTGACTGCCACTGATCGGGTGGGTTTTCAACGATACACTTTCCCAAAAAGCGACGATGCCCGAATTTTGTTTGACGTGGGTAACCAGCTTGGCGAAAGCGGGAAAGTAATTGATGCCTACGTTGAGATGGTCGATAAAAACACGGTTCAGGGTTATGTGGTAACAAAACCGGAGTATGTAAAAAAATATCAGCCTGAGGCTGAGGTTAAAATGTTTTTCTATGCAAAAATCGATAAAGCTGCTGAATCATGTGATACATTCTTCCGGAATGGTGAAGTAAGCAATGAAAGCAAAATCAAGGGCGTTGGCGCATGTCTTGCTCTAAATTATCAGACCAAAGCAAATGAACCAGTTACAGTAAAGATAGGACAGTCCTATACTTCAATAAAGAATGCGAAACTGAACCTGGAAACAGAAGCCAAAAGCTTGACTTTTGACCAGGCAAAAAAACAAGCCTTTACTGTTTGGAATGAATATCTGGACCGGATTCGCGTAGAAGGCGGGACAGAAGCAGAAAAAACGAAATTCTATACCGGACTTTACCACGCCTTATTAGGACGGGGGTTAGCAAGTGATGTCAATGGTGCTTATCCGATGAATAATGGTGAAATTGGTCAAATTGAACTGGATGAAAAAGGACGCATCGTTATTAAAACTGCTGCATCCAACAAGCCACCTAAGCTGGCAGAGCATCTTACAGTTAAAGCTACACACGCGCGCATCTGGTACACCAA
>ENA-ORCT01000433-ORCT01000433.1-marine-metagenome-genome-assembly--contig:-NODE-433-length-20318-cov-3.344351_pt1 | contig 20318 bp, 15 predicted proteins | sample MGYA00248632_ERZ508511 | MGnify/ENA primary metagenome ERZ508511 (study PRJEB26182, sample SAMN06268839) | marine metagenome | isolation source: Tt an P1-techrep anaerobic enrichment on pine from sediment...
GGACAGAAAGCAGAAAACGCTGATTCCCAGGGCCTGGTAAAGGATCGCCGTCCAGGCATCGGGCTTCACCGCGGTCAGGTGCATCTCCTCAAAGATCAGTGCCCCGATGAAAAACAGTATCACGGCGAAGTGCATCTCCCAGAAGAGAACCTTCCATTTGTCGATGGACTGGGTCAGACGCTTGTTGTAGACGGTAGCCACTGCCAGTACAAGACAGCTGGACAGCTCGATCAAATCGCCCTTGAGTGTGCTTTCGGCCCGGGAGCCCAGATCGAGCCGGAGTGCCGTGAGCAGTCCGCAAAAGGCGATGGTGCACCCCAGAAACGTTCTGGCCCTGAGGGGTTCATCCTTTAAAAACAGCGGGGCCACCAGCGGGATCAGCAGCGGATAGCTGTATATGATCAGCGATACCCGTCCGCCGGTGGTAAACCGGGAGCCCCAGTTCAAAAAGAAAATCTGGGTGGCAAAAAGCAGTGCCAGCACGCCTACCTGGACCCACTGCCGACCGGCCAGGCGCAATCCATGGCCCTGCCGGCGAATAAAAAACGCCATAAGGGGCACGGCCAGACCAAAGCGCAGAAAGGCGGCCCAAAGCGGCGGCAGATCCCGCACGGCGATTTTCACCACCACGGTATTGCTGGCCCAGATTGTCATGACGAGCAGCACCCACAGATAAACACCGGACGTCATGGGCTGCTGACCGACCGCCGCCTGACTGCGGCCGGAAATATGCTGCGGCACCTTCTGCATGACCGTTGCAACGCTCCCCTGCTATGGTTATCGATACGATTGAAGCGGATATTATCCGCAAGAGTCGCCGTTCATATCAGGTGCGGTTCCGCTTGCCAACTGCAATATGAACGGATCCTGCTTTACAAGGGCCAGCGGGTAGATATACCGAATACTCTGCTGTTCATTGATGGGATTCAATATTCCGCAGAAGCCGTTAAATCCCTGAGATACCTTCATGAAGATGTCAACGATTTAAGCGTTATTGCTGCCGGATCACTTCTGGAAGTTTTTTCAAAAAAGGAAGGATTCTCTTTTCCAGTTGGTAGAACCAGGAATCTTTTTTTGTACCCACTGGGGTTTATGGAATATCATTGAAGCAATGAACCCGCCGCTCGCAGAAAAACGGATGCAGTTGGATGGCCTGAAGGAACCCTCCCGTAAAAAATACAACCTGTGTTCGGTACCTTATTACCTGCTGACGAGACTTGACGACGTTGCCGAGCAGTTAGTTGCCTGACACGTTTGCTTTTATCCGATAATCTCTTCAAAGCTCTGCACCAGTACCTCCCGGCCCTTGGACCGGTCGGGTGGCCCCACGATGCCCTCACGCTCCATCATTTCGATGATCCGGGCGGCCCGGTTGTAGCCGATGCGAAGATGCCGCTGGACGCTTGAGATCGATGCCTGCCGGGTCTTTGTCACCAGCGCTACGGCCTCATCGTACCGCTCGTCGTACTCTTCCTCGCTATCTCCGCCGTTTTCTTCTTCGGGAACCGCCGTTACGTCATCGACATAGACCGGGTCCTGCTGGGCCTTGAGAAATTCGGTGACCCGTGTGAGTTCTTCCTCCGATATGTAGGCGCCGTGGATGCGCTGCAGTTTGGCCGTGCCGGGCGGTACAAAGAGCATGTCGCCATTGCCCAGAAGGGTTTCCGCGCCGTTGGTGTCGATGATGGTTCGTGAATCTGTTTTCGACGACACCTGAAATGAGATCCGGGTGGGAAAGTTTGCCTTGATGGTGCCGGTCAGCACATCCACCGACGGTCTCTGGGTGGCCAGTATCATGTGAATGCCCGCGGCCCGCGCCATCTGGGCCAGACGGGCGAGGGCGACCTCGACATCCCGGGAGGCGACCATCATGAGATCGGCCAGTTCATCGATGATAATGACGATGTAGGGCAGCGTCTGCGGGTTTTCCTGGCTGCGCATTTTCCGGTTGTACTGGGCGATGTTTCGGACCTTGTTTTCCGCCAGCAGTTCATATCGCCTCTCCATCTCCCGGACCCCCCAGAACAGGGCGTTGGTGGCCTTTTTCATGTCGGTCACAACAGGTGAGATCAGGTGAGGAATGCCGTTGTAGAATGACAGCTCGATTCGCTTGGGATCGATCATGATGAATTTTACCTGATCGGGTGTGGCCGTATACAGCAGACTGGTGATCATGGCATTCAGCCCCACGCTCTTTCCGGTTCCGGTGGCGCCGGCTATGAGCAGGTGGGGCATCCGGTTCAGTTCGGCCGCCACCGGCTTTCCCACGATATCCTTGCCAAGGCAGAGGCGAAGGCGGGACCTGAGGTTCCTGAATCGCTCCGAGTCAACGATATCCCTGAAATTGACCAGTTCCCGCTGGCGGTTGGGTATTTCGATTCCAATCACATCCCGTCCCGGAATCGGGGCGACGATCCGGATGCTCAGGGCGCTGAGGGCCAGGGCAAGATCGTTGGTAAGATTGACGATTTTGCTGATTTTCACTCCCGGTGCGGGCTTGTATTCAAATGTCGTAATGACCGGTCCCGGCGATATGCCGGAAACCGCTCCCTTGACGCCGAAGTCATTGAGCTTGTTTTCAAGGATTTCGGCCTTCAAGGCGAGTTTTTCGTCCCCTGAAGAATCGGGGGGCTCTTCCGGCGGGTTGAGAAAGTTGATCGACGGAAGCTCAAAGGGCTTCTGGGACGCGGTCGTTCTCAATGCACCCCTGTTTTCGGCTTCGGGGGGATGATCTGCGTGCTCTGCCTCAGGTCTTTGGGCGGGTCTCGGGGCTGGTGCCGCTGGGCCGACCGCTGCGTTCTGCGGGGATTTATCCGGACCCGTTTCATCCGGTTCGGCTTCATCCTGCGGGGAGGGCTCGCTGCCCGGCTGCTCAGCGAATGAGTCTGCCGGGCGGCTCGTATTTCCTTCAATGCGAGGATCACAGAATCCCAGGGAATACCCTCCGGAGGCCTCTGTGTGCTGTTCATTCACGATCGTGTTCAGGGCCGGATCAACACAGGGCTCCGCTGACTCCGTCTGCTGATCCGCAGGGGATGCCGGACCGCCATGGGGGGACGCCGGTGCTGGTGTCGACGCTGACTGCAGAGGTCGGCCTGCCGGGTCAGCATCCGGACCGGTCGGTCTTGCCGGCTGGCTGGCGCCGCCTGACGGATCTGAACCAGCAGGACGATCTGTCTGAGCGGTATTTTCCGCCACCCTGGCCGCTAACCGGGAGACTCGATCGGTGATAGCATCGTGGGCGCGTTTGAGCTTGGTATATTCACTGGAAATATTCAGTGCCGTCAGGAGCAGGACGGAAAACGGGTCCCGGCCGGTCGGTTTGCCGAATACCTCCTGCTGAACGTTGCCGACTTCTTTTTTCAGGAATTCGGCAGCTTCCCGGGCGTGCGATATGTCCTCATCGCTGCTTAATTTGTGATGAACACCAAACAGCTCGAATGAAAGAATTTTTTTCAATGATCAGACCCTTTTATTTTTACGAAGAACGATCTTTGCTGCGGAATGCGTCCAGTCTGGCGAGCAGTCCGCCGGTTTGGGCCTGTAATTTCATTGAACCGTCAAGCTGGCGGTTTTCCGCCTCTGTCTTGTCGCTCAGTTTAATTTTAAGTTCCCGAACCCTCTCTTCGAGCTCGAAATGGGTCTTTCTGTATTCCCGGCACAATTCAACCAGGTAGTCGATTTCGTCCTCTATCACATCTAGTTTTTTCAAGCTGTCTTCGATGGTCAACGTCATATCCCTTATCTTTTTATTACTGCAAACAACACATGCCCATTGTCTTGGGGAGCCGGAGTGCCCCATTCAGCCCTTGATCTTTTACCAAAGTCGAAGCGGGATGTCACATATTTGATTACCGTACTGTCCGGTCATGTGAAATTGTGATAAGGAAAGTCAAAGCAATCCTGCGAGTTATGTGCGGCGGTTCCATGGATATCATTCAACAATGAGCGGGAGATCCCATGAGCGATTACGAAAAGTTACTCAATGATCATTATGGTCGGCCCGATTTAAGTGCCCGGATCGTGACGGCATTTGAAGCTGCCGGAAAGCAGATTGTTTCCCATCAGGATACGGTGGCAGTCGACGAGTTTCATATCCGGGGGCGGGTTGCCACCCGGGAACTGGCCGACCTGGCAGGGATGAAAAAAAACGTACGGGTGCTGGATATCGGATGCGGTGTCGGCGGACCCGCCCGCACACTGGCTGCCGAGTATGGCTGCCGGGTTACCGGCGTTGACGTTATCGAAGAATTTTGCGAGGCGGCCACACTGTTGAGCCGGAAAGTCGGCCTGGACCACCTGGTGGATTTTCGCCACGGCGACATGACGGCGCTGCCGTTTGGTGAAAACAGCTTTGACGCGGCCTGGTCCCAGCATACCGTCATGAATATCGAAAACAAGGCCGATCTCTTTGAGAGCATTCGCCGCGTGCTCCGACCCAACGGGCTTTTTGCGCTGTTTGAGATCTGCTCGGGTACGGTCTCGTCGCCCCATTTCCCTGTGCCGTGGGCAAGTGATTCGACGATCAATTTTCTGACGACCCAGGACGAGCTGCGCCAGATGCTGGAGCAGGCCGGATTCAGGGTAGAGGTGTGGAACGATGTCACCGCACCGTCTCTGGCGTGGTACCAGAAGTTGGTTGCCAACATGGCCGCCCGGCCGAGTGATGCACCGGCGCGGCCGGGAATCGATCTGGTGATGGGCAAAGACACCGCCGAGAAAGCGCGCAATGTGGCGCGAAATCTTGAAGAAAACCGCATCACGGTGGTTCAGGCTGTGCTGATCACATAGATAGGGTACCTGATATGGGGCATATGTCAATTCAGAGCTGTGCGTTGATAGGACCGATGATCGGAATATTTCTAAAGGCGCTCACACCATGGGTTGTGTAATTGCCGTCGCCGCTCCGCCAGGGGGTGGAAAAACAACCCTGACCTGTGCGCTTGCCCGGGCCGCAGGCAATGCCGCCGTAATTCATTACGACCACTATGAGCAAGTTACCCGCCGGCCCGTGCGGGACATCATGAAATGGATGAAAGACGGCTCGGATTTCGATCAATTGCTGATTCCGCAACTGCAACGCGATCTGGCGGCGCTGAAACGCGGCGAGACCGTCATCGTTCCCGGAACGGCCCATCGGATCGAACCGGCGCCGTATATATTTTTCGATACGCTGCTCGGCAGGCATCATCGACCGTCCGGAGAGCATATCGATCTGCTGATCTGGATCGATATCCCGCCGGATCTGGCGCTGGCCCGCAATCTGAAAGCCATTACATCCCATTTTCTGAGCGGTCATGTCCCCGGCAGAGATGCGGAAAAACTGGCATGGATCGACAGTTATCTGGCGAGTTACATCGGCGGGATACGGGAAGCCCTGGCCATCCAGCGACAGCGGATTCGCCCCGATGCCGATATCGTTGTGGACGGAAACCAGCCGGTGGCGTCAATGGTTGAACTGTCACTTGCCGGGATTCGGCGCCGGATTTCCTGACGGTTTTGGAGGTGGCAGTGATCGGGTCCGGCTGCCGCCATCACGAGAGCGCGACCCGAAACAGGCACCTGCTATGCTGATTTCCACTGAACACTGTCCGGATGCCGAAAGCGTTTACGACTATCTGTGCGTTGATCGATTTTTGTCGACGTTTATGAGCGTGCAGTCACTGAAATGTGCCTTTGAAATCGGGCTGATTGACCGCATGCTCCGCCTGCAGCCCTGCGTTCCCCGGGATCTGGTCGCCGGTGTGGCCGCCGACCTTGACGGGATTTTGCTTCTGCTTGATCTGCTGGGCGCCAACCGCGTGGTCGAGCAGCGATGCGAGCGGTTTTGTCTGAGCGTGTCCTTCCAACGCGCTCTTCGGTTTCGCGATTTGCTTCAGGCGAAAATTGATTTTGCCAACCTGGTCGCCCCCGATGTGGCCATCCACTTTAATTCACTGATAACCGATCCGCATCAGTTCATGCGCCGGGCAAATCTGTTTGACCTGTTCAACTATAAGCGCTGTTTAACGCCCTCCGGTGAACACTATCATGCCACCCGCCGCTGGATGCGTTTTACGACCGCACTGACGCGATATGAGGCCAAGGTCTGCCTGCAACGCCATGATTTCAGCCGGTATCGGCATTTTTTGGATGTGGGGGGAAACAGCGGCGAGTTTGCGCTGCAGGTTTGCAGGCAGCATCCCCGCATTCGGGCCACTGTGGTCGACCTGCCGCTGGTTTGCGACATCGGGGCCGAACACGTTTCCACTGAACCTGAGTCCAGCCGGATCTCTTTCATCAAGGGGGATGCCCTGAAAATGAAGCTGCCGTCCAGCTGCGACGTTCTCGGTTTCAAGTCGGTGCTTCATGACTGGCCGGAGGATGCTGTCCGGGTCTTTATCCGGAAGGCTGGCCGTGCGCTCGATTCCGGCGGCACGCTGCTGATTTTCGAGCGGGGCCCCATCTCGCCGGGAGGGATCGAACCGTCCTACGCCACAATTCCCATCCTGCTGTTTTTCCGGTTTTACCGGGACCCGTCGATCTATTTGAATCTGCTGGCCGAAGCCGGATTCCATGATGTCGGTGTCGAGCATATTCAATTGGATACGCCGTTTTTTCTTATTTCCGCCACGAAAACGTAAAGGGGCAATTCGTCCGGCGATTCAGTGACCGCCGGTTTTCACTATCGATGCACCATCCGGTGCTTTCTTTCGACCGGGATTTGTCCGGCAGCGGTTGGAAATGTCTCCTAATCCGGTTCCGCTTCACTTGTTTTGCTTCCTGTGCCGAACCGGCTGCAGCCGATAGCCGCCAGCTTGCGCCTGAGCACGTCCATTTCAAGGGGTTTGAGCATGTAACCGTCGAAGCCGACCCGTCTGGCCTTCTCATCGTTCAGGTCAAAATCACTGGCCGTGATGGCCAGCACCGGCGTGGGCGTTTGGGATCCCTCCTCCAGCCGGCGCACTTCCCTGACCAGTTGGTAACCGTCAAGCACCGGCATTTCAAGATCCGTCAGAATAAAGTCGAACCGGGCCTCTGAAATCTGGCGCAGGGCCTGCTGGCCGTTGGTGGCCGTTTTTACCTCGAAACCCATGGCACTGAGCTGACTTCTCATGATCGACAGGTTGATTTCATTGTCCTCCACCAGGAGAACGGTCTCAACCTCACAGATTTCATCCGGTGGCGTTTCCGGTGGGCCGCCGAGGGCTTTTCGCTCTTCGTCATGATCGGCAAAGGTCAGGGCGATGTTCCGAAAGGTGGATTCGATCTCAAGAAAGGCGTCAACCACATCCGGGTCAAAATGGGAACCGCGGCCCTCCCGGATGATCCCAAGGGCCTTTTCATGAGACATGGGCGGTTTGTAAATCCGTTTGCTGATCAGGGCGTCATACACATCCGCCACGGCCATCAGCCGCCCGGAGACCGGGATCTCGTCGCCTTTCAGCCCTTTGGGATAACCCGATCCGTCCCATTTTTCCTGGTGGGTGCTGGCGATTTCCCGGGCACAGGCCAGAAATGTGCTCCCGCCGAGTTTCTGCTCGGTGATGAACAGCGCGTCATGGCCGTATTCGGTGTGTTTCTTCATGGTTTCGAACTCGGCATCGGTCAGACTGCCGGCCTTGAGAAGAATATGATCGCGCACCCCCACTTTGCCGATGTCGTGAAGCGGTGCCGACAGGTAGAGTAGTTCGATGGTCTTCTCATCCAGCGTATCCCGGAACCGGGGATGGTCTTTCAGGTAAACGGCAAGGGCCTTGACATAATTCTGGGTTCGCTTGATGTGGCCGCCGGTTTCCGGATCGCGGTACTCGGCAAGCGTTGCCAGGGACTCGATCATCACCGCCTGGGTCAGGGCAATTTCCCGGGTTTGTTCCTCCACCAGGCGCTCCAGGCAGTCCTGGTAGCGTTTCAGTTCCAGGTGCGTGCGGACCCGGGCTCTTACCAGCTCGGGATGGATCGGTTTGGTGATGTAATCCACCGCCCCGAGCGCCAGCCCCCTGGCTTCATCTTCGGCGCTTGTCAGGGCGGTGAGAAAAATTACCGGAATGTGCCGGGTGGCGGCATCGGCCTTCAGGCGGCGGCAAACCTCGTGGCCGTCCATCTCCGGCATCATGATGTCCAGCAGGATCAGGTCGGGCAGCGCTTTTTGGGCGATGCTCAGGGCGCTCGGGCCGCTTTTGGCGGCGAGCAGTTTGTATCCGATGCCATCCAGTGCTTCCCGAAGGACCTGGAGATTGGCGGTGGTGTCGTCGACCAGCAGCAGGGTGCCGGGCAGCTCCGGCTCGGCCGCGGTTTGCAGTGTGTCCGTGGTCATGGGATGCCTGCCTTTGTTCAATGTTGACTTGTTTCCATCTGCTCGATGATGGCCTGGATACCCTCGAAATCGAAATTATCGGCAAGCGCCGTAATTTTCTCCCGGACCGTTGCAAACTCCGGGCAGCGGTAGGCGATGTCCCCGGCGATGGATGCGAGTTCCGCCACATCCCCCAGCGCGGCGGCTTCCCGCAGGCGGACGGCCGCCTCGGTGGCAATAGCGCGCGGGATTATCGAGAGGTCATCGTGCGGCTTTCCCTCGGCAGTCGCCGCTTGCTCAGGCATAAGGGTACGGGCTGAGTGCAGGGCCTGATCCAGGGCGGATTCAAATGGTTCGAGGGCGTGATTCAGACGGCTTGAAAAGTCGGCTCCGGCGCTGTTTTTCTGGCTCAGCAGGTTTTCCAGATCACTCGCCGCGGCTTGCAGCGCCCGGGCGGAGAGGTTGCCGGCCATGCCCTTTATGGTGTGGACCCGGCGCTGCGCGGCCGTGATATCCCCACGGGCAATGGCAGACCGGATTTCGGTGCCGGCGTTCAGGCAGTCGTCGGCAAGACGCCCGATCAGCCGGCGGTACAGCGTCCGGTTGCCCTGCAGCCGGCGAAGGCCCTCCTCAAGATCAAAGCCGGGCATTGCCCCGGGGAGCCCGTCGGCGACCGGCGCCACACTCCGGGCCGGCGGCCGGCTGAGTTTTTCTGCCGGCCTGGCAGCGGCTTCATCACCGATGGAATCGCCCGGCCGGATCCACAGGCTCAGGGTTGCCAGCAGCTGGGCCGGGTCGATCGGCTTGTTCACGTGGTCATTCATACCGGCAGCCAGGCTTTTCTCCCGATCGCCGGTCATGGCATGGGCGGTCATGGCGATGATGGGCAGATCCTTGAATTCCGGGCGCCGGCGGATTAGTCGGGTGGCGGTGTAGCCGTCCATGACCGGCATCTGGACATCCATCAAAACGGCGTCGACGCGCTGTTTTTCCATGGAATCGATTGCCTGACGGCCGTCGCTGGCCAGGGTGACCTTAAGGCCGGCACCGGTCAGGATCTCCTGGGCCACCTGACGGTTGATGTCGTTGTCTTCCACTATCAGGACGCGGTATCCGGCCAGGTGGTTTGCCGGCGGCACCGGAAGATCGTCGATGGTTGTCGGCAGCGGCGCCTTGGCGGCATCTTTGCCAAGCGCCTGCATGATGGTGTCAAACAGGACCGACGGGCTGACCGGTTTGATCAGAAAACCATCCAGCCCGGCTGCCTCGGCCTGCTTCATAATTTCTTCTCTGCCATAGGCCGTGATGAGGATGACAGGGGGAATGGCAGGCAGATCGATTCGGGCCTTGATTTGTCTGGCAGTTTCGATTCCGTCCATTTCCGGCATCTTCCAGTCCATGACAATCAGATCAACCGGCCGCTCGCCCGCTTTGCGGCTGAGTTCCGCGAGTCCTTCCGGGCCGGAGGCGGCCAGGGTGACCTCGAATGTAAATGATTCGAGCATGGACCGGAGAATTTCCCGTGACGTCGGATTGTCATCAACGACCATTACCTTCAGGCCCCTCAGATCCGCCGGCGGCAGGCGCCGGCGGTCGGCAGGCTTTCGCCCCATCCCCAGCACGGCCGTGAAACTGAACGTACTGCCGACGCCGAGCGTGCTCTCCACACCGATTTCGCCGTCCATCATGTCGACCAGACGTTTGCAGATGGCCAGACCCAGGCCGGTGCCGCCGTATTTTCGGGTGGTGGAGGTGTCGGCCTGGGTAAAGGGTTCGAAAAGGCTTTCCGCCTGTTCCCGGGAAAGACCGATGCCGGTGTCCTGAACGGTAAATTTCAGTGTCACCCTGTCGCTTTCCCGGCTGACAAAGTTCGCCGATACGACAATCTGGCCGGAACGGGTGAATTTGACGGCGTTGCCGGCGAGATTGATGAGCACCTGGCCGAGTCGCAGGGGATCGCCGACCAGTGCCCGCGGCACATCCGGAGCGATGTCGAACAGTACTTCTATATGTTCATTTTCCCCGGCTTTTACGGCAAGCAGATTGGCCAGGTTGTCAAAGACCCGCTCCAGATCGAAATCGACCGCCTCCATATCCAGTCTGCCGGCTTCGATCTTTGAAAAGTCGAGAATATCGTTGATGATACCCAGAAGGGCGTTGGCGGATGCCTGAATTTTGGTCAGGTAATCACGCTGTTTGGCCGTCAGGTCGGTTTTCAGGGCCAGGTGCGCCATACCGATCACGGCATTCATCGGGGTGCGGATTTCGTGGCTCATATTGGCCAGGAAATCGCCCTTGGCCCGGTTGGCCTCGTCCGCCTCGGTTTTGGCCTGGATCAGTTCCGCCTCCATGCGTTTTCGGTCGGTGATGTCCTCCTTGACACCCACAAAGTGGGTGATGTCACCTTCCGCGTTTCTGAGAGGCGATATGTGGGCGTATTCCCAGAAGAGTTCGCCGCTTTTTTTCCGGTTGCACAGCTCGCCGTGCCATTCGTTTCCGGCGGTAATGGTCTCCCACAGCGATCGGTAATGTTCCGGCGGCAACTCGCCGGCATTCAATATGCGGGGATTTTGACCGATCACCTCGTTGACGTCGTATCCGGTAATATCCGTGAATTTCGGATTGACGTATTCGATATTGCCTTGCGGGTCGGTGATCACCACCGAGGTGGGGCTCTGTTCGACGGCCCGGGAAAGCTTCTGCAGTTCCATTTCCGTGAGTTTGATGGCGGTAATGTCCCGCAGGGATTCGATGGCACCGGCAACCTCTCCTGTGACACCGTACAGCAGGCCGGCAGTGCCCGACAGGTACAGGCCCCGTTCCCCCATCTCCGGGTGGTGGGACTCGGAGATCAACATGTCTCTCTTTTTCCGAATGGACAGGTATTTTTTTTCGTACTCGTCGTTCCAGTTGCGGATCAGGTCGATCAGGATGGGACGCCGCTCGCCGTAAAACGGCAGGGCATACTCGTATTCATTCCTGCCGATCATGTCCTCGGCCCGGATCCCGGTGAGCCGGACCATTGCTTTGTTCCAGGCAAGGACTTTCCCGTCGCAATCGACCACCAAGGTCGGGTCCGGCAGAAAATCGATAATCTGGGCCATCTGCCGCTCGGAGCGCTTGAGCTCGGCGGTGCGATTTTCAACCCGCTCCTCCAGATTGTCCCGGTGACGCCGGAGTTGGTCTTCCGAGGCCTTTAGGGCGTCTTCGGCGGTTCGGATGGTGTCCATCATCTGGTTGAACGTGCGGGCCAGGCTGCCGATTTCATCCCGTGATCGAATGGTGATTTGATGATTCAGGTCACAGGTCCTGGCAATATGCTCGGCATCGCGATCCAGCTGTTTGAGCGGTTTGATGACAAATCGGCGGAGTCCGGTCAGAGTCAGACCGCTCAACAGGGCAAGGGCTGCCAGCAGTGCCAGGAGGACTTTCAGAACCAGTGCCCGGATTTCCCGGTCGATTTCCTCCGCCGGAAAAACAAACGCGATTTTCCATCCCAGTTCGGGGGAGGTGCGAAAAAACAGGTAGCGTTTCTCGGCCCCCTCTGAGAACAGGGTAACGCCTGACGGGCTTTCCAGAACCGCCGAGGCAACGGCCGGGTCGACTTCCCGGATGTTTTTAAAGCGAACAGCCGGATCCCGCGCTGCCAGGATGGTTCCCTCGGCATCGGTCATGGATGCCCAGCCGCCGCGGCTGACCTGAATCATTTCAAGGTAATCGGCCAGGTTGTCCAGGGTGATGTCGATGCCTACCACGCCAAAGACCTGCCCGGCCTGATCGACCAGTGCGGTGACGAGCCCGATGTTTACCGCCGATGTGGTGATCGAGGGATAGGGGGCGGTGCGCATGACCTTTCCGGGATGGTCTTTGGCCAGAGTGTACCAGGGGCGGGTTCTGGGGTCGTATGCCGTTGGCCGTGCCCTTTTGTGCGACCGGACGAAATCGCCGTTCTCACGCCCCATGTACACCGAGTTGACAAAATCATGGGTGGTTCGGTAGCGGTTGAACAGGTCGATAATCGACTGTTCCGCTTCGCCAATGGCATACGTGAAGGTTTCCGGATTCGCGTTCAGAAAGTTTGTGAACGATTCGCCGTCCCGGATCCGAACCCGATCATCCGAGGCAATGCTGATCAGATCGGATTCCACATCGCGGAAAAATCGGGTCAGCGCAAAATCGATATGCGCAAGCTGGCTCTGGAAGCCGTCGTGGATGGCAGCGAATTTTTCCTCTCTGAGCTTTGAATGGAGAAATCCGCCGGTCAGCACCAGAATGCCGATGCTGACCCCTGCGAAAAGCAATATGATCTTCTGGCTGAGTTTCATGGCACGGGTCCATGGCCAGTGTTTAATCATAATTCAGGAACGCGAATTCATTTAATTGCAATTCGCGTCTTGCACATCGCTTGCCGGGATATGATTCTATCGGGATCGGGATCGCTATCGGTATCGAAATCGATTTTCGCGATCCCATAGCCGACAGAACGTTGTCTATCGCAAGGCGGAACACATCCGGGTTGTCGTGCCCGAGTCCCGTGGCTTTTCGATTCCGATCCCGATCCCGATAGCGATTGGGAACAACAACACAGGTTTCGAAAGTTTCAATAAACGTTGAAGAAAAATCAGAACCGGTATGTCGCACCGGCTTTCAGCACCCGGGTATCTGCCGTCAATTCCCGGTGGAGCCTCTCAAGAGCGAAATCGCAGGTATCGTGGGCCGAAAGATAGACCTTTTCAGGGGCAGCGGCATTGACAGCTTCAATCGTTTGGCTCAAATCATTATCTTTAAGTGCTCGCCAGGGGGGATGGCCAGTGCCGATAATCCGCTGAAACTGAATGCCGGCCCGATTGCCCCGGCCATCGGTCAGTGGAAAATGCAGCCCCCCGCCGATCGCATGAACGGGCCGGTTTGAAAGCCGTTTGACCATGTCCAGAATTACCTCGATGGTGGGGTGCCCGCAGCCGGTAATAACCACCAGCCCCTTGCCCTTCACGTCGGCAACAAGGGCCTGCTCCTCGGTCAGACCGAAGAAAAAGAGGCTTCGGGCCAGCGGGCCTGTGGTGCCGATTCCGCCGGTCAGAAGCCGGGGCTCGGTGATGACCTCAGCCTCAAATCCTTCAGCGGATGCCTGATCCGGAAGAAAACACGGCTTGCCGCCTGGGGCACCTAACTTTTCCGGTACAATGACCGAATTGCTCCGACTGGCCTTGAGACCGCCCATATGATCCGGATGCAGGTGGCTGATGGCAAGCGCCTCGGTCTTGTCCATGCTGAAATCGAGCCGGGCGGCATTATTTGCCATGGCCGGTCGTTCCGGGCCAAAGCCGACGTCAAAGAGCAGTGATCCCCGGTCGGTGCGAAACGCATAGGATACGCCGGCATCACCGATAAAGCCTGCTTCTGTTTTTTCCTCCACCAGAACGGTCAGTTCCATAAAGTCCAGTTCCGGCATGTCCAGGGGCCGGGCTGCGGTCATACGTTCGGTGTTCAGTTCCTTTGCCGCGATTCGGTTTTCTTTGAACCGGCGGTTTTTTTTAATCATCATCGGGCCGATAAACGGGGACGCGGCACCTAGCACCGGCCACCACAGGGGAGAGATTCGATACGCCATCAGTTGTTTTCCTTTTCCGGTTTAAGATTAAGAGCGTTCAAACAGAGCTGTAAGGCTGAAGCGGATTCGAGGTTTTCCGGTGAGTTGCAATCCGACTGCTTCGGCGGCGTTCATGGTATTTTCAAACGTGGTTTTAGAGACATGCATCCTGGGCTCCGCAACCAGAATTTTCCCGGAAGGACGAAGGCACGCCCGGAGCTGTGAAAAAAAGTTTCCCGCATCGGGTGTTTCGTGCACCATCCAGAAGGCCAGTATGAAATCAGCCGGTTGGTTCACCCCCAGCCGCTGTGATTCACAGCGATGCGCCGTGATGCGATGGGCCACACCCGTCCGCTCGGCCCGCTTGCAGGTGATGTCGAGCATCTGCTGCTGAAGATCGACGGCGAGAACCCGTCCGGAGTCACCGACCATTCTGGCCATGCCGATGGAGAAAAATCCCATGCCGCAACCCACATCCACCGCCGTCATCCCCTCTTTAACCCAGGGAGCAAGAATTTTCCGCGGATTGTGAACCAGTTTGCGCAACGGGTTGTCAAACGTGTATGCCAGCCACCAGGGGCAAAGATGCCCGGCCGGTGGATCTGATCGCAGGGGCGGTGCCATGACTTTCTTTCTCCTGATTTCAGGCGGCAACTTTTTCTCTCAGGGCCTGGAGCATCTCTTCGGGTGACCCCTTTGACAGCATGCTGTTGAACTGGGTGCGGTAATTTTTGACCAGGCTGACCCCTTCGATGATGATGTCATACACCTTCCAGTTGCCGGCTTTCAGAACCAGCCGGTAGTGAATCGGGATTTTTTTGTCGCCAGCCACCAGATTACTCTGCACCTCGGCCCTGTTTTCCGAAAGCATGGTCTCTTTTCCAAAGATAACTTTTTCGTTGGAATATTCCAGAAGCCGTCCCATGTAGACACTTTCAAGCAGCTTGCGATAGAGTGAGATAAACTCTGTCTGCTGCGCGGCATCAATTTTTTTCCAGTTGCGGCCGAGAGTCCGCCTGGACAGCTCGACGTAATCAAACAGATCGTCCGATATAGCCCGGATTTTGTTTTCTTTAACCGATTTTCCGGCCTCTCCTTCAAGACTCTGATCGCCGAGCACCTGGAGCAGCTTGTTGACCTGGGCCTCAACGGTGCTTGTGGGACCTCCAGCACATACCAACGCCGGCAAAACCAGCAGCGCGAGGCCGGCCATCGCAAAAAATCGTATCGTCATACTCACCTCCGGTTATTTTTCAACTTCTCCGAATGCATACTTGCTGATCAGTTCACCCAGATCAGCGGGCGACTCGGTTTCCAGGATGGTCTCACCCGGTTTCAGCAGATCGCCTGCTCCGCCCGCATCGATGTCCACATATTTGTCACCGATCAGGCCTTCGGTTTTAATGGAGGCGATGGCATCATCGTAGACATTGATCCCATTTTGTATCTTGAATTCCACAACGGCAAGCTGCGCATCCTGATCCATGGTGAATCCGGCCACCCGTCCGACCTCCAGGCCCAGCATGTAGACGGTGTTTCCCACCCGCAGGCCGGTTACCTTGTTGAATCTGGCATACAGGGAGTAGGTGCTGGTGCCCAGAAAATCGACATTGCCGAGCTTTACGGTCATATAACCGATACACAGCAGCCCGATAACCACGAAAATTCCAACCACGGACTCTTTGGAATATTTTTTCATTTATGTTCACCTCCGATCGTACACTGAACCCGGGCGATCGTCTGTTGTTCAAACCGGGCGAATTCCATGACGGACTCCAGCTCGATCTGCGGTTTGCCCTGGGCCAGCCCGGCAAGAATTTCAACTTCGATGCATTCCTCGCTGCCGGTTTCATTTTTCACCAGCATCAGGATCTCGGGAAACCCGTGGGACTGAAAATCCGTTTTGAAATCCTCGATGATGCGTGCTGCCTCCTCAACATTTGAAAAGGGAAGCACCGTTCCAAATTCGTTGATGGACTGTCGGGTGGAAAATGCGCCCACCTTGCTGAAGTGTTTGTTGATATAGGTGCCCAGCGTACGGATGATCCGCTGGGCGGTGTCGTGCCCCAGACTGATGATGATCCGATCCATATCCGCCAGGGTGAATACGACTGCCGCATAGGTGTCGTCGGGCTGGCGCTTGCTTAAATCCGCCTGGTACCGGACCTTGAAATGCCGCCGGGAATAGAACCCTGTCAATTCTTCCTGAAAATTTTCCAGGCTCTGGATGATTTCATCCTGAAACGGGTGATCAAACTGCTCCAGTTCTTCAGGTGTGCCCTGGAAGACGATTTTCCGGTCGTAAAGTGCAAGAATCCGGTTGGAGATAAAAAATACGTCGGGTATGTCATGGCTGATCAGCACCGCCGTAAATCCGAATTGCCGCTGATACTGGGCCACCATGCTGAGGATGGCGTTTTTCCGTATGGGGTCCTGACCGGTTGTGGGTTCATCAAACAGAACGATCTGCGGATCGGTAACCAATGCCCGTGCCAGGGCCGCGCGTTTCTGCATGCCGCCTGAAATTTCTGACGGATATCGATGGGCCACGTCGGCCAGCTCGGCCTGCTCGATCCGGGCCATTGCTTTTTTCGCGATGTTTTTCCGGGACAACCGGGTCTGGTAGCGCAGGGGCAGCGCCACATTTTCAAACACCGTCATGGAATCGAACAGGGCATTGTTCTGGAACATATAGCTTATTTTTCCAATATATGCATTCCATTCGGCTTTGCTCATCCGGTGGATGGGGGTTCCCTGGTACAGGATCTGTCCCTCATCGGGATTGAGCAGTCCGATAATGTGCTTGAGGGTCACGCTTTTGCCGGTGCCGCTGAGACCAATGATTGTCGAGACCTCACCCTCGTACAGTTTCAGGTTGATCCGGTCGAGTATGAGTCGGCTGTCGAACCGTTTGGTGACATTTTTGAATTCAATAAGTGGCGTCCGGTCCATAGCAAATCCCTTTGAAATGGGCAGGTTCAGGCTTCATGGCTGTTGTCATATATGCAGTTTATTCGATATTTGAAGTTTTAGCCATTAGCTATCAGTTATTAGCTGTTAGTAAAAAATATAAAATAACAATAAGTTAAGCTTTTGCTGATCGCTAACAGCTAATAGCTTCCCATTAATTCAAGCAGAGTTTTGTTTCAAATCGGGCCTTTCTCCCGGCTGCATGTCGAGGTACGGTACAGGGCTACAGGATAAAGGAGGTCACGATATAGTCGGAAATCAGGATCATCACGCATGACAGCACCACCGCCGATGTGGTGGACAGGCTGACGCTTCTGGCGCCGTAGCTGTCGGTGCGCATATGGGTGAAAAATCCCTGAAAACAACAGATGGTGACCACCAGGACGGCGAATACAATCGATTTGATGAATCCGCCGGTTATATCGTTCATCTCAATGCTGGATATTACCCGGTAATCGTAAGCCCCGGCATTGACCCCCAGCAGCATCACGCCGCTGATATATCCTCCCATGATTCCAATAAGGTCAAAGAATGCGGTCAATATCGGAAAACTGATTATGCCGGCGGCAATTCTCGGGCTGATCAGAAATCCGAGGGGATCGATTCGCATGGTGTAAAGGGCGTCAATCTGCTCAGAGATTCGCTGAATACCGATTTCTGCGGTCATGGCCGATCCGGCCCGGGCGGTAATCATGATTGCGGTCAGTACGGGTCCCAGTTCGCGGATCAGCGACAGGGCCACGGCGGTTCCCAGTACCCCCTCCGAGCCGAATTTAACGAGGGTGTGATAAAGCTGAAGGCCCAGCACCATTCCGGTAAACAGGCCGACCAGCATGACGATGCTGGCCGAGCGGGCACCGATAAAATAAATCTGGTTGATGATTTCCGGGACTTGTCTTGGATGAAAAATCATCACAAACGCCCTGAAGAAAAAAATAGCAACCGCGCCCAGATTGTCCACCCAACCGGTAACGGCGGTTCCAAGTGCGGTGAAAAGGGATGGTCGTGTCAGGTTTCGAGCCATTTTTTCTCCAATTTAACTTAGGAACGCGAATTTAATTAATTACAATTTCTTGCTTGCCTGTTGGCCCATCTTCGGCGTTGCGTCAACGGCCTCATACGTAAAGTATGAAACAGCTGACGCGCCTTGAAGATGAACCAACATTCGGCGCAATATTCTTGCAATTAAATAAATCCACGTTCCTTAGGGCCGGATTTTATTCAAAATGAGCCGGTTTCCCGGTGAAATTCCAAGGTCTGGACTCAAATTACAACCGGGGTTCGCGGATTGTCAATGTATTCAATCCATTCAGTGCCGGTTCACCGCGGAAGACCGGACTTGCCGGATTGGCCACGGTAAAATGCTGATCCGCTGACGCAACGATGCGCTTTTTGCCGAAGATGCGGGAGCAGTTGACACGGGAGGCCGGTGTTCATAGTATCGCTCGCTCAGAGTCTGTTTGGATACTGAGTGTGCAGCGGTCGGAAGTTACCCATACCGGAAAACCGAGGCGACAAGGAGTGCATGAGGATTATGGAAAAGGCGAACAAGCCGGAAATGAACTATGAACTGCAAATTCAGACCACCAGCTCCGGCGTCGGGTATTTTGCCTGTGTGCCGTGCGGGGAGATGGGGTTTGAAACCGCCCTCGACTACCTTCGAAAACGGCCTCTGGATGCGTTTATGCATCGGCACGTGCTGGAGATGGTCTCCGGTTTTGACAAGAAACGTATCCGCACGATGCTTGCAGAGACGCCGGCATCCGATCCGGTGCTGCGGGCGCTGTTTTTCGAGGCCGTGATCCTGGACGATTCCCTGGAGACAGTCCGCTGCCGCCTTGACCGAAGCGAAGCCGACGCCCTCTGCTCCCATACGCCATTGATTTATCTGAAGTGGTTTTTTTCCAGAGACCGGGAGCTGCACCGCCGGTGGACGACCATTTTCGAGTCCAATCTGCTCGCTCACCGCCCCCTGCCGTCGCCGGATGAATTGGAAATCGGTTCGCTTTTTCGTGATGACTGCCCCGATGTTCCTGCCGGGTCGTCGGTTCATATCCGGGACATCGTCCACACGGGAAAATCTTCGGCAGCCGTCGATAATACGCCGCTGCCCTCTGCGGCTGAAACCGCCGCAACCGCCCGCGAGCGGCTTGAGGCCATCGGGGTGTTTGCAGACGTGGAAATGCGTCACGTGGCCTCTTTGAGCCCCATTGCCCTGCTGCGAAGCTGGCGCATCGATCTGCCGGTCCGCAGCGGTCAGCTGGACTACCGGCTCTCGGGTATTCAGACCAGCTACGGCAAAGGGCTTTCCCTGGATGCGGCACGGGCATCGTATCTGATGGAGATCGTGGAGCGCTGCTCGTCGTTTGCCGGGATCGGCCCCGAGGGAGTGCTGAACCGGGAAACGCCGCTGCCGGCTTTCCGCGGGACATACAGTGAGCTCCAGCGCCGGGGTATTGACGCCATCGATCCCAACCGGCTTGGCCTGGAGGTTCCGTATCGGGATGAGCCGATTTACTGGATTGAGGGCGAGCAGATCGGCACAAGCGGATCCCGTCCCTGCCGGGTGCCGGCCCAGTGCATTTTTCTGTTCTGCAATCTGGATGAGGTGTCGCTGTTCAGCGGCCTGGGTTCAACGGGTCTGGCATCGGGCAACACGGTGGCCGAGGCAAAGGTGAGCGGGCTTCTGGAAGCGATCGAGCGGGACTGTGAGTCGATCACGCCGTTTGACCCCCAGCGGTGTTTTCTGCTCGATACCACCGATCCCGCTCTGTCCCGGCTGTTTGCCGACTACCGGTATCGGGGCATCCATCCGGTTTTTCAGGATCTTACCCCGGACTACGGTGTCCCCTGTTACAAATGCTTCGTGGCCACTTTGGACGGCGGGATCGCCAAGGGGACCGGAGCCCATCTGGACGGGCGGCGGGCGGCGCTCTCCGCCCTCACCGAAACGCCTTTTCCGTATCCCTACGGTCCCCGATCCGTGCCCGAGCCTGCCGGATTGCCGGTCCGGCGCCTCGAGGAGTTGCCGTCCTACAGCGCCGGTTGCCCCGACGCCGACCTGAAACTCCTGGAGTCCGTTTTGCCGGCCAACGGCTTTTCGCCGGTTTACGTGAACCTGACCCGGGCGGATCTTCGGCTGCCCGTGATTCGTGCCATTGTCCCCGGGATGGAGCTCCTGGGGGATTTTGACCAGTTTTCACGGGTGAATCCGCGGCTTTTTGCCAATTATCTGAGACTGGTTACGGAACGCGAATTGAATTAATGCCAATCGTTTGCATCCGCGTTCCTGAATGAAGCGCTGAAAGTGGAGTCCTGAAAGGTGTTACCCCAGGTTCTTTGCCGCAAATTCCCAGTTTACCAGATGCTCCAGATACGCCTGGATGTAGTCCCCCCGGCGGTTCTGGTAGTCCAGATAATAGGCATGCTCCCAGACGTCGATGGTCAAAAAGGAGCGTCCGGACGGTCAAAAGCGTGGACAAA
>ENA-ORCT01000434-ORCT01000434.1-marine-metagenome-genome-assembly--contig:-NODE-434-length-20317-cov-3.974901_pt1 | contig 20317 bp, 16 predicted proteins | sample MGYA00248632_ERZ508511 | MGnify/ENA primary metagenome ERZ508511 (study PRJEB26182, sample SAMN06268839) | marine metagenome | isolation source: Tt an P1-techrep anaerobic enrichment on pine from sediment...
TGTGGGCGCAATGCGAGATAATTTCGTCTCGGATCCGATCCTTCTCGCTGAGCTTCAAAAAGCGCCGAAGTTTGGAAACGATTACCCCCTGCCCGATGGGTACGCCGATCGGGTGGCCTGTTGCTTTCACGACATTCTGGCGCGATACACCAATTCCAGAAACGGTGGATGCGTGCCCGGATTTTATTCCTCCACCTGCCATGTGGCATTCGGCGAGCGAACCGGAGCCCTTCCCAGCGGTCGTAAAGCCGGAGAACCGTTTGCCGCCAGCCTGGGTAGCTGCAACGGGCAGGATCGGCTCGGTCCCACGGCTCTTCTTAATTCCGTCGCTAAAATGGACGCGGGCCTGGCGCCAAACGGATACGCTGTGAATTTGCGATTCGATCCCCAGACTCTGGACGGAGACAAAGGAACTGCGGTTCTTGGCGCATTGGTGGATGGGTTTTTCAAGCAGGGCGGTATGGAAGTTCAATTCAATATCATCGATCCGAAAATGCTGGTCGATGCAAGGGACAACCCGGGAAAATATCCTGGGCTGGTAGTCCGGGTTGCCGGTTATTGTGCGTATTTTGAGGATTTGCCTACTAACGTGAAAGATGAAATTATTGCGCGAAATCGGTTGAGGGTTTAAGATAAATGCCACTTATGCGCATTCGACGGATAAGATAACAGGATGAATGACCATCGGAGGGGAGCCTTTTTCAATAATGGACTTGCGAGAGGTTACAAAGATAAGCAACAGACATCCTTGGGAACTATCTCGAATAAATGCATTACGAAATATTTTACGATCAAACTCAAAGAAGAGAAAACTATTAAGAGTTTTGGATGTGGGATGTGGTGATGCCTACGTAGTTCGGAACCTTTTTGACGAACGCGTAGTTCAACAAATCGATGGCATTGATATTCATCTTTCCGAATCGAAAATTGAGAAATTATCGGACCTGAACGCCAATATTAAATTGCATCGAAGCTTTGAGAATCTGAACAAAAACTTTTATAATGTAGTTCTCCTTCTCGATGTCCTTGAACATATCGAAGATGATCACGCTTTTCTAAATTCTATTATTTCCCAATACGTTGAACCCGGAGGATACGTCCTGATAACCGTGCCTGCATTTAATTCAATATTTAGCTTGCACGATACATTTTTAGGGCATTATCGCCGGTACAATTTAAAACAGCTGATACACAGGATAAATGGAGTCCCTCTCCAATGCCTGTTCTGTGGCTATCTGTTCATGTCCCTTCTGCCCGTTCGGCTATGTAGTTTGCTTTTAGAGAATCTTTTTTCTGAAAAAAAAGGATCGAACAAAGGGATCGGTGCATGGCGTCACGGACAGATGATTACTAAGGCTGTCGAGTTGGTTTTATCATTTGAAAACAGTATGTTAATTTATATAAATCGTGCCGGTATCAAATTGCCGGGTCTTACAGCATGGGCCTTGTGCCAGAAAACAGATACCGAAATTTAATATTGAGCCCCTTTTCCAATTTGTATTTTTTCAGCTATCAATCACTTACTCAAAATTTACGACAAGAGTGCGATGAAAAAAACAGCCATCATTATTCCCTGTTTTAATGAATCTCTTCGATTAAATACCACAGAATTTTCAGATTACGTTCAGGCCAACCGATGGGTGACCTTTGTCTTTGTCAATGATGGAAGCACGGACAATACAGCCGAGGTCATCAATGTCCTTTCCCAGTCGAGGCCCGAAAATATGATCGCCCTTCATTTGCCAGACAATTCAGGAAAGGCAGAGGCAGTAAGGCAAGGGGTTCTCCATGCCATGGAGATGAATTTCAGAAACATCGGCTTTTGGGATGCTGATCTTTCAACTCCGCTTGAAGCCATCGGAAGCTTTTGCCAAATTTTGGAATCGGAAACTGTAGAATTGGTTATCGGATCAAGGGTTAAATTGTTGGGAAGGCGTATTGAGAGAAAACCGTTTCGACACTATTTGGGAAGAATCTTCGCCACAACCGCTAGCCTGGTGCTCGGACTTCAGGTATACGATACCCAGTGCGGTGCCAAGATTTTCCGGAATGGGATTGTTCTGAAACAGATTTTTTTACAACCGTTTAGAGTAAAATGGACGTTCGACGTAGAATTGCTAGCACGGTTCAAGCTGTTTCAGATGACGTCAGAAGGTTCCCCTCTTGAGCACTGTGCAGTGGAATATCCACTGAAAGAATGGCTGCACAAGGGTGGATCAAAGGTGAAGGCGGTGGATTTTTTCAAGGGAATCTGGGAACTGATGAAAATTTATGCGCTACTTTATTTTCCGATTTTGAGTAAAAGATATGAAAGGCAATTTGCTTTGTGTCCACCGGGGAGAAACTCAGTGTCGTCCTATTCGATTAATTGAAATGGCCGGATTTATACAAAATTAACACGTTGCGTAAAATGTATTTGAAGAACATCCGGTTGGTTTGAGGATATAGACGCATTTTATGCTTGTGCAACTTTTCCTGCTTGAAACTTCCTTTGTTTGGTAGATAACATCTTCGCATAAGCAAACCAAATCAGGCAAAGTCCAACCATTACAAGTGACTTTGAAAAAAATGGTTTTTTTACAAAATAAGCACTTGCAGGACTAAAAAAGAATGCGGCGTTAATTGTTAAGAAAGAAAAAAATGTCAATAGCATTAGAAAGCGATTATTATTACGATGAGAGACCAAGAGAAATACATAGGAATACATGAGGAGAGTTAGATGGTAATATTCTACAATCGGCATTGTTAATAAAACACCGGGAATTGAAAATGAAACCAATGCATGATAATCAACCCCTTCCGATCGAAATGCAATTAGTGCCGTAAGGCCGGCAACCGTCGCAGCATACATGCCGAACCAGACGATGGAATAATTTTTTAAATAAAGAAATATGGGTGTGTAACCTCCTTTGTAAATGTTTCCTATAGCTGGAAACCACTCCAAAGAACCTGGAATGAGAAAAGATGCAACAAAAGTCATGGAAAAGGCAGTGAGAATACGCCAGTTCTTTAGTCCCAAAACCATTGCGATGGCAATAGGAAACAATTTGAAAAATGCGGCAAAAGATAAGAAGATGCCGCAAAAGGTCGGATGGTTTTTTGTTGCAAAGAATACTGCGATCGACAATAGAAAAATTATAATACCATCAACTTGCCCAGCACGCATTGTTTGTATAAAGGGTAGCCATAAGCATGATGCGGCAAGTGGATAAACAAACCAACGGTCGGTTGCCTGATTCGTCCTCAGTACCAATATTATTGCAATGATGTAACCAGTAATGCTGAAAAAAATTATTAATGCCTTAGCTGAGTAATAGGGCATCAGAGCTATTGGTGAAAAAATATATGCTGCTGGCATTGAATATATAAATGCTCCATTTCTAATATTTTCCGGGATAGAATATTCACCTAAATGTTCGATGTCGTAAACTGAAATTTTTGGGGCCGATGGATCTAAGATTGTACGGGCAGCACAGTAAAAAACCGGAAAGTCGCTATCAATAGTAAAACGGGATAGGAATATGGAAAGTCCCACTGTGAATATTATGATACCCGAAGTCAAAAGTATTATTTTTTTTTCGACTTGCATGGCAATGCCTTAAAAATATATTATAAAGAATATTTGCGAGGCCTTCTTATCTTGAAGATAACACGCTGATATTGTAATCTAAATTGGATTCGTTCGGTGGTGTTGGTAAATTAGCCTGTTTAGGTATAAAGGGAACCTTTTTATTGGTTTGTAAATCAAGTTGATTTTGGTTGTTGTTAAAATTCGCCTTTATATAATCTTTTATAAAGTAAAGAGGTCTCCCTTTGGCTTCATCAAAAAGCCTTCCAATATACTCCCCTATTATGCCAATTGCCATGAGTTGAACGCCTCCGAGAAATAAAATCACGACCATTAACGATGGGTAGCCAGCAACTGGATCGCCGTATAAAAATGTTTTAATGAATATGAACACACCAAATAAGAACGCGCATAATGCAACGAAGAGACCGAAATAAGTGGAAATTTTCAAAGGGGCAGCGGTAAATGAGGTGATCCCGTCCAATGCGAAATTCCAGAGAGCCCAATAGTTCCATTTAGTTTTACCCCCGTAGCGAGGATCTCGCCGATATGGAATTTCTTTCTGGGAAAAGCCAATCCATGAAAACAAACCTTTCATAAATCGATGTTGTTCTCGCAGTTGACTCAGGGAATCTACGGCTTGACGGCTGAGCAACCTAAAGTCTCCAGTATCCTCAGGTATTTTGATACGTGTTAATCGTTTCATTACTCGATAGAAGCAATATGCTGACGCTTTTTTTACAATGGATTCACCATCTCTGGCAACGCGCTTGGCATAAACAATATCAAAACCTTCTTTCCAATAGTGAACCAGTTGGGGAATAAGTTCTGGTGGATCTTGTAAATCCGTATCGATAATAATGGCCGCATCGCCTTGAGCATAGTCGAGCCCAGCGGTTAGGGCTATTTCTTTTCCAAAATTTCGGCTTAGGCTGATGATCGTTATCCTTTCATCATGTCTTCGGAGTTCATCTGCGAGGGGTAATGTTTTGTCTATACTGCCATCATTAACAAAAATAATTTCAAAATTTTCCGTCATAGTATCAAGGACAGAGACAAGCCGATTGTAGAATGGTAGTAATACATCCCCTTCATTATAGGCTGGAGCTATTATAGAAATTAACCTACCTTTATTTAGTGCAACATGGTTTTCATTTCTGTCCATAAGATAGTACCTGTTCTTCGAAATATAAACGAAATTGTCATTTGATTTTTCCTACATTTAGACTGATTATGCAGATTACGCCCTTTTATAGTATCAGATTATATAAAATATCCATAGGTACTGCGCACGCAAGTCACGTCCTTAAAGGAGAGACCCTCTACTTCTAACGCATTATTACATCGGTTTTTTTGCAATGATTATATCGTTTGCTCGTATCTGAAGAAAGCAGTCCTTTAAGTTAATTCGTAGGCCTTGAGCAGAAACAGTCAATAAATTTCTTCAGCCTCTGAATTTTTTATTAGAAAAGGAGTTTATTAATATCCATTGCTTTTCCAATTTGATAGTTGGTCGCTTACTTATGGCTCAATTAGCCCTTTTTGAAGCGCTACAATAGGGGATAGGGAATCAGATAAGAGATTGGTCCGAGTCAAGACAGAGAACCGATTGTCATTGTATATTTCTTTCCAGTCACCGGTTACCTTCAAGTAGCGAACCAATGCAGTTGACTCCGAAAAAAGAACCCAATTGATCCTATATGACTCGAGCAGTTCGTCGACGTCATTATCAAGTTTCACAATTTTAAGATAGTCCTCCATAATTGTTTCACCATACATATCCGCACGTCCGTCGATAAAAACCTTTATCTTCGGTCCAAACTCATGGATTATCAGACCGCCCATTGAATACTCGTTAAATAACTTGCCTTTCGGATTGTGAGATTCAAGGAAACTAACGACATTACTAGAGAATTTTTCCGGCAATTTGATCCGATCCTTCAAAAGTTCTGAAAGTGGACCATTTAGATATGAGGAGATTAGGAGTATAGCGCAGATTACCGCAACTGTTATCGGGCCGCTGGTCAAGGAGAGATGCAACCCTGGGTCGTTGGGGGCGGTCGGTTTTCTCGTCAGAAATCTCTTTAGTGATTCGCCGGTCGATTGAATGGCTGCTGCGAAAACAGGGGCCAAGTACATGCCGGCTATACTGATGTTTCGCACAAAGATCAATGCTGCGTTTAAAAAAACTACAAGAAGAAAATTATGCGTCCAGGGAACTCTCCGTTTGCCGGAGACCAAGAGAAGGATCAACGTTAATACAAAAATACGAAAAACTCTAAATTTTTGAAAATCGACTGAACGCCACTCCTGAATGTTGCTGAGGAATACAGGTGCGGAAACCTTGAAGGGAAAAAATAGCAACTTATACCCGAAGGGATTTATGCAGGTTGTAAGGATGCTGAGGGCAAGAACCAGAGCCGGAGAATAAAAATTTTTTTTGTTTTCCCAAGTTTTTGAAAAGCTGGTTTCCTCGACCTTCTGAGCAATTGACCCCGCAAGAAAAATTCCCTGTAGCACCAGTCCTATAATGAATCCGCCGTGCATGTTTGACCAAGGGATCATCAATGCCGGCAGTAAATAGAGTTTTTTCCCTCCACGTATAAGGATTGCAAACGAGATTATCCCGAACAGCCATGAGAAGATATGAGGTCGTGCCAGAAGATGCGTTTTGGCGAAAATAAAAGCTGTTATGCTGCAAATTAGTGCCGGCCACAGCCCGTAGTCTTCTTCAAGGATTTTATAGAGAATCCAGAACGTTAGGGAGACTATTAAAAAGAAAAACGTAACCAGACCTGGGAACCCCGTGGTCTTGTACAATGCGGCCATGATAATCTCGGAAAGCCACTCGTGGCTGGTCCACTCTTTGCTGTCTGCAGTGTGTGAAAAGATATCCCTAGTTAGGATTTCCCTGGATTTAATCATTACTTCGCCTGCTTTAATGTGCCATAGCGTGTCCGCATCTTCCAAAGCGGACTCTCCGTTTAACGCAATCATAGTTCCAAAGATCATTAAGCAGAGCAGGCCGGCAATATCGGGAAGTAAGCTAAATTTTTTTTTCATGATAAAAGAGCCGATTTGTAGTCGTCAAAAAAAGGACACGTTTATTAAGCCGCTTTTATCGCCCTTGAATCGTTATGAATCGCAGGCGCTGAAGGAATTCTAAAATTAATAATGACGATCTCGTAAAAAGTCGAAATTAGAAAATCAGCGCACAATATATTGCATCCGGTTATTTGAACGCACCATACATATTGTGTAGATTTTTTATGGCGCAGACTTTTTACGAAACCATCAATAATGGAAACTTCATCGGCAAATGATTTTAGATTTTCTGAATTTCGGGTTGATGACCTATTCAGTTTTGAACCGGCATGAGTAATACGTCTGCTCAGAATTCACCATGTCCTGATTCTATGCGATGGCATAATGGCATCAAAGATGAATCAAGCCAATGAATATAACTTATGCATAGGTTGAGAAGGCGATTCCAAAAATCGACTGGTCCGGATACCGACAAGGGTAAGCAGGATTATGCTCGATATGTGAATTTTTGGCATGGCCGAAATCCAGTTGCCGAATCCCACCTCCCCACCTTGATACGCTTTCAATAAAAGATTTTGCACTGCAAGTAAGCAGACGGGAACCTGGTCGGCGGATTGCCGCAGGTAATCCATCAGGCCCAGGTAAGGGATCCGGCAAGCCGGTTATCCGGCCGTAGAAGCATGGCCCTCCGGATGAAAACAGGCCCGCCACAGCTGTGCCGAGCAGTGCCCAACTTGCCGTAAAGGTCAGGAAAAACTGCATCCTGATCCGTGGATTCCGCATGCTGAATGCCTGCCAGAAAAGGACCCCGTACATGATGAAAAACCAGAGGTTGTAGAAAAAATTTAGAATGCTCGTTATCAGGGGCCGCGCCAATATCCCATGCATCAATTGCCAGGGGTGAATGCCTCCATGCAGTATCCGGTCCCAATCGGCGAAAAGCGGATCCCATGAATAGGGGTTGGCTATCGGAAGAATCGATTTGAATGATGTGAACGCTGATATGAAAACCGGCATGCAAAGAAGAATCGGCAGGGCGTTCAGTACTCGATCCTTCGTTACATATCTGGTTTTCAGATCGTTGAGGATATAACTCGTCAATGCTTCTGGGCGTTTGGCGACCATTACATACAACGCGTGCCCAATAAAAAAGGATACGAAAAATAGTACGGTCATCAAATGGATTTCATTGGAGTAAATGGCGAAGGAGATTTTATCGGTTGCATTGACCATAACGGCGATGACCAGACACAATGCCGCGTAGGCCAAGACACACAAGATAAACCATGCGTGATGGCGGAGGCTGGGAACAGGCAATCTTGCCAGTTTCCTGAAGGTCGCCCAAAAGGTGACACCGTTGCATCGCAGACTGCGACCGCTGTCATCTGGCGTGTTTAACCCGGATGTAGAGGAAAAGGAAACCATAGCAGTTGCAGATCACCGGTTGAAAATGGTTGCCGACGTGTTGTTGAAGTAATGTGCCAAAACAGCGCCCACAGATCAGGGGCAGTATGCTTGTTCGCTTGGCCGGTCTATCGCTCGTCCGGTATTGATTTCGTGCCGAAGGCCAATTATAGAGACCGATCCGAGAGGGAAATCCCCTATTCGAATTGGTTCAAACCCTTGGAATATGCAAATCGCGATATCAACTGGTCTGTAGATTTTTCCAATTGGCCCGGGGTGGGTTGGTCGTAACTTTTAACGCATCGAGCAGTAATGGCTATCGCTCCAGAGCGTTTAACATTCGTTGCGCTGACGGTCTTTTTATTCTCAATTGCCGGTGCCGGTTTTGTATCCTTGATATCCTTTTTTTCCGATCTGGTGACAACAGATGCTGTTGGTGACGTTGTTCCAAACTGGTTGTGCAGATCTGCCAGAATCGGTAGAACAAAGAGTATCACAAGGGTAAACTGCAGGCCCGACGGCGGTAAAGGCAGGTTTTTTTCTTCTGTGCTTTTTCCTTTAAGACTCTCTGCAGCCTCCACCAGATATGAGTGGGTGAGGATTAACTGAAATACAAGCATGGCTACCGCTGCAGCATGCAGAAAAACGAGTTGTTCGTTCGATGGGGTGACCGCCGTTTTGAATACCATTGTGATTACAAGGCCGGCCAGAACCATCATCAGGTTGATCATTTTTGAGAGGCGAATTTTTCCAATCATGAGAAGAAGCGTTCCGTAGACGAAGCTCCAGAGAAAGAAAATGAATATGTAAGGAAGGGGCCATACGAACGCCATAACCGAATCAACCTCGATGCCGATTCCTGTCAGTTTGGCGATGGCAACGTTAACAGGCAGAATGGGAGTGACCGGGTGCACCTGAAACATCATGATGAAAGACTCTCGGGCTGGCTCGGAAAGGCCTGCCATTGTTGAATACAGCCCGGCGGACGCAATCTGGTATCCTCTGAGAACAAACATGGTAGCCGCTACCAGGAACCCGAAAAAAATCCAACTCATCATTAAACTGGCCTTGCCTGACTGTGCTGTCAATTGTTTTAAGTTCAGGATGAGTCTGGATAATAAGAAAATTCCGAGCAATATCCAGATGGATATAGTCAACCAGAATACCAGCGGAGGTTCGAAGACAACCCTGTGAAAAAGGGCTTCGAGTACCCGCCCTGTAAACCATATGCCGATCAGCACCAGAGACAGGTACGCGGCGTACCGGCCTGCTTCTGCCAATCCGTTACCGATGGAACGGAAGGCTGCCGCCACTTTGGAATTGGATGGGTTCGTTGTAGTGGTTTTTTCTGGTTTCATAATTAATTCCCTGACATGGTTGGAAGTTATCCCAAAAACTCAGATCCCGGATGGGACGATTAGCAAGTTGCTGTTAGTTCCTTATATTTTCACCACACCTTGTGAAGAACATAAATGGTATCGGGCAAAGCGTCTAAAAAAGGATATCAAATTTTTTCTTCATGTCCTTCGTGATCTTCGTGGTGATGCATCCTTTTGGGTCTGGCTTCCAGATTGCGTTGCTATAAGTCAAGCGATGTTTGGCGTAATTCGGCATCGAACGGAACGATGTCCTTTCCGATTACGACCTTGATTTTCAGAGTAGGCCGATCCAATCGTGGAACGCGTCGCATCTCCTGATTTCCGGGCAGTTGTTGAGCCAATTGAAACGCTTCGTAAAGGTAGCCTTTTTGAAAATACACCCGAGTGTCCGGATGATTGAAATGGTCTGCGTTGGTTAATCTGATCACATTAAGGCCTTTTTGGTTCAAAAAATTTCCCATTCGCCTGGCCATCCGATTCACACCATTGCCATTTGAGATTTCAATTCCAAAGGATTTCCAGTCAATTTCCTCATTAAATTCCAATGGATCTGAATCCGTCAGTCTCCCGGGATGCAAGGAAGTTGACATCGAGGATGCTCGCTCCACATCTCCCTGGCGGGGTTCTGATCTGAGATCGTGAGCCGGTTTAAAGGCCGCCTGCACGGCGACGGGGTCTAAATCGTTATTGGCAACCGAACCCGAAACCGCTGCCCGGAGGCTGACTCGATAATATTTGTTGTTTCCATTCGAGTTGCTATAGTGAACTTTGTCGATTTGAATTTCCTCTATTGAAGTCATATTGCTAACGACCATCCCATTCGATTCAACCATGGAATCTGAAATTTCCGGATGGGAGGGCTGAGGGTGAATGCGTTTTTCTTCAAGCGACGGAAATGATGTGAAAGCCGGGGGAGCAGGCGTTTTCAGCATATCTTCGGGGCTCTGGTCGGAGCCTGTTTCCATTTCACTGGTTTTTAATGAAATTGCCAGTTCTGCCGGATTTGGATCAGTGGGAAGCTGAAGTTCTTCGATCTCAACAGCAGGCGTTTCCGTTTCCACGGGCAGTAAATCGTTTTGAAATGAGGTTGCCACAGCGGTTTCGCTTACGTCTGTATCATCCGGTGAAGTTGGGGTGCCCTCAGCAGGTGCTCTATACCCCTGTCTGGCATAGGCCAATTCCAGATTGTTTTGATACTTATAATTTCCCGGAGCCAATTCCAAAGCGGTTTGAAACGAGCCGGCAGCTTCCTCCAGTCTGCCTTGGAGCAGGTAAGAATACCCGAGGTTGTTGTGAATATATGCAAGTTCTGGTTGCAGGGCCAGCGCCGTGGTGTAAGCCTTAACAGCTTTGGCATAATCACCGATTATATCAAAGGAAACACCCATGCCGTTGTATGCTTTTACGTATCCTGGATCCGCAACCAGGATAGCTCTGAACTCTTCGATGGCCAGCTTGTGTTTGCCCCGCCTCTGGAAAAAGGTTGCCAGGCGGTAACGGGTTTCAATGTCATTACTCTGCGGTCGGATAGAGGAAACAAAACGAGCGATCGATTCATCGGGAATAAGCGTAATATCGTCGCCGTTGTCCCAGAAAGCGATCCATTCTGTCATCTCCCGGAAGGTGGCGCAGCCGGAAAGAGACACTATCAGTGCCATTGAGATGGTCAATCTGACGATTTTTTTTACCAACGGGTGTTTTGTCTCCATGTTGTTCCCTCTTGGTGTTTTCAATATCATTGACATAACCCTGACAAATCAGGATCCAAAAGAGTAATTACCACGAAGATCATGAAGGACTCGAAGAAAAGATTTGAGAACCGATATTAACGCTTTGGTTTTTTCCTCCTTCGTGCTCTTCGTGTCCTTCGTGGTGATTAACCGTAAAATCTATAACCTACAGGCATTCCATTCAAATTTGCTATGATTTTGTTTTCCGTTTTGTTTGATTTTTTATCTTCTGTTTTTTTCAGCAGACTCTCAGGGCGAAATCTGCATCAGTCCGTTTTGTTCGGCCTGTACCCTCCGCAGGTTTTCTGACGCGGTGGCATAGAAGGTAGGGGAGACCTCTACCGCTTTTCGAAAACAGTATTCTGCTTTGTCAGAGTTTCCCTCTTTCATGAACAGACAACCCAGGTTGTTATAAGCCCGGGCTTCCCCCTCTCCCTTTTTGAAGACTTCAAGGGCCTGGCGATGTTTTCCCGCATAGAAAAGTGCCTGTCCCATATTGTTGTATACCCTGTTATTTTGATATCCTTTCTCTATGGCGGCTGTAAACGATTCGACCGCATCGCGGTATGCTCCGGCCGAAAAATATGAGACACCCAGATTATTATAAAGAAAGCCAGATTCGGGTTTCAGCGAAATGGCCTTAAAATAGTGATCAACGGCCTTTTCATACTGTTGCCGACGATCATAGACATTTCCCAGATAATTGTGAGCTTTCCACAGTGTTGGGTCGATGCTGATAGCCTTTCTCAGTTGCTTTTCACTGTCTGACAGGCGTCCGAGGTGAATCAGGCATCTCCCGAACCCTTCATAAGCATTCGCATTGTCTTTATCATTTTTAATCACCACCTCAAATTGGCGGCCAGCTTCTTCAAATTGTTTGCCTGCCAAAAGCGTTACACCTTTTTTCTGAACTATACTCACGTTGTCAGGATCAACAGTGAGAGCTTTTTCGTAGAGCATAAATGCCTTTTGCAGATCTCCCTGCCTGAAGGCGATGTCTCCCAGTCTCTCGTACTCTTCGACACTTTTATTCGGGACGGTTTGTTGCTCCGGCGGAGCATGCCGGGCGGCAGCTATTTTCATTTGCCTTTCCGGTGAATACAGGCTCTGGACTTCCGATCGATAACCCCTGTCTCGTGAAAAAGTGGAGCATCCGCTTACCAGACATGCGGCGATGAGAAGAATAACGATTTTAGCTGCTATTTTACGGATTGATGTTGGTTCCATGGGAGGCTCCCGTTTTTTCGGAATTAGTGTTTGAGCAAGACCTGATAAATCCGAATTGCTGCCGGTCCAAGAATTACGACGAACAGGGATGGAAAAATGAACATGATACAGGGAAATAAAATTTTTACCGGTAGCTTAGCCGCAATCTCTTCGGCTCGCTGGTACCGTTTCGTTCGAAACGCGTCGGAGTAGACCCGAAGCGTTTGGGCGATACTGGTTCCGAAACGGTCGGTCTGGATCATCAAGGTGACCAGGCTGATTACATCTTCCAGGTTGGTCCTCAAGGCCAGATTTTTCAGAGCGTCTTCCCGGGTTTTTCCCGCCCGGACTTCCAGATTGACCAGTTTCAACTCTTCACTGAGGGTAGGGTTGGTCAGCTTGATCTCGTCGGCAACACGGTTGATCGCCGCGTCCAGCCCCATACCGGCCTCGACACAGACAACCAGCAGGTCCAGCGCATCCGGCAGTCCCTCGAGAACTTTTGACTTTCGGTTCCCAATTTTCAGCCGCAACCAGAGATTGGGAAGATAAAATCCGACAAGGCCAAAAAGAACGGCAATGGCGATTGCCGATGCAGGTGTCAGTAATTTGATGAGCGCAACTTTTCCGATGGAGAATAAAAATGGCAGGGCCAACGCGAGTATGATTTTGGTTCCCCAGAATACCGACGGTGCATTATAACTGCGGATTCCCGCCCGGATAAATCCAAGACGGATCTTTGTATATTCTGGCAGACTTTCAGGTTTGGCCTGCTTGCCCAACTCGCCGATCATGCTGATGAATCGATTCTGCTTTGATGTCGAGCCTGGTATCAGCGAGCTTTCTTCCGCCACAAAACTGCCCAGTTTTTCGCCTTGATTGATTTTGTCCGCGAGTTCACGCCGCCTCGCACTTTGCTTCAGGATTTGCGCCATTCCAACGAAAAGCAGGAGCATTGTAATAAACGCCACCATGGAAGCTACAATCGGGATGTTTATCGTTGATAGAATCATGGGCACCGCCTCTGCTTGGTTTATACTTTAATTTTAATCATGTTTTTGATGACAATGATTCCTGTGACCATCAGGCTGGCCGCGATTCCCATTGCGACCTGCCCGGCGGTTTCAGTAAACAGCGTGTGAATGTATTTGGGATTCAAGATGTGAATAGCCAGCATTACGCAAAGGGGGAGTGCCACCAAAATGACGGCCGAGAGTCGTCCCTCTGCAGACAGCACGCGGATTTTCCCCTGCAGCTTAAATCGTTCGCGAATTAACAGTGCCAGGTTCTCGATAATTTCGGCCAGATTGCCGCCGGTTTCCCGTTGGAGTATCACGGACACAACAAAAAAACGTAGCTCATGACAGTCGATCCGCTCAGCCAGACCTCGCAGAGCGTCAGGTACGCTCACCCCGAAATTGATGCCGTCCAGGGTTTCTTCGAATTCCGGTCCAAGGGGATCGTCAAACTCGTCAGCTGCCAGTTTCATGCCACTTGTAAATGCGTGTCCGGCCTTTAATGCCCGTGCAATTAATTCAAGACCTTCAGGCAATTGACGCTGGAATTTTTCAAGTCGTTCCCGTTTTTTTTGACTCAGGTAAATCGTCGGCAGCCCTGCCAACAGTATCATAACCAAATAAGGCAAATATTTATTTGTGAGCATTAAGGAACTGCCAAAATAGCCGGTCAGGGCAAGCACGAGAGTGAGGAGTATAAAGAATCCCAATGGGTAGGGTACATTGGCTTGCTGGATCAGGCGATCAAGGCTTTGAACTCCCGGCATTTTCAGAAGTAAGGTGTTCAGGAACGGAACATCGCTGAGCACCCGCTTCCGGAGGATGTCGGAGTCCTCGTCGCCACTTTTGATATGTGAAAAACTTCGTAACCGTTTTCGTATTTTGCCACGGTTTGGATTGCGATACGTCCTGTATGCGTAGAACGACAGCTCAATCACAAAAACGGATATGGTGAATATAACGATGCCTACCAGGAGTATACTCATTTGACGCTCCTTGTGATTACACTTCCATAACTTTATTGGGATCGAAAATGTCTCTCGGGATCGAAATTCCCATGACTCGGAATTTGTCTGCGAAACGGGGGCGGACGCCGTGGAACCGGAATCTACCCTGGATTTTTCCTTCGGATGTGATCCCGGTCTGTTGAAAGGAAAAGATCTCCTGAAGCGTGATCACGTTTCCTTCCATTCCAGTGATCTCCTGAAAACTGACGAGTTTCCGTGTGCCGTCCGACAGGCGGGAAACGTGGACAATTATGTTCAGTGCCGAGGCGATATAGCGCCTCAGAAATTCACTGGGAATGTCGAAATTGGCCATGGCCACCATGGTCTCCAGGCGCATCAGGGCATCCCGTGGGGAATTGGCGTGGATGGTTGTCAATGAACCGTCGTGACCGGTGTTCATTGCCTGGAGCATGTCAAACGCTTCCTTGCCGCGCACCTCACCGACAATGATACGATCGGGCCTCATCCGGAGGCTGTTCCGGACCAGATCCCGCTGGTTAATTTCCCCTTTCCCTTCGATATTGGCCGGGCGGGTTTCCAACCGAACCAGGTGCTCTTGCTTGAGTTGAAGTTCGGCTGCGTCTTCAATGGTCACAATTCGTTCTTCTTCCGGGATGAACCTTGAAAAAACATTCAGAGTGGTTGTTTTGCCACTGCCGGTTCCGCCGGAAATCAGAATATTCAAGCGTGCTTTAACAATGCCTTTGATGAGTTCACCAATTTCTGGTGTTAACGTTTTAAATTCGATAAGGTCCTCGAGTTCTAACGGATCAGCCGAGAATCGACGAATGGACAAGACCGGGCCGTCCACAGCTAACGGGGGTATGATGGCATTGACGCGCGAACCGTCCTCGAGCCGGGCATCGACCATAGGGGAGGATTCATCGATCCGGCGACCGACGATAGAGACAATCTTATCGATGATTTTCATCAGGTGCTCGTCATCCTTGAATCGGGCACTGGTCGCCTCGAGCTTTCCATATCGCTCGATGTATATCTGTTTGTATGTTGTCACCAGGACGTCTGAGATGGTCGGGTCCTGGAGAAACGGCTCCAGGGGCCCTAACCCCAGAACTTCATCCTGGATTTCAGTGATAACGGATTCCCTCTCGTTCAGATTGAGGGGAAGATTGTTTGGGTCTTCGTTAAGGATACGCTCCACGAGAATTCGGATCTGGTTCTTAAGGGTATTGGTGTCCAGATTTTCGATGCGGGTCAGGTCGATCATATCGAGAAGTCGATCGTGAATCCGGGTTTTCAGGTCAAAGTATTCTTCCGGAAGGCACTTCAACAGTCCGGCCTCTCTGGGGTTATCAAACGTCATCTCCATCTGCATGGTCATCTCCTTCTTAGCCTGTTAGCAGTGTTGACGCATTCGGCGTTAACGGTTACGTTCTGGCAGTTGGTCCACTTACGAGTCGAGATGGCGATTCCTCATCGTTTAAACAGCTTCCAGCGTCTTTTTTTCGATTTCTCCTCTTGTGGAATCAAAGCATCGGCCAGGCCTTCGAAATTTCGGGAAACCGGAGACTTGGCTGATACCTGGACAAGCGGCTTCCCCTGATTGATTGCATCGATCGAAGCTTTGTAGTCGTTTGGGATGGTCCAGAATATCTTATTGTTGATGGCGTGTTCGGCGTCCTGAAGCGAAATTTCAGACTTTTTCAGGTAGCGGTTGATCACCAGGTGCAGTTTGTCCTGTCGATAGAGCCCCATTGTTTTGAATGACTTCATAAGTTTGGTGGTGTTGGACAGGCAGGGCAGGCTGAGCAGGGATACCAGCAATACGTGATTGGAAAGCTCGATGGATCTGAGCGATGTGCCGGTTAATGACTGCCCGCCGTCGATAATAATGGCATCATACATTTTTCGCATGAGCTCGATCAGTCGATCCATTACCTGCGGCGTTGCGGCAGGGTGGCCGTTCAAATAGCTCGGTGAGGGGAGTACATGAACCCCGGAAGAATGTTTTGTCATGATGTTTGTTAAAAAGGTGGCGTCCAGGCGGTCCACGTTCTGGGTAATATCTCCCCAGTGATGTTTCGGCTTGATGGAGAGAAACAGTGGTATCTCACCGAACAGCATATTCATGTCAACCAGGGCGACCGATTCGGCACGTTTCTTTTTCAGGAGGCTGACAGCCAGGTTGACGGCAACCGTGGTGGTCCCTACGCCGCCTTTGCTGCCGATGATATTGATGATTTTGCCAGTTTTCGTTGGATGCTTATCATTGAGTTTGTTTTTTTGCTCTTTGAAATTATTTAGTGCCTGTATGACTTCTTCGTCTTTAATAGGGAGAGAAAAAAATTCTTTCGCTCCAATTTTTATGGCTTGCATGAGCAATTTGGGTGTTGGCTCCTTGGCCGTCAGGAAAATTTCGGTGGCCTTACCTGTTTCCAATAGTGAACGAAGGAATTGAAAGTCTTTGTCTGTATCGCTACTTAATTCAAAGATTATTAAGTCAGTTCGTGAGGAGTCTTCATCCGTTATAACTTCAAAACCGTCAGCATTATTAATGACTCTTTTGAGGTCGCGTTTTAAGGATAAATTGCTTGTAATCAATTGGATTAAGGTCTTATTGCTTTTCATGGCGCCCCTCATTTGAGTTGCTTTTATCCTTCCGGCCAAGGAATAAAACAAAATTTATTCGACAAGAACAGCATCCCTTGAGCGGATGCCAAAATTGATAAATCCCGGCTTCCCGTCCCCTTCTGATATCTTGCACTCTGGTAAGAAATAAATGGTTTTCATGACGTAGCCGTCTTTGCCCTGGTCGGGGTCTACTAGTGCTAAGTCACCGTTTTCATCAACTAAACCAAATCGGTTTACAAAGCTGTTCCATCGCATCATACTCGCATAATCATCGTTTGGATCTTTTGGATTATTTGAAAAGAAGTCGCCAGGGTTACCTGCCGCACTTATTTTTTCATTTACATCATTTATTTCTTCAAGTGTTGGCCAGTAATCCGGTGTGTCCTCCCTGGGGTCGGCCATAATTAGTGGCGCTTCGTCGATATTATCTTTTGGTGCAATATGGAGAACTTTTACGTCAACAGCGCTGACAACCTCTCCATAGGTCGGGCTTTCTGAACAATCAATAACCGGCAATTTCATGCTCCAGGGCTGATCCGGTATGCCTTCGCCATCGCGGTAATCCGGAATGCCGTCAGGATTCCCACTGCCATTGATTTGGGTATGCAAATTCAAACCAGTTGAATCACTTCTCCAGATACAGTCAAGTTCTCTAAACGATCCGTCAACTTGTCCCTCGGTCGTTGAAATGACCGGTTCTTCTAAATAGAGCTCGGGCTCTCCCTGGTCACAGTCAATGAGTTCCTTTAAATCATTTGCATCAAATGAATTGTCGGGTGAATCCATGTTTGTCCATCTTGCCGTATCGATGTTGCTGTTGAACATGCGGCCAACATTGCAGCGATCGCTGTCTGTGAGACTGGATTGACAAATGGCGATCGGGTAACCGATCGAAATGCTTTTTCCATTTGTAAATCCAATATAGGCCGTTGCGGTTGCGGACAGTTTGAAGTCCGTATACCCAAAAATTCCGGCAAGAAAGGATATTATTGGGGTCGCTTCTCTTCGTGCCGTTACGCGAACAGCATTGATATTATTGTTCATGACATTCAATTGATCTGTGGTGTAGAGCGAAATGTTTATCGCGTCTAAACTGCTGTTAGGAGTAAAACTTGAAGTGTCGACGTTATACGGCGGATCAGCCGATGGATTAGCCCATGTCCAATGTCCTCTCTGGACATCGACATCATCTTCATCGTTTTGGCCTGTTGTCCAATTAACCTCAGCGGGTGAGCCTTCACTTTGATTGGTAGTTGCTGTGTCATAGGCGATTTGACTTGCGTTTGGATCAACTGATAGACCGTTGGTAGCCCTGTATAAGGCAGCGGTTCCTGCAAGCGCTCCTGCATCGGCCGCGTTCTGGAGCTCGTTTCGGGCCAGATACAAATGGGCGGCCTCAACGGCAAGGGCTGCGAAACATACGAGTGTGATCATTGTCGCGCCGACAATTATCGCAACAGCTCCCTTATGATCTTCCAATCCAGGAACTTTCATTGAAATTTTCCCAAGATATATTTTTATATTTAATTTATTCATAGCGCATCACCGTTACGGCATTGAGAGTAATTGAATTCGCCCAGCTATCGTTGCCTAATAGCTTGATGATTCCATGGAATACCAGAAAGGTGTAGTCGTATTTGACGGTAACAGTAAGTGGCTCGCCCGAATCTCTATCGCCATTACTGTCTATATCGTCCCACGCCGGTTTCGGGTCTAATACTGGACCGGGTTTGGCCAGATCGAATGTAATCAGATGAGCTTCAGCATAATTTTTTACAACTGCTTCTATTTCATCATCTGTTAATCGGGTCTCGCTGAAAACAATCCCTGCCCTTGCCCCCTCGCGGCTGGCATTTGTGATAACCGCTTTGTTATAAAACAGGAGCGAAATTTCCACGATGCCGAATAGGATCAGGAACAGTAAAGGAGCGAGGAACGCAAATTCGATCATTACGGCACCTTTTTGATCTTTGTAGTCCATTGTCACCGCTCCTTTCGATTAATTGCTGACCTTCCCGCCGGCCGTGGACTCATAGCGGAGCGGCCGGTTCGAGTCTTTCTCAAAGCTCTTCAGGTATTTGAAGACATTGGTCTCGGATGCCCGACCATCCAGTCCTTCAACCGGCGCAGGATCTTTTCCGGCATCGGGATCGATCATCTGTGCAAATTGGGTCGCTTCAAGAGAACGCCCCCAGCTTTTATCCAAGGCCGTTTCCCTGTATGGGGATCCACTGCACCCGAACGTGAGCAGAAGAATAGAGAGAATGGCCGTTATTGCTAAGCATCTGGTTTGCATGGTTTCCTCCTTGGTCATCGGTTGATGACCGGGTTTGCTTGAACAGCTTTGCTGGCATTTAATCAGATTCCGGCATGGCATGACCAAAGGAACCGTCCAGTTGGCCTTCCATGGGATCAGTCGGGCGTGCACGACCTTCAAGTCGTCCTTCGAGCAAGAATTCAACGGTGTTTGGCTCGACGAAATAATCTGTGGGCAAGCTCTGTTTTGCCAGTTCGATGGGTTTGACCAGGTGTGGTGTCACCACGATAACCAATTCGGTTTCGCTCTTCTGGAATTCGCTGCTGCGGAATAAAGCACCCAGGATTGGAAGGTCTCCTAAAAAAGGATACTTGGCGATGTTCTCACGTACCACATCATTCAGAAGACCGGCGATGGCAAAGCTCTGGCCGTCAGCCAGTTCCACAACGGTTGACGCTCTACGGGTTGTCAATCCTGGAACCACAAAACCGGAGGCAGCCGTTGCCGTCGAAAAGTCCAGTTCGGACACTTCAGGATTTACCTGTATGCTGATTTTAGTTTCATTCAAAACGACAGGTGTAAAATTCAACATGATACCGAAGTTCTTAAACTCAATAGTGACAGAATCTGTGTCCTGGACTACCGGAATGGGAAATTCCCCACCAGCCTGAAAAGAAGCAGGTTGCCCGCTCAAGGTGATGAGCGAAGGTTCCGCAAGAATTTTGGTCAGACCATCTTCCCGGAGTGCATCGATGAATCCAGTCCAGGTAGCACTGCCTTTGTTAAACTGGAACAATGCATTTACAGCGGGTGAGATGGTAAATAAGCTGCTGGTAGCATCGGTTTCGAATTCGACCAGGTCATTTAAGGCGGTGATGACAAACTCATTCCCCCGGGTATATGCAAGGTTGATTCCCAGGCTTTTTGTCGTGCTTCTTGACATCTCCGCGATCCGGACCTCCAGCATGACCTGATGAACACCGGCGACCTCAACGAGGTTCTGTATTTTTTCTGCAGGAACATAGGCGGTCGCCAGGGTTATGGCATGGGAGAGATTTGATGCACTGGAGATCCGTCCGGAAAAAGTTACCGAATCGTGTGCTGCCAGGATGC
>ENA-ORCT01000436-ORCT01000436.1-marine-metagenome-genome-assembly--contig:-NODE-436-length-20243-cov-3.730189_pt1 | contig 20243 bp, 14 predicted proteins | sample MGYA00248632_ERZ508511 | MGnify/ENA primary metagenome ERZ508511 (study PRJEB26182, sample SAMN06268839) | marine metagenome | isolation source: Tt an P1-techrep anaerobic enrichment on pine from sediment...
GAGAGGCCTGTTGAGCCGATTAATGCGAAGGAGGTCGTTAATGAGGTAGTTTGTAGCTTGAACAAGCAACTTTCTCAGAGCGGGGCAACCGTTGAGACAGGCAATCTGCCAACCCTGCGTGTGCCGAAATTTCTTCTTACTCAAATCTTTGATAACCTCATCGGCAATGCAGTGCACTACGGATGCAAACCGGGGGACGTGGTCGAAGTTGGTGGCGAGCGGCAAGGCGCCAAAGTGCGCCTCTACGTTCGCGACCATGGATCGGGAATCCCACTGGAGGAGCGCAATCGCATTTTCGATGTCTTTTTTCGAGGTTCAACTGGGAAAAGAATAGAAGGGACAGGAATCGGCCTAGCTACTGTTCGGAAAATTGCCCAATATTTTGACGGACGAGCCTGGGTGGAAGAAACCCCCGGCGGCGGCAGCACTTTCTGGGTAGAAATGGTGGATGTTCCAGATTGAAGAGACCCTCCTGGAAAGACTCTTTCCCTTCTCTTGTACCCGACCTCTTTCAACGGTAATTGGTATGTAAAGAGCTCATTTTGCCCTAAAAGGAGTCTGCCATGCGCTTTCACGCCTTTACACCGAAGCATTTTGACGCCATTCCGCAACTGCAGAGGCTGTCGCCGGAAAGCCGGTTCGCCATGCAGGTGGTGGCGGCGGTGCTACCCTTCAAGATCAACAACTACATCATTGAGGAGTTGATCGACTGGGACAATATTCCCGACGATCCGATGTTTCAGCTGGTCTTTCCCCAACCGGAAATGCTCTCTCCTGGTGACTTCGCCACCATGGCCGATCTGCTGCGCAGCAACGCCGACCCGGCTGCCATAAAACAAGCCGCCCATGCCATTCGCCTGGAACTGAATCCTCACCCGGCAGCTCAACAGACCCTTAATGTGCCGCGCCTTGACGGCGAACCGCTGCCCGGCCTGCAGCACAAGTATCATGAGACGGTGTTGTTTTTTCCCCGGCGCGGCCAGACCTGCCACGCCTATTGCACCTTCTGCTTTCGCTGGCCTCAGTTCGTCCATGAACAGGAACTGCGAATCGGTGCCAAGGAAACCAGCGGGCTGCAGCGTTATCTCAAAGCCCATCCGGAGGTGACCGACCTGCTGGTGACGGGCGGCGATCCCCTGATCCTCTCAGCAAACGCCCTGAGCGAAATTCTCGAGCCGCTGCTGGCACCGGAATTCGACCACGTGCAGACCCTGCGACTCGGCAGCAAAGCCCTGACCTTCTGGCCGTTCCGCTTCACCGAGGATAAAGATGCCGACGACCTGCTTCGACTTTTCGAGCGCCTCAGTCGGGCGGGCAAGCATGTGGCCCTGATGGCGCACCTCTGCCATGGCCGGGAACTGGCACCACCGGCCTTCGGCCAAGCCCTGAAACGGCTCCGGGAATGCGGTGTCACCGTTCGCAGCCAGTCGCCAATCGTCGCCCACATTAACGACGATGCTTCCGTCTGGGCCACGATGTGGCGCGAGCAGGTAAAACTCGGCATCATCCCCTACTACTGTTTCGTTGCGCGAGATACCGGAGCCAAGCGCTATTTTGAAGTACCGCTGGCACGCTGCTGGGAAATCTTCCGCGAAGCCTGGGCACAGGTCTCGGGCCTGGGTCGCACCGTGCGCGGCCCCTCGATGAGTGCCGGCCCGGGTAAGGTCGAGGTGCAGGGAATCACCGAGATCGCCGGCGAGCGCGTCTTTGTGCTGCGCTTCATTCAGGGCCGCAATCCCGATTGGGTGCAACGCCCGTTCTTCGCCCGCTACGATTCAAAAGCCACCTGGCTCGACGACCTGCGACCGGCATTTGACGCTGCACGCTTCTTTTATGAGGAAGAGTATGCTGCCATGCAGCAGAAAGCACTGGAGGAAGACTGAAGGCATTAGAGCGACGCACTGCGCTCTTCATGTGAGGGAGTACTGTGCAGAAGCGGCCGCAGATTGCCGATATCGACCCCCTGCAAACCGGCGACCTCCTGCAACAGGCCACGAAAGACCGAATGGTCCGGGTGTTCGGGCAAATGCACCGCACGCTGGCGGAATTCCTCACGGCGATAGGTACCCCAGTTGACCAGTTGGCTGAAGTAGACGGTAAAGCCGAACCGGTGCGCCAGGTTCACGAAATCCATCATCTCGCGGAAGTTGTTCTGCTGCACGACAAAGCTGAGGGTAACAGACACGGGCAGGGAAGAGAGAAACGTAAGATTGTCCAGCAACTGGGCAAAGTCTCCTCCCCGGTTGAGGGCGTAGGTGGCGGCGCTGGCTGCATCGACCGAAATTTCGGCCGACTGCACATAAGGCTGCGCTGCAGAAATGGCCTGCCAGGAAGCGGCATTCCACAGCAGACCGTTGCTGTGCAGGTGAATCGACTCGAGCAGGGGATAGGAACGGGAATCGACCCCTTGCAGCAAGTGCCGATAGGCATCACTGGCAAAAGGGTCGCCAGTGCCACTGATGATCAGCTGGCGGGCCTGCGCGGCCAGGTCCCGCTGAACGATCTCGCTGAGTCGCGCGGCATGCTGCCGTTGCTGTGTCGTGGGCACGAAGTGGCCCGGTCGACAGCTCGGACAGGCCAGATTGCAACTGCGATCGTAGCAGAGGTTGAGCCGGCGAGGTCCCCAGGGCAGAAGAGTCTGTTTGCGATCAAGAATGTCCTTGAGTGCCGGATCGTTGACTTCGACCAGGGGCTCGACCGGCGGAGTGGCACAAGCCAGGCGGGGGCAGCGCTTACGATTACAGCGGCGAAAGGAGCCGTCGTGAATTGCCTGGCGCAGGGCCCGGGCGCTTTGGCCGTTCCAGATGTCAGCCAGCTCGTCGGTCAACAAGTTCCCCAGCGGCTGCTTCAACCAGGCCGGACAGCAGGCAAAGACCTGCCCGTCGGGATGAATTTCGAACCATTCAAAGGGGTTGCGGCAGATCAATCGCTGCGGCGCATTTCTTTTTTCCGGCATGTCACCCATTTCCCACTTCTGTTGAGCAAAATATCTGTGGCGACCAAAGTAGCATAAAGCAACCGACCGTTACATCCTTCGCTCTCAAAAAAAGGCCGCCGCAATCGTGACAATTGCGGCGGCCTTTGATAGTGGGAACAAAAAAAATCAGGTTGAAGGTAACGACCCGGGGTTGATATCTCTTACCATGCGTGTGCCTTCGGTCGTACCGTCGCTGACCCATAGCTCCCGGCCGTGGCGGCCGTCGTCGGCACGGAAAAAGAGCAGGCCGTCGACCTCGGAAAAATGGGCCAGATGGGAACTGCTCCGCCCTCGGTTAATATCTTTCAGCAGGCGGGTTCCGCTTGCGGTGCCATCGCTGATCCACAGTTCCCGACCGTGGATGCCGTCATCGGCCGCAAAAAACACCCGGTCGCCCACCCTGGTCAGATATAGGGGCCGGGCCCCTTCCCGACCGGGGTTGATATCGCGCAGCAGAATCGTCCCCTCCGCGGTACCGTCGGTCGTCCAGAGCTCCTTGCCGACATCGCCATCGTCTGCGGCCATCAGCACACGGTTCTGCAACCGGACCATAAAGAGAGGATAGGAACTGTCCGGACCGGGATTGATGTCCTTTATCAGGCGGGTACCCTGCTCGGAACCATCGCTGCACCACAATTCAAAACCGCTCGAACCGTCGTTCCCGGCAAACAGCAGCATGTCTTCATGCAGAAAAAGATTCATCGGCCGGGCCGAATCGGGGCCCGGGTTGATATCACGGACCCGATAAGTGCCGCCCGTTGTTCCGTCGGTGCGCCACAGCTCCTTGCCGGTCTGGCCGTCACTGGCCAGAAAATAGCCTGCGGTAATGCCTTCTGTCTGTTCTTCATGGTCGGTAGGGTAAAGATCACCGCAACCAGCCAACATCAACAATATTCCGAGTGCGATAAGGTAAAAACTTGACTTCACTGTTGTCCCTTCGAGCAGCATCGCGGCAAAGACCGCTGGTATACCTAGTACGATTCATCACAAAAAAGTTAGCCCACCATTATTAGCTTACGCAAAATATTACATCCGCTCTCTTCACGCAAGCTTATTTTTACTTGCGGCAGGCCTACCGATGGCCCCGATGGGACAGGCCGCCCGACAACGGCCGCATTTCAGACAATCTGCCGATTCGATGACCCCGGCCGCCCGGCTATTCGTGATTGGAAGCGCAAGCGGACAGGCCCGTTCGCAGAGCCCGCAGCCGGTGCATTGCGAACCGATGGTCAAAGGCTTCCGCCCGCGGCCCAGAGCACGCTGCACAGTCCCGACCGGACACATGGCGCACCAGGCGCGAGGACGATAAATAACCGCCAGCAAAAGCGCCACAGCGGTCGTGGCAAGACACATCTGCCAGAAAACCATCCCCCAGTGCAGGATGGACCCCGGATTCTGCAAGCCCCGGCCGATCATCACTGAAAACAACACCACTACCGCGGTCCAGCGAAAATATGGACTTTGCAGCAAACGGGGCAAAGCCTGCCATTTGCCTTGCGCTATCGGCAGGCTATCGAGAAAGGCGCCGCGAGGACACCAGTTACCGCAAAAGTAGCGCCCACGAAAAGCACTCACCGTCAGACCGGTCATGACCACAACCGGCACAACCAGACCGAATAACGGATAACGCCACCCCAACGCCAACACCCCGACCACAATCGAACCGAGCAACAACTTTCGCTTCTTAAGCATGAGGAAACCTCCAAATAATATGGTTTTTTATTTATATTAATTTTTGAATTCCTGGTCAAGTCCTATTTGACGCCACTGAAAAGAAGGGGGGGCTCTTGCTAAGGCTTCTGCAGCAGGATCACGTCGGAACCGACAAATTCGAGGCGGGCAGCCAAATGTTCAGCGAGAAATATAAAAGTCTTCCGGCTGAAAAAGGCGATATGGGTGGGGTCGTTTTTGTAATGCCAGCGGGCAAAGGCCTGGCGGTCGATCACCAGCTTGGTCATGATGCCCAGCCAGCCATCCGGTTTGAGCATATCCCAAAGGATGGAGAATTCCCGGCCGGGAAAGCGAAAATGTTCCACCACCTCGCTACAGGTAATAAAATCGTAGCACTCTTGCAGCACATCTGTATCAGCTGCGTAGAAAGGGTCGTAAATATGCAGGTCGAATCCGGCCTCGGCCAGCATCAACGACAGCGTTGGCCCCGGCCCGCAGCCATAGTCGAGTCCTGAGGCTCCGGCCGGCAACCGCTCGCACAAGGGCGTGGACAAACGGGACAGAAAGGTGCGATAGCCTTTGTCGTCCGGGTTATTGCGATGCAGATCGTACTCGGCTTTTTCCGCAGCCTGGGACAAATGATAGGCCGGCGGCACGAAAACCAGCTGGCACTGCTGGCATCGCCGGTAGGTACGCTTTTGATCACACCCAAAGGGTAATGAATCGAAACTTTCGCAAAGGGGACAGATCATGAAAATACAGCCTGTTTAAAGAATGAAATCGATCTGCAACCTGTTGAGATCATACATTTTGTCGAAGTTTTTTACAGCACGACCCGGACTCAAAAGATTTTCCTGACTAAAAGGGAAAATGGTCGTCGATTTTTTTTACAATCCCCTTTGTTGCGCCCTGGTGATCGGCCGCAAGTTGAATGAAAATCGCAAACCTAATGAAAAACCGCAAGAATTTTTTCCGCAAGCTGATATGGTGCCATATTTGCAAAGTATCGGCGAGGGACCTGTCCGAGCGGCCGCGCATCCTTTTCGCGGCTTTTTGAAAAACCCTTTTTTGCATTGAGAGTCCGATCGATGAGAGCTCGCATGAAATTTGGCCAAATCCTCCTGGAAGCCGGGGTAATCACTGAAACCGACTTGAAAACAGCTTTATCTGCTCAGCTCAAAAATGGTCTCGCCCTTGGCCAGATTCTGGAGGATTGGGGCCTGATCAGCGACCGGGATATTGTTGACATTCTTGCTCGCCAGTTCAGTCTTCCCGTAATCGACACGATTGCGGAAGCCCCCGATCCGGAAACCCTGCTCGAGATTATCGATTGCGACAGCGCCCTCAAAAAGATGGTCTTTCCCCTGCGGATTCGCAACGGCGGAGTCGAGATGGCGATAAGCAACCCCCTCGACTTCAACACCCTCGATCGCCTTGCGTTCAAGACCGGCCGCCACATCAGACCGGTTCTCGCCACTCCGACCGCTATATTCAAAGCCATTAAACGTTTCTATCTGCAGGAACCGGTTGAGGATACTACTCTCGGAAATTACCTGCTGATCATCGACGATCACGACCCATACCGCTCTACCATCTGCAGCAACCTGAAACGGGACGGCTACCTGCCATTCTTTGCAGTCACCATTGAAGAAGCGATCCGCATCGCTCAACAGTCCGCTCCGCGGCTGATCCTGGTCGACACCTGCATGAAAGCGCTCAGCCCCCAGACGATCTTCGAACAACTGCAGCAAAACGAGAGCACCGGTAAGTGCCCGATTCTCGCCCTGACCGCCAATAATACCGCTGAAGAAGAGGCCTTTCTGCTGCGGCTCGGCTTTTTTGACGTTATCACCAAGCCCCTTAACTACACCCGCCTGGAGGCCCGCATCGAACGGGCGCTGCTCTTTTATTACCATCGTGCGGCATCCCCCTTCACTCCTTCGGACCGGCAACCGCAAGCCCTTGCCTTCGCCTGAGCTGCCTCTTCGATCCGCCCCCCTTGTGTCGATTGGCAGATTGATCTTCCGGCAGCTCTGCTTGCCATCGAAAGCCCTTTTATCACTTCCGGAACTGTGCTAAAAACAGGGTCCAACAACCAATAAAAAGGGTTTTGAACGTATGCAGATACGCAAAAAGTTCGGTGAGATCCTGGTGGAAGCAGGGGTGATTACGGAACAGGTGCTGGAAACCGCGCTGCAGGCACAGAAAAAAAACGGCCTGGCGCTGGGCCGCATCCTTGAGGACATGGGGGTCATCAGCGACTGGGATATCGCCACCATTCTGGCGCAGCAGTTCAACCTGGAAGCCGTTCAGCACATTGCGCCCCCCCTCGTGCCGGAGAGATTGTTCGAGGCTATCGACTGCGATCTGGCAATCAAAAAAAATATTTTCCCTCTGGAGCTTGCCGAGGGCCTGCTCAAACTGGCCATCAGCAATCCCCTCGATTTCGATACCCTGGATAAAATCGCCTTCAAAACCGGCCTGCGCATCGAACCGGTTCTGACCACGCCAACGGAGATCTACAAGGCAATCAAACGCTACTACCTGAACAAGGCGAGTTCCAGCGGCAACGGCACCTGCAACAAAATTCTGATCGTCGGCGAAAACGAGCTTTACCGGGGAACCATCTGCGCCAACATCCGAAAAGCCGGTTATGAACCGCTTTTTGCCGAATCCAGCGCAGAGGCCATCAAACTCTCTTTACAGGAAAACCCGCACCTGATTCTGCTCAATACCGCCGGAGGCACCGCCAGCGCCAAAACCTTGCTGCAAAACCTGACCAACAACATTGCCACCCGCAACAGGCCGATCATCGCCCTCTCGGCAATGAGTTCGCCGGAAGAAGAAGCAGCACTGCTCAACATGGGCTTTTTTGATGTTGTTTTCAAACCGGTCGATTACGTAAGGTTGGCTGCGCGCATCGAACGTACCATCCGCTTTTTCTATCACGAACAGATTCCGCAAAACTGATTTTCGGAACCGGTCGTTCAACCGTCTGCTTGGAAAACGCTAACCCCTCCTTTGCCATGCTGCTTGACTCGATACATGGCGGCATCCGAATAGCTGATAAGGGCATCGGCCGTTTCGCCGTGGTCTGGAAAGGTAGTGATACCGATGCTGGCACCTAGCGTGCAACTAGCCCTGCCAACGGTAAAGGGGCGGCTCACCTCCGCCAGCACTTTCTCCCCGACCAGTACGGCATCCTCGATCCGGGCAATATCCGGCAACACGATACCGAATTCATCGCCGCCGAGGCGGGCGGCGCTGTCGACTTCCCGCAACAGCGACTTGATGCGCCTGCCGATCTGAACCAAGGCTTCGTCGCCGGCCTGGTGACCGAAGCGGTCGTTGATTTCCTTAAAACCGTCAAGATCGATAAACATCATGCCAACCCGGCCGCCGAAACGACGAGCATGCGCTACGGCCTGTTCAAGACGGTCGATAAACAGTCGCCGATTCGGCAAACCAGTCAGCATATCGTGGGTAGCCTGTTGCTCAAGTTTTCTGTTCAGGACCAGTAGTTCTTCCCGGGCCTGATGCTGTTCGCTGACATCGGTAACGATACTGGCCAGACGACAGCATTGTCCCTGGGCATCGTAAACCGGAAAACGCCGGTCTCGCACCCAGCGCATCGAACCATCGGGGCGGACCAGTCGGTATTCCAGTTCATGTGCCTCGGTTGCCGGCTGATCGAAAATAGCCATCACCTTTACCAGATCATCCTCGTGCACCCGATCGAGGAACGACTTAGGGTCACGGTAAAGGCTTTCCCGGGATCGGCCCCACAACTCTTCGTAAGCAGGACTGACATAGTAAACGGTAGACAAATCCGGACTGCTGAGCCAGAAGACGTCATCGATGCTCTCGGTAACCAGGCGGAACATCTCTTCGCTCTCCTGCGCACGCAGGGCAATGGCTCGGCGATGCAGGGCCATTTCGAGGCCGAGTCGCAGATCCTGCTCACGAAAAGGCTTGGCCAGAAAACCATACGGTTCGGTCTGCTTGGCCCGTTCCAGGGTCATCTCATCGACATGTGCGGTAAGATAAACCGTCGGAATGTCCAGCCGTTCGCGAATCATGGCGGCGATTTCGACACCGTCCATACTTCCCGGCAGCCGAATATCCATCAGAATCAGATCAGGCCGATGCTCGGCGGCCATCGTGAGTGCCGCAGCGTCGCACGAAGCAATACCGCAAACCTCATGGCCGAGATTGCGCAACCGCTTCTCGATTTCGAGGGCGATAAGCGCCTCGTCTTCCACGATCAGAATTTTACCTTTCAAAACCGCAGGCCTCCTTTTACCAGATTTCCTTGACAGGATGCCGTTTCCGGTAACATCACATAGCCGCTATTCACCAAATATCACTCGAAAAAGCGTACCATTCTCCCGTTCCACGTCAATGTTGGCATTGAGCTGATTGACCAGGGCCATCACCAGCTGCAGACCAAGCGTCGTGGTCCGGCGATAATCCAGGTCCACTGGCAGACCGACGCCATCATCGGCAACGGACAATAGCAAGTTTCCGTTTTCATGACGCATCGAGACAGTGACGATGCCTTTCCTGCCGTCAGGAAAAGCATGCTTGTAGGCATTGGACAACAGTTCGGTGATCAGCAGGCCGCAGGGAACCACTTTTTCGATATCGAGAACGATCTCCTCGATCTCCGTCCGACATTCGATCTGCTGTCCGTCACGTTGAAACGCCTGCTGAAGCTGAGCAACCAGGTTCTCCACATAAGAGCCGACGTCAATGTCGGCAAGACTTTTCGACTGATAGAGCAGTTCATGGGCCAGAGCCATGGAACAGATGCGATTCTGGCTTTCGATGAAGTGGCTTTGCAGTTCTGGATCCGTAAGCTTCTGCGATTGCAGATAGAGCAGACCCGACACCACTTGCAGATTGTTTTTGACCCGGTGATGAATCTCCCGCAGCAGCATTTCCTTCTCGACCAGCGACTTCTTGATCAGCTCCTCGGTCCGCTTGCGTTCGGTAATATCGAGGAACGACGCAACGCCGATGAAACGTCCCTGGTGTTTCATGACCCCGGCCGAAACCAACACATGCAGCTCCTCGCCTTCCTTGGTCACGTACTGGACCTCATACTGGCCAGGCACAGCTTCTCCGGCCAGCCGAGCCAACCCGCGAATTCGGACCTGTTCCTTGAAATCGGCATGGACCCAGTCCCAGAACTTCATCCGGCACAACTCCTCGGCGCTGTAGCCGAACAGCCGCTCCATGGCAGGATTGGCGTAGGAGACGTGTTCCCCCTGGTAGAGACAGATCGCTACCGGCGAGGTCTCCGCCAGCACGCGGAATCTCTCCTCGCTCTCCCGCAGGGCCTCTTCCGCTGCCAGTTGATCGGTGATGTTTTCCTGAAAGCTTTCGAATTCGTCGGTCTGACCGTCCGCATCAAGTATCCATCGGGAATGGACCCGGCAGGTGACCATACTGCCGTCTTTGCAGCGCAGGCGGTTATTGAAGACGGTCCAGGAATCGCCGGCGAGAATATTCTCCACCAAGGGCTCCCGTTCGGACGGCTTGGGGAACAACACATCCTGTATGGTGGAGCGGTTGATGGTCTCCCGCAGCTCCTCGGCCGAATCGTATTTCAGAATCGAAGCCAGGGCGGGATTGACGCTGAGCAGCTTGCCGTCCCTGGTGGAGCGGGTGATGCCGAAGGGAGCGTGTTCGACGATGGAGCGATAATTGCGCTCCGACTCCTGAAGCGCCTGTTCGGCCCGTGTATTTTCCACGATGGACCAGGCGAGATCCGCCAGCAGGGATACGGTTTCCACGTCCTCCGGGGTATAGCTCCGCGGCTTGTTGCCGACGCCGAGAATAGCCACGATCTTCTCCCCGCGAAAGACCGGCACCACCAGTTCCCGAACTACCGGGGCGTGTCCCGGCGGCAGGCCCTTGCGATGGGGAAGGGCGGCGTAATCGTCATGGATGACCGGCCGGCGCTGGTGGATACAGTCAACCCAAACCCCTGCTTGCGATACTGGATAGTGCAGCCCTTTACCTTGCGCCGTACAGAAGTCCCTCTTGGTTCTGGTCGACCAGTTCTGCAAAGACAGGGTCTGCTGGTCTTCTTCAAGAAAATGGTAGAAGCCGATTTTGCTGCCGGTCAGCTCCTCCGCCTCATCCAGGGTGGCCTCGAGCAACTCGTCCAAAGTGTGGGTCGCAGCGAACTGGAACAGCCGCATGCGGGCGGCCATGACAAGTTCGGTCCGCTTGCGGTCGGTAATATCCAGCGCGGTAAAACTGACCCCCCGGCTCAGGTCCGATGGGTCTAAAGGAGCCGAAGCCAGCAATACATCTAGGATGTTTCCATCTTTTCGCAGCCAGCGAGTTTCCACCTCGCCAATCCCCTCTGCCTCTATCTGGGCGTACTTGTCCTTCCCAACCAGATCGTATTCCTCCTGCGTAGGATACAACATTCGAGCGCTTTTGCCGATGAGCTCCTCAGCCGTATAGCCCGTCATCTCACAGACACGCGGGTTGACCTCCGAGATAACCCGGTCAGACACCATCCCCATCCCCGCGGGGGCGACCCGAAACAGGCTTTGCAGGCGCTCCTCGCTCAAGCGGTGCATCTCTTCGGCCTCCTTGCGCTCGGTAATGTCGATGATGACGCCCTGGTAGTGGCAGACCCGGCCCCCGGCATCCCGCTCGATTACGGTGCGATCGTCGACCCAGCGCACCTCTCCCTGCTTGGTGACGATTCGGTACTCCTGCGTAAAGCGGTCCTCCTTCCGGCGCATGTGCCCCTGTACTTCGGCGGCAACCCGTGTGAGGTCTTCCGGGTGAACCAGTTCAGCAAAGGGAACGTATCCTGACAGCAATTCATCCTGGCTATAGCCGAATTGAGTGACGTTTGCGGAGACCATCTCAACCGGCCATCCCTCGGCATTGCGCCAGCGGAACAAGACCGCCGGGCTGTTTTCAAGCACAAGGTTTGCCTGGCGCATGGCTTCTTCCGCCTGCTTGCGCTCGCTGATGTCCTTGGCAAAAGAGCAACTGTAAACCTGGTCCTGGTACCTGAACAGATTGACCGTGACTTCCACGGGGATTTCAGTTCCGTCCTTGCAGCGATGCACCGATTCAAAAGTATTGAAGCCGGTGGTGGTCACTTTTTGGCGATGCTCTTGCCAGAATTCCTTGGTCAGGGTGGGATCGATATCGAAAAAGGTCATGGAGCGAAGCTCGGCAGGGGTATAGCCGAGCTTGCGAGCCCAATAGTCGTTGACAAACAGGATACGACCATCTTCACTGCCCCGAAAGATCCCCATGGAAGCCCCGTCAATCATTTCCTGACCCAGCTTCAGGGCCTCCTCGGTCCGTTTGCGTTCACTGATGTCGGTGGCAAAGGCACAGGCATATTCCTTACCATCAAAAACGACGTAATTGGCACGAATCTCCACCGGATAGTTCCGCCCGTCTTTGGCCCGGTGCAAAGTCTCGAAGGTAAGAAAACCTTTCTCTTTCAGTTCCCGTTGATGTTCGGCAAACGTCTCGGCCGAAAAGCTCACAGCGATTTCGGGAACCGACATCTGCAGGAGCTCTTCCCTGCTGTACCCCAAAGTCCGGCAGGCCGCATCGTTCACATATATAAAGCGACCATCCGTGCCCGACCAGAAGGCCTGATCGATACTGTTATCGATGGCAAACTGGGTGAACTTCAATTGCTTTTCCGCCCGCTTGCGAACACTCTCATCCCGAACAAAGCCCTCGAATTCCAAAGGACGACCTTGATCATCACGCACGGCACGAAGGTGGAAAAAGCAGTCAATTAAACTACCGTCCTTGCAACGAAACTTTTCTTCAAAAACATGCCAACCTGCAGAGCCAAGAACTTCAGAGAGAATTTCATCGCGATGATTGGCATCAAGGTAAAGGGATTCGGCAATGCCTGTCCGATTAACCGTTTCGATCATATCTCGCGGCGAATCGTACTTCAGCATGCTGGCGCAGACCGGATTGACGCTCAGCAACTTGCCGGGGATACTGGATCGAAAAATCCCGACAGGAGCACTTAGAAAAACATCGCGATAATGCTGTTCCGACCCATAGGGCGGCGGAGACACTTCAAAACAAACATCTTCCTTCTGCCTGACTTCATACAATTTGCCGTCCAGATCGGAACGGAATCTGGCAAAAGCCCCCTTTTCCTCAATCTGCAGATCGGGAGAGGGTTCAACCTGAGTCACTTCGGACACTTGCAGCGAGCTGCTGCTCGCTTTGGAGACTGCATAACCGTTTTCCTGCAGAAGCTCCTGTAACACCTCGAGATCGTGTCCGCTTCCTTCGAGAATCAGGGTTGTCTTTTTATGCTTCATTTCATATCCACTGTGGGCTGCCGTAAGGTTTGCCGCAATTTAACCATTTATCGTCCCAACAATGATCAAAGTGGGCCGATGCGCTACCTTCGAAAATAAAAAAACAAAACCTATTGATTTACCGGGGATTTTAATTATAACCTCTATCCGCACGGACGAAAAGATTGCTAAAAAATAAAATTCCCCAATATAACAGGGGGGGGGGCCAACTAAATATTCCCACTATTTATATCCCGCAACATTTTATATGCGTGCAACAAGACCTTTGCCCTTCAATAGAAGATGTTGCGAAAACCGCCCTCATCAAAAGGTTAGTTTTTTCTTTGTTTTCCCTATAAAATAATTTAGGATAGCACGCTATGGATGAGAACAAGAAAGTCAGGATCCTGCTGGTCGAGGACGAAGCGATTACTGCCCTGGCCATAAATATGGCTCTGGAGAATATGGGCTATGCCACCTGTGAGCCGGTTGCGACCGGACGCAAGGCCCTCGAACGCCTGCCACTGGATAAACCTGATGTAATCCTGTTGGACATCAACTTGACTGGCGAGATGGACGGCATCGAAACTGCGCAGAGAGTTCGAGACCTCTGCTCAACACCCATCATCTTTATCAGTGGCTACTCTTCCAATGAGTTGATGGCACGGGCTAACGCCATCGCCCCGGTGGCGATTTTCGTCAAACCGGTCCGGCCTCAGGAGTTGCAGGCCGCCATCGAAACAGCGGTACAGGGAAAAACCATCCCCTGACCTGATCGACAAGCCTCATTCAAAGCCCTAACTCCTTCCTTCTTCTACAATCCCGCCAGAAATTCTTCAAGGCGATCGCAGCCGCCGATTAGGTGGGGAAAGAGCTGTCCGGCCAGTTCGTCCCTCATCTGACTGAATCCCGGCCAGGCATCCAAAGCAGCGGTGCCGTCGTAGTCGACCCCGGCCACCCGCACCCCTAGTTCTGTTGCGGCCAAATAGAAATCGGACCCCGGCAGTACCGCCACATGGGCCTGCTCAAGCAACACATCGCACAACCGGCGGCCGGTGAGGATGCCTTTGCCATGCAGCGCCTCGCGCTGATTCTGAAAATCGGGAAACAGGTAAAAAGCCCCTTCCGGCTGCGGGCAGTTGAGACCCATCGCGACAAAGCGCCGGTGTAGATATTCGCAGGCGTAGCGATGAATCTCGCAACTCTTGCGCACAAAAGGCCGCACCCCTTCGAAATTGCCGTAAGCTTCCAAGGCAGCGTATTGGATCGGTGCCGAAACGGCACTGAATGTCTCGCTGATCACCGACTTGAGGGCCTCGAGGACCAGGTTCAGGCTGTCCGGCACCAGCATTACCCCTAGGCGATAGCCGCCGGCGGCAAAAGATTTGGACAGGCCGCCGGTGACGATGGTCCCTTCCGGGTAGTAGTGAGCCATGCTGAAATGGGGCCGGTCGGTGAAATTGAGCATGGCATAGATTTCATCGGAAATGACCACCACCTGGTAGGCCCGGCAGATCTCCGCCAGTTCCTGGATCTCTTCCTTGCGGTAAAAAGCACCGGTCGGATTGTTGGGATTGTTGAGAATCAACAGCTTCTGACTTTGGCCGAGACGGTGACAGGCCCGGTCCAGCTCTTCGGCCTGCAGCCGGTAGCAGTTGTCGCGCCGAGTGACGATCGGCACGATCTCCTTGCCTCGCAAAGCCGCTTGCGGCCCGTAGCTGACCCAGCTCGGTGCCGGCACCAACAGCGGTCCCTCCATAAGATAGATGGTCTGAAAGATCAGCTCCTTGCTGCCCGGGCCGATGCACACGTCCTCTCCGGTAAAGTCGTATCCGAACTCATCCCGGTAGAAGGTCGCCACGGCTTCACACAGCTCGGGCAGGCCGCGGGTCGGAAGGTAATCCTTTTTGTCGACATTGCGCCGCAAGGCCTCCTGCAATGGATCCGGCACTGGAAAGGGCGACTGGCCGAAACCGAAATGGAACACCTCATGCCCCTGACGACGCATCTGCAGGGCCTTGAGGTTTATAGCCAGGGTGGCGGATTCCTTGAGACTCAGGACCAGGGGATTGAGGGCTGGATACATAGTACTTCTCCTTTGCTGTGGATGTCACAGGCCGGTACGCAGATGCAACTCGATGGGATGGGGGTGCAGATAGATCTGCTCGGCCAGGTAGGGCGGGTGATATTTGCGGACGTAGTGATTGAGCAGCGTCAGGGGCACGCTCAGCGGCACCACACCCTGGCGGTACTGGTGGAGAAGCTCCAGCATCTCCTGCTTTTCGTCGCTGCTGAGCTGGCGCTTGAAATAACCAAGAGCATGCTGCAAGACATTCACGTGCTTAGCAGGCGTAGCCGGTAGTCGCACGGTCTTCATCAGCAGTCGCTGGTAACCGTCAAACAGCTCGTCGGCCGGCAACTCTCCTGCCCGGGCCACCAGTTTGCCCATCTGCCGGGCCAACTCGACACTATGGGACATGAGCAGCAGTTTGTGACGGGCATGGAAATCGATCAGCCCGGCGGCTCCGGCATCGGCAGCCAACAGCTCCCGCCAACTACGAAAGATAAAAATTGCCTCGAGAAAGTTCTCCCGCAAACGGGGGTCGTGCAGGCGGCCGTCTTCTTCCACCGGCAGCAGGGGAAAGCGCTCCATGAACAACCGGGCAAACAGGCCGACGCCTTCCTTATTCGGCACCCCGTGGCGATCATAAAGCTTGACTCGAGCCATGCCGCTGCTTGGCGAACGGGATTTGAATATAAAACCGCACAGGTTTTCGTCGGCCAATTCCTCCAGCCGCCTCATGGCCCAGGCCGTCATCCGGTTGGTGACATCTTCCCCGCTTTTGGAAAAAACCAGCCGCTGGTCATTAGGCTCACCCACCAGTCGCAATGTTTGACGAGGAATCGGCAACCCCATCTCCACTTCCGGACAGACCGGCACATAATCTACAAAGCGGCCAAGGGTATCGCGCAAGAATCGATCGAGCTTATGGCCGCCGTCAAAGCGAACGTTGTTGCCAAGCAGACAGGAACTGATACCTAAGCGAATCTTTTCCATACCGGCCGTCCTTTTTATAAGAGGGTCGCCAAACGAGGTCGATTAGAGTAAATTGTAACAAAAACCTTCATTACAGCATCATCACGTCGTGGAGACACTCATGGCTCGATCCGCCAACTCTCGCCGCGCCAACGAACAGAAAAAAGCGCCGCGTAAAAAACTGCTGACCAAAAGATCCCACAAAGCGGGACGCCCTCCCGGCACCCTGATCCATGTCGGAGAAACTCCAGCCAGCGCCGTCAGTATCCGCTGTATCGAATACGACCGGGACCATCTGGCCGACCGGCAGGTCGAGACACCGGCCGAATGCCGCCTCTCGGCCGATAGCGGCCGAATCGGCTGGATCAACCTCGATGGGGTTCACGATCTGCCGCTGCTGGAGCAGATAGGCAAGGTCTTCAGTCTCCACCCTCTGGTACTGGAGGATATCGTCAATACCGATCACCGGCCGAAGCTGGAAGACTTTGACAGCTATATGTTTCTGGTTCTGAAGATGCTTCATTACGATGAGCGGCAGGCAGAGATTCAGACCGAACAAGTCAGCCTGGTGCTGACCGCGGACCAGGTGCTCTCCTTTCAGGAGCGCCAGGGCGACGTGTTCGAAGGGGTACGGCAACGCCTGCGCAACAACAAGGGACGCATCCGCAAGATGGGCGCCGACTACCTGGCCTATGCCCTGCTCGATGCGGTGGTCGACAGCTATTTCGCCATTCTGGAACAGATCGGCGAGCAGATTGAACAGCTTGAAGCCGAGCTATTGCAAAGGCCTTCACCGGAAATCCTCAACCGCATCCACCATTTCAAGCGGGAGATGATCCTGCTGCGCAAGGCGATCTGGCCGCTGCGGGAGCTGATCGGCGTTCTGCAGCGTTGCGAGTCGCCACTGGTCTCCGAAAACACTGCCGTCTTTCTGCGCGACGTTTACGATCACACCATTCAGATCATCGATACGGTGGAGACCTTTCGCGACGTCCTTTCCGGACTGCTCGATCTATACCTTTCCACTATCAGTAACCGCATGAACGAAGTGATGAAGGTGTTGACCATCATCGCCACCATCTTCATTCCCCTGACTTTCGTCGCCGGTATTTACGGTATGAACTTCGACCACATGCCGGAATTGCATTGGCGATGGAGCTATCCTTTGTTGTGGCTTGTCATGCTGGTTATGGCCGGCGGCATGTACCTCTTTTTCAGAAAGAAGCGATGGCTGTGAACCCTGCCGAATGCCGAAAAAGACTGTCTGCACTGGCCCGACGGGACCCTTTTCTCAACCAGGCCGACCAGCGCCCGTTGCTCGACCGCCTGCTGACCGCTATCGACAGCACGATCAGGGAAGCTCTGGCACAAGCCGAACGACAACTGGACGAGACCGGCCGACAACTGGACGACGAACTGGAGGAAACGGCCGAGCAGTTACGCAAGGCAGCCGTGCATCTGGGCGATGAGTTTGCCGCTGTACTCGACAACCAACCACTGACCGCGGAAACAACTTCGAGACTGGGCCGTACGATAGAAGGGCGCATCCTCTGGCTTTACGATCGGGTTCGCGTCCGCCTCGACGCCAGCCTCAACCGAATCGCCCCAAAAGGGCGCCTGCTGCATGAAATTCTGCAACTTCTGTCGGCTGCCTGGGAGAAACCCTGCCGGGACCTGCCGGAGGAACTGATGCTGATCATTGATCGCCAACAGCAGCACCAGGCAGACGGGCGTTCCATCTGGCAGATCGAAGGGGAACATGTCCTGAACCAGGCCTGTGAAGGACATAGTTACCTGGGCAGCTGGCTGACCTACCTGCGCCTGCGCCAACAGCTGCGACGCCGCTTCAAAATCGTGCGAGGGGAACTTTGTGAAATCTTGCGGCGTCACATGCCAGCGCCGCTGCAGAAAGTTCCTCCCGCAGCCCTGGAGCAATGCCAACAGACCCACGAAGAAAGGATCAGCAGCTTTGGCGACCTTTGGCGCAACCTTCGCTTCAACCTGGAATCCGCTGCCGAAGACTGCAGCCGCCTCGCAATGAACCTGGATGGTTCGGAGCCGCTCCCCGACGCCCACCAGCGCCTTGAAGAAACCTCTCAACTGGTCCGTGGCACCCTGGAGCGGGCCGCGGCCCAACTCGCAACGGCAGCCACCCCCCTCAAGCAGGCCTGGGCTACTCTGTTGGCCGACCTGGATAACGACCGCGGCGAAATTCTCGCCCTGATTCCCCGTGACCTGCAGCGGGAACTGAGCTGGCAAGAACGGGCCAGGCACAATGGGAGGCATTTAGCCCGACTCTGGAAACACTGGTGGACTCTGGGACGGAAACAACTCGATCGCCCCTGGCAGGTTCTTGCAAACAGCCTGGCCAAGCTTCCGCCCCTTGCCCGCCGCTTGTTGAGGCTTTCGGGAGGTGTCCATAGTCGGGAAGAAACCCTGCAGAAACTTTCCGACCTGCCGACCCCGGAAGAAATTCTTACCCGGGCCGCGGATCTGCCGCCGGTCTGTCGCCGGCTGTTTACCATCGGTGCGCTCAAGAACCGCGAATTCCTGGTCGGCAAGGAAGAACACCTGGAAACCCTGCGCACCCTGTTCAAACGCTGGCAGGAGGGGCGACTGTGCAGCGTGGCGGTGGTTGGCCCCAACGGCAGCGGCAAAACCTCGCTGGTCAACTGCTTTCAGAGCGAACTCGGTAACCACTACCCCGTCCATCGTCTCAACGTCGAGCAGCGCCTGAAAGGCGAACAGCCGCTTATCGATCTCTGCTGCCGCTGGTTCAACCTGCCGTCCACCCCGGTGAATCTTGCTGAGCTGGAAAAACAACTACAGCAGCTGCCCCCGGCGGTGGTCATCGTCGAAAACGTCCACCGGCTGCTGCTGCGCACGCCGGGGGGCCTACAGAGCATCCGAGCCTTTTTACGCCTGGTGCTGGCCAGCCGCAAGCGGCTCTTCTGGGTCGCGACCTGTCGCATACACCCCTGGCAGCGAATGCTTCATCTGCTGCAGATCGACCGCTACTTCACCAACCAGTTGCCAACTTTATTTGGTACGCAGGCGGAAATTCGCGATGCCATGATGCTGCGACTGCAGACCAGCAGCTATCCGGTGGTCTTCTTAAGAGAGGACGGAAACGGCCATGCATTGGAAAAAAACGGCGACGACCAGAACGCCCTGCAGGAACGGTATTTCGCCGACCTGTTCGCAGCCAGCCGGGGCAACATGCAGGCAGCTCTCTACTACTGGCTGCTGTGTCTCGACTACGATCAAGCCAAAGACCGTCTCACCGTCCGCCCCCTCGGCAAGCTCGATTACAGCTCGCTACGGTCCCTCGATCGCCAACAGTTATATACTCTGGCTGAAATCATCGCCCATGGCGAACTGACTGCTGAAGAGCATGCGGCCATCTTCGCCTGCGACACCCTGCGTAGCGGTATGCTTCTCGATCACCTGGTTCAACTCAACCTCTTGGGAGCGGCGCCGCAGGATGACGCTGCCAGCCGCTACCAGCTTAATCCGCTTTTTTACGCCCCGGCGACCGCAACCCTTGAAGGCCGCAACATTCTGCAATAGGCGACCAAGGAGTTCCGATGAAAGATCTGCCACTGCCAACGCTGCCTGACTTCCTTCGCCAACATCTTTCCGGCGAGCGCCTGCTGGCGGTCCTGCTGGTGATCGCTCTGACCGTCGGCGGCCTGTGGCTGCTGCGCCGCATCCTTGCCGCCCTGGCTGTCCGCTTCAGCCGTCACCGGCTGCTGATCTCCGGCCTCTTTCCAGTCTTGCGCCTGCTGACTTGGATCGTTGCTGTGGCTTACATCCTGTTCGGCATCATACAGCCTCCCCTCAACACCCTGCTGGCAATCTCCGCCTCGGCCGGCCTGGCCTTGGGTCTCGGTGCCCAGGACCTGGTGCGCAACGTCGTTTCCGGCATCCTGATCCTTTTCGAACGTCCCTTTCACGTCGGCGACATGATTCAGGTCGGCGAACACTACGGCGAGGTGATCAACATCGGTCTGCGCTCGGTGCAGGTACGTACCTTTGAAGACTCTGTGGTGACCTTTCCCAACTCCCTGGTCCAGACCCAGGCGATCAGCAACGCCAACGCCGGCCAGCTCAACGAAATGGTGGTGGTGCGCTTTCACTTGCCGGCCGATGTCGCAGTTGGCCCGGTCAAAGAGCTGGCCTGGGAGGCAGCGGCCTGTTCGCCTTACGTGCATCTCGGCAAACCGATCGCGGTATT
>ENA-ORCT01000437-ORCT01000437.1-marine-metagenome-genome-assembly--contig:-NODE-437-length-20240-cov-3.281059_pt1 | contig 20240 bp, 15 predicted proteins | sample MGYA00248632_ERZ508511 | MGnify/ENA primary metagenome ERZ508511 (study PRJEB26182, sample SAMN06268839) | marine metagenome | isolation source: Tt an P1-techrep anaerobic enrichment on pine from sediment...
CCGCCTGCGCCCTGCCAACCGGCCCGGTTACTGGCAGATGGAGTATTTCGTCCAGCGCAGGCGCTGGCAGTGCCGGGAGTTTGTCGGTCCGCTAAGCGAATGCCTGGAACTGCTGGGCAACGATCCCCATTACCTGTTCTGGGACGAGTATTAATCGCACTGCGGTCCAAAAATCCAGAACCCGACAACAAAAAAGGCGCCCCGAATCGGGACGCCTTTTTCTTTAACCTTTGCTCAAAAACGTTTAGCCAGTGATACGAGCCAAAGCCTCGAGGTACTTCTCCGAAGTCTTGCGCACAATCTCTTCCGGCAATGACGGAGCAGGCGCCTGCTTGTCCCAGTCGAGAGTCTCCAGGTAATCCCGCAGGAATTGCTTGTCGAAGCTCGGCTGGGAACCGCCGGGACGATATTGGTCTGCGGGCCAGAAGCGGGACGAATCGGGGGTCAGCGCTTCGTCGATCCAGATCAGCTGACCCTCGTAAAGACCGAACTCGAACTTGGTGTCGGCGATGATGATCCCCTTGGCGGACAGTTCTTCGCGGGCCCGGGCGTAAATGGCCAGACTCGCTTGCTTGGCCTGTTCGGCCAGACCCGGTGCGCAGAGTTCCACCGCCTTCTCGAAAGAGATGTTCTCGTCGTGGGCCCCCAGCTCAGCCTTGGTCGAGGGGGTGAAGATCGGCTCGGGAAGCTGCTGGCTCTCCTGTAGCCCGGTCGGCAGCGGAATGCCGCAAACGCTGCCCTGGCGGCCGTACTCCTTCCAGCCGGAACCGGTAATGTAGCCACGCACGATGCACTCGATGGGCAGCGGCGCGGCCTTCTTGACCAACATGCTGCGCCCTTCGAGCTGTTCGCGGTACTGGTGGGTTTCCGCCGGGAAATCGTCGACTTCGGTGGCCACCAGGTGATTGGGAATAATGTCCGCCATGCGCTCGAACCAGAACTTGGAGATCTGGGTAAGGACATAGCCTTTGTCGGGAATGCCTTCGTTCATTATGACGTCGAAGGCGGAAATGCGGTCGCTGGTGACGATCAGCAGATGTTCGCCGAGATCGTAGATGTCGCGGACCTTGCCGCGGTTGACCAGTTTCAGGTCGCTGCAGTCGCTTTGCAATACGATGGGTCTCATGATACCTGTACTTCTTCCTTGAGAGTGATTTGCAAGGCCGGATGGATATCGATTTCGGCCTCTTCGCGCAGTTCCTTGAGACGCTCCTGGAGGAGGGTCTCTTTTTTGCGGGTAAGCAGAACTTTCTCCAGCTCGGCCCGCTTTTCTTCATCCAATTTGTCCATGTCAGCCTGCTGGCGGGCCTTGAAGGCAACCACCACGAACTTGCCATCCACTTCGAAAACCTGGTCGGCGACAGGCTTTTCCTCGTTCAGCTCGAAAGCCACCTCGGCCACCTCGGGGGCATTGCCGAGACGCGGCACGAAGGTGCCGTAGGAGCGGGTGAAAAAGCCGGTCTCTTCGACTTTCTGCTTGGCCGCGCGCGCGGCGACAGACAGTTTCTCGCCGTCCTGCACTTCGGCCAGCAGCTTTTCGGCGGCCTGGCGGGCCAACTGATGGCTCTGCTGGCGGCGATAGGCCGCTTCAACGGCAGGCTTTACCTCCTCCAACGGGGGCACATGGCTCTCCTGGCGCTCCTTGAGGGCCACCAGATAAATGCCGTCGTCGAGAGGCACCGGCCGGCCCAGTTCGTTTTCCGTAAGTTTGAAGGCTGCGGCGTTAATCTCCGCCGCCTTGCCGATACCGGGAACAGCGGCACCGCGCTCGAAAGTATCGGTCACCTCGATTTTGAGGCCGTTGGCTTCGGCGGCGGCAGCCAGGTCGCCGCTCTTGCGGTGGATATTGTAAGCATCCATGGCCCTTTCCATGGCCAGCTGGCGGGATTGCTCGACGATGAGGCCTTTTTTGACCTCGTCAAGCACGTCGGCCAGGTCCTTGACACCTGCCTCGATATGGCCCTGGCAGAGAATGAGGTGATACCCGAAATTGGTCTCGACCACTTCGCTCACCTCACCCGGCTTCAGAGCGAAGGCGGCCTCTTCAAAGGCCGGCACCATGCTGCCGCGGGTGAAATAACCGAGTTCACCGCCCTGGGGAGCGCTGGCGGCATCATCCGAATGACTCCGGGCCAAGGCCGCAAAGTTCTTACCGTCCTTGGCCTTGATCTGCCCCAGCAGTTTTTCGGCCAGCTGCCGTTTCTGCTGCTTGACCTTGTCGTCGGCATCGCTGTCGAGGCGCAGCAGAATATGTGCTGCCTTGACCTGCTCAGGGACGTCGTAGTTGGCCTGGTGGCGACGGTAATAATCCTGCAGCGCTTCGTCGCTCAGGTCGACCTCTGTTTCGTACTGAGCCGGATCGAACATGATGTAGCGCAACGACGCGCTCTCGGCCACCCGGAATTGCTCCTGATGGTCGCGGTAGTAGGCCTGCAGCGCTTCGTCGGTAACCTTCACGTCGTCTTCAAAGAGCGCCGGGGCCAGGCGGACATAATACAAATTGACCTTCTCGTTACGCCGGCGATATTCCTCCGTCGCGTCTTCGGCACTGACCGTGGCCGCCTCTTCGATCTGCCGGCGGACCTTTTCGATCAGCAACTGGCGACGCTGGCCGTCCTCGAACTGCTCGGGGCTCAGGCGCTCGTAAGCCAGAACTTTGAGATATTGCTCCTTGCTGAAGGCGCCCTCAACCTGAAAGGCCGGAATACGGCTGATGGCCTCGACCAGCTCCTTTTTCGACACCTCGATGTCTCGTTCCTCGGCCTCCTGGAGCAGCAGGGTCTGGTTGATGAGACCTTCCAGGGCCTGGGTTTCAAGGCCGAGCATCTCTTCCATCTGCGGCGTGAAGCGCTCGCGGTAAATGTTCTGATAAAGGCGACGCAAATTGTCATACTGGCTGCGGAATTCGCCGAAGGTCACCCGCTGGCCGTTGATTTTCACCGCCACATCGCTGTCGGCACCGTTCCCGCGATCGCCCTTGCCCCAGACCAGGAAGATGGTCCCGACGAAGGCGGCGATAATGGTCCAGAACACGACCTTGACCAGCACCGATTTCTGTTTTCTACGTATCAAATCCAGCATCGTCAACCGCTCCTTTTGACAGCATTTTTTCAGGTCTGAACGAGAAGAAAGGCATGTTAGTCAATCGGCCCCGAAATTGCAATAGCTTTCTCTTTTTGGCCCTTGAAAAAAACCCGTTGTTCTGGTAGTGTGACTCACCTTTTTTCCTGCTTTCCATTTCCTGTCCGAACCGCCGTCCAAAGCGGCCGGACGAAAGGAGCTTTTCATACCATGCTCAACTTATTCGACGTCATCTTCGGCATGTTTTCCAACGACCTGGCCATCGACCTCGGCACCGCCAACACCCTGGTCTATCTCAAGAGCAAAGGCATCGTGGTCAGCGAACCGTCGGTGGTGGCGGTGCAGAAAGACTCCATGGGCCAGAAAAAGGTCCTGGCGGTCGGCATGGAGGCGAAAAAGATGCTCGGCCGGACCCCCGGAAGCATCATCGCCATTCGGCCGATGAAAGACGGCGTTATCGCCGACTTCGACATCACCGAAGAGATGCTGCGCTATTTCATTCAAAAGGTCCATAACCGCAAGACCCTGGTGCGGCCGCGCATCGTTATCTGCGTCCCTTCGGGTATCACCCAGGTGGAAAAGCGCGCGGTCAAGGAATCGGCCGAATCGGCCGGCGCCCGCGAGGTCTATCTCATCGAGGAACCGATGGCCGCGGCCATCGGCGCCGGCCTGCCGATCACCGAGGCGTCAGGCAACATGATCGTCGACATCGGTGGCGGCACCACCGAGGTGGCGGTCATCTCCCTGGCCGGGGTGGTCTACGCCAAGAGCGTGCGGGTCGGCGGCGACAAGCTCGACGAGGCTATCGTCCAGCACCTCAAACGCAAGTACAACATGCTGATCGGCGAGCGTACCGCCGAACAGATCAAGATCGAGATCGGCAGCGCCTATCATGGCGACGATCTTGGCACCATGGCGGTCAAGGGCCGCGACCTGGTTTCTGGAATCCCCAAAACCCTGGAGATCGATTCCAACGAAATCCGTGAAGCCCTCTCTGAAACGGTCAATGCCATTGTTGAGGCGGTGCGCATCGCTCTGGAGCGCACCCCGCCGGAGCTGGCCGCCGACATCGTCGACAAGGGCATCGTGCTGGCCGGCGGCGGCGCCTATTTGCGCAACCTCGATGTGCTGCTGGCCGAAGAAACCGGCCTGCCGGTGGTCATCGCCGAAGATCCACTGTCATGCGTGGTGCTCGGCTCTGGCAAGGTATTGGACGAACTCGACCTGCTCAAGCGGGTTACCGTCTCTTCCTGAAGGACACCGGTTCCGGGACGTTGAACGAATCCGGCCAGGCTGACCATGGCTGAACAGGTCCCGCCCGATTTTTAAACAAGCGAGAGGGCGCCAGGCCCTCTCTTTTCTTTTTAGGCCTTTTACCTCCGTCCCTTACGCCATGCTGGAGCTGCTTCGCAAATACCGCCTCATTCTCCTGGCCGGCTGTCTCGTGCTGGCGGCCCTGCTCTTCTATTCGGCCAATCTGCGCCATCAGAACAAAACCACCCTGTTTGAAAAGATCGTGCTGCAGATCGCCTCCCCGCTGTTGTACGGCTTCGACAGCACCTGTCGCACCATAGACGAAACCTGGAGTCGCTATGTGTGGCTGATTCACACCGAGCAGCAAAACGAGGTACTGCGCAGCGAAAACCGCCGCCTGCTTGGCGAACTGAGCGACGTGCAGGAGGTGCGCCTGGCCAACGAACGGTTGCGCAAGCTCCTCGATTTTCGTGAAGAAACCGGACTGGCCGGGGTGGCCGCCCGGATCATCGCGGTCGACGCCAGCAGCTGGTTCCGCACCGTCATCATCGACAAGGGCAGTCAGCACGGCCTGCACGAGGGGCTGCCGGTAGTGGTCGCCGAAGGGGCGGTGGGCCGGGTCGTCAAATGTACCCCTCGCCAGTCCCGCGTGCTGCTGGTAACCGATGCCTCCTCGACGGTGGCCGCGCTGGTGCAGCGTAGCCGGACCCGCGCCATCTGCCGCGGCCAGGGCGATTACCTGACCCTGGAATTCGCCCTGCGCCGGGACGATGTAGCCATAGGCGACCGTATCGTGACCTCCGGCACCGGCGGCATCTTTCCCAAGGGCCTGATCCTCGGCCGGGCCACTGCCGTCGAACGAGGCAGTTACGGCCTGTTTCAGAACGTGACAGTGACGCCTGAAGTCGATTTCACCCGCCTTGAAGAAGTGCTGGTGTTGCTGGAGGAAGCGTCATGAAACTTCTGTTCGGCTATTTCCTGTTCGGCATCGTCGGAATTCTCGTTCAGACCGCCCTCGCTCCTCTGCTTCTTAAGAACAATCTCGCCCCCGAGCTGCTGCTGGTCCTGGTCATCCACCTCGGCCTCTACCAGCAGGGTTTCGGCGGAGGCCTGGCGGCCTATGCTCTGGGCCTGCTGCAGGACAGCTTCTCCGGCAACTGTCTTGGGCTTTACGGTCTGATTTTCCTGACCCTCTACCTGATCCTTCGCGGCCTGGCCGAACGACTCAACACCGAAAGCCCAATCCTGTTGTTGTTCATGGTGGTTTGCGGCACGCTGCTGCAGGCTGTCCTTCTGATTTTCCTGCTGGGTTTTCTTGCCGATGCTGGCGAGGTCTGGCGCAACATCCTCGGCACTCTGCCCTTGCAGGTCGTGCTGAACCTGGCCAGTGCCTGGCTGTTGTTCAACACCCTGAAGCTGCTGCGCAAAAACAACCTCGTGCGCAATGGCGCCAGAAGCCTGTAACTTCCGGATTTACTGCTCATGGCCCTCAATATCGGCTGGTCTGGATCTCCGGCCCTGAAAAAACGGTTCATTGTTGCCTCACTGAGTGCGCTGGGTATCTTCGTGCTGCTGCTGTTGCGGCTGTGGCATCTGCAGATCATTCAGGCCGACACTTACCAGGCCCTTTCGGAAAAGAACCGCACCCGCTATATCCCCATTGCCGCTCCCCGCGGACCGGTTCTTGACCGACATGGTCGCACCCTGGTCGATAACCGGCCGGCCTTTCGCATCGCCGCGCTGCGCCAGGAAGTCGAGGAACCGGAGCGGCTCCTTGGGCGCCTGGCCGAACTCCTCGACCTGGACCTCGCAATATTGCGGGAACGCTGGACCGCGGGGCGCCGCTTCCCCCGCTACCGGCCTGTGCCACTGGCCGAAGACGTAAGCCGGGACGCGCTTGAGCGGGTCATGGAGCATTCTTTCGAATTGCCGGGCCTGTTGACCGAGGTGCGGCCGGTACGCTTCTATCCCGAGGGCAAATCGGCCGCCCACCTGTTCGGCTACCTGGGGGAAATCACCGAAGAAGAGCTGCATGCCGCACCGTACCGGGCCTACCATGTCGGCGATTTCGTCGGCAAAAACGGCCTTGAGAAGGGTCTCGAATCTTATCTGAACGGCGTTCCCGGCGAACGGCGGGTGGAAGTCGATGTCAAAGGCAAGAAACTGCGCATCTTGAAAACCCAGGAACCGGTTCCCGGCAACCGCGTCACCCTCACCATCGACCGCGATCTGCAGCTGGCCACCGAGGCGGCCTTCGGCGACCAGGCCGGCGCCGCAGTGGCGCTGGATGTCCATACCGGCGAGGTGCTGGCCATGGTCAGCACCCCTGGTTATGATCCTTCCCTGTTCGCCCGGGGCATCTCCGGGCAGGAATGGGTCGACCTCTTGCACAACCCCCTGCATCCCCTGCAGAACCGGGCTTTGAAGGGCCAGTACCCGCCGGGTTCGGTCTTCAAGATCGTCACCGCCCTGGCGGCACTGGAAGCCGGCCAGGCTACGGCGCATACCAAGGTCAGCTGCCAGGGCGAGCTGGAGGTCGGCAACCGGACCTTTCGCTGCTGGAAAAAGGGTGGCCACGGCATCACCGACCTGAAAAAAGCGATGAAGGAAAGCTGCGACGTCTGGTTCTACGAAGTGAGCCAAAAGGTCGGCATCGACCGAATCGCCGCCATGGCCCGCCGCCTCGGCCTCGGCGCGGCGACCGGTCTGGCTCTGGCCGGTGAACGCCAGGGGCTGATTCCTGACCGGCAATGGAAAGAGCAGCGCTTCGGCGACCGCTGGTACCGGGGCGAAACGATTATCGCCTCCATCGGCCAGGGCTATATCCTGACCACCCCCCTTCAACTGGCCACCATGATGGCCACCGTGGCCAATGGCGGGACAGTCATGCGCCCTTACGTGGTCAAACGCATTGACGACATGGCCGGCACTATTCAACAAGAGCCGACCCCCCAAATCGTACGGCAGACCCACATCGACCCGACCCATCTCGCGAACGTGCGCCGCGGCCTTGAAGCGGTGGTCAACGAACCGGGCGGTACCGCCTGGCTGAGCCGACTCAAGGAACTGCCCTACGCCGGCAAGACCGGCACTTCGCAGGTCGTCCATCAGCGCAAGCGGCGCAAGCACGACGAGGAAATCCCCTATCAACTGCGCGACCATGCCCTGTTTGCAGCCTACGCACCGGCCGAAAACCCGGAGATCGCGGTGGCGGTGGTGGTCGAGCACGGCAGTCACGGCAGCAGTGCAGCCGCCCCCATCGCCCAGGCCATGTTCAGCACCTACTTCAAACTGCAACCGCCCCCGGAGGGAAAATAACCACCATGTTCGATCGCCGCCTGATCACTCACTTCGACTGGCCGTTGCTGCTGCTGGTAGTACTGACCGCGTTGATCGGCATTGCCAACCTGTACAGCGCCACCTCGTCCTGGCCGCCCCAGGCAACACCGGTCTATCTCAAACAGATTTACTGGTTGGGTGGCGGCATGTTACTTGCCGCGACAGTGAGTTTCGTCGACTACCGACACCTGCAGCATCTCGGCTTTATCTTCTACGGCCTGACCCTGCTGCTGCTGCTGGCGGTGCTGGTGATCGGCAAAACCTCCATGGGCGCCACCCGCTGGCTCGACCTCGGCTTCTTTAATCTGCAGCCGAGCGAAATCATGAAGATCGTCATCATCATCACCCTGGCCTGCTATTTCGCACGTCAGGACACTCTGGCCGGGTATTCCTTTTCCGATCTTCTGCCACCATTCATGCTACTCGGCCTGCCGGCGCTGCTGATCATGAAACAGCCCGATCTCGGTACCGCGCTGATCGTTATCTTCATCGGTTTCACCATGAGCCTGTTTGCCGGCATTCGCAAAGGGACCCTGATCGGACTGACGGTGCTCGGGGTCGGCGGGGCCGCCGGAGGCTGGTTTCTGCTCCACGACTACCAGAAACAGCGCATCCTGACTTTCCTCGATCCGGAGTCAGACCCTCTCGGTTCCGGCTACCACATCATTCAGTCGAAAATCGCTGTCGGCAGCGGTGGTTTCTTCGGCAAGGGCTTCATGCAAGGCACTCAGTCCCAACTCTCCTTTCTGCCCGAACGCCATACCGATTTCGCCTTTTCGGTATTTGCCGAAGAGTGGGGATTCTGCGGCAGCCTGCTGCTGCTCGGCCTCTACCTGCTCATCGTCATCTGGGGAATCTATGTGGCCCGCAACGCCGCCGACCTGTTTGGCACCTTCCTGGCGTTTGGTGTCTCAGCCATGCTGTTCTGGCATATCGTCATCAACCTCGGCATGGTCATCGGCCTGTTGCCGGTGGTCGGCGTCCCGCTGCCCCTGTTCTCCTACGGCGGTACCAGTATGATCACCACCATGCTCGGCGCCGGCCTGCTGCTCAACGTCAGCATGCGGCGTTTTACCTTTTAACCTCTCGGGGGCACCAAACTGGCCGAATGGCGTGCTTGCAGCCCCGGTTCAGAGAAGCAGCAAAAGAGGCATGGCCCCGCACATCTGAATTGACGATGACGGTACGGTTTGTTAAGGTGCAGAAAAATTTTTCTGCACCCTGCAACTTTTCTGCAGAAGCGCACAGACCTTCTTTCGATTTTTTGACTGTCAGTGAGGTATTAAGTCATGGGAAGCGCTGAAACAACCAACTGGTCCTTCGCGGAATGGGCGAAAGACAACCTGGAACTGGCCGCCGCAACCGCAGCAGTCAAAGACCTTCCGGCCATGGCCGATATTGTCACCGATTTCCTGACTGCTACCCAGGACCCGGAATGGACCGCCAAGGACCTGGCGGTGATCATCGCAAGGGACCCGGCAGTTTCAGCCAGCGTGCTGAAGGTAGCCAACAGCTCCTACTACAGTCGTCAGCGCCAGATCACCAGCCTTGAAGGGGCCGTATCCGTACTCGGCCTGAAAGCTCTCAAAAGCCTGGTACTGGCCGCCAGCATGAAGAACATCAACAAGCGTTTCGGTCTGATCGAGAAACTGCTGGTGGAAGACTCCATCGGCGGCGCCCTGAGCGCCCGGGCCATTGCCCGGCAGGTGGGCGGTCTCGATCCGGAGGAGGCGTTTCTGGCAGGACTTATGCGCCATCTCGGCAAGATCGCCATGAACAACCTGGATCCGGAAGCTTATCGCGAGATCGTTCAGGGGGTTTACAATCAGGAAGGCACGCTGGCCGAACTGGAGCGCAAACACTTTCCCTACACCCACAGCGCCATCGGTGCCGCGTTGCTCGACAGCTGGAATTTTTCTCCTGACCTGGTGGCCTGCACGCTGTTCCATGCCGGCCAACCACCGAGCGGAGAGTTCGATGAAACAACCGAACGTCTGCTGGCGATAGTGAACCTGTCCGGCACCGTCTGCCAGCGCCTCGGTATCGGCCAGCGCCAGGCCGACGAGTCCGTGCTATTGCGGGATAATCCCCAAACCGAGAAACTGCAACTCGATGAAGAGGCGGTTGAAACGATACTCGAAGAGGTCAGCGGCGCCTTCGAGGAAACCCGGCAAGCCTTCCTCGGCGGCAGTTAAACCCAGGATCGGCCGCGCATCACTCCGCGGCCGACTCCGCCTTCGCTGTGTAACCAGCGAAAGCCGGTGTGACTGCGCCCAAGATGCGGAAAAGTTGGCTGTGCACCCCTGGAGGGCCCGGCGCAGGGCCACTGCGACGCCAAACGTATCACCCCAAGGCAACATTCTTTCCGCGTCAACCGAGGCACGACAGCCACTCCATGCTCACAGCCGCCGGCAACTTCCGCTGCCGACGCTACATTATTTCACGATAATCCACCGCCGGCCCTGTGGAGGGCCTGTTGCTGGCAGTCGCGAGGTTGGCTGTAACAAGTCGGCGGCGGTGTATGACCTTCGCTATCGAATTGTCCCGACGCTTGCTTCCGAAAATCGTTCTTTGCGTGGAACCCTGCTGCGACCGATGGCGGGACGTGTGTTCCCGGTCCGGCAACAAAACGCAGCAACCGGCATAAACAAATCCTAGCAGCATCATTATTTCAAACATGGGCAGCCTCCCTGGAGGTGAGTTAGCCCAAGCATCTCCCGACCGTGTGACAGAATATGTCTCACCCCTCTGTGACAGCTGCGAAAGTTCCCCTGCCCTGCGACAGGACATCCATGCTGCTGATGCCGCTGCTGTTGTTGAGCACTATCTGCGGCGTGCTCGTTGCGGCCTGCAGCCCGCCATTGCCGCAGCCCCTGCTCTGGCCGGCACTGCTGGCCCTGGCCTGGCTGCTAATGCGTAAAAGCCCTCTGGCCCCGATTTTAATGGCGGCCTGCTGCGCCCTGCTGGCTGCAGGCCAGTACCACCAGCAACTTCTTCCCGGTTTACCGGCGCATCATGTAGCCCGTATTTCCCGAGATCTGCCGGCGAGCATCGAAGGACGAATCCTGGCATTCCATCCCGGAGACAATACCCTGCGTATCGACCTTGAGGCGGATCGTTTGCTGAATGACGCAGTAATCCGGCCCCTGACCGGGCGCCTGCGGCTGACCGTCGGAGAAGATGTCCCGGGCCTGCGGGTCGGCCAGCGGATCCGTTTTCGCGGCCGTCTCCGTAGCCCGGTTCCTTTCGGCACGCCAGGGGAGTTTGACTACCGCCGCTACCTGGCGGCCAGGGATATTTACGTTACGGCCTACCTGAAACGGGCCGACGCGCTGGTCCCCTTCAGCGCTGAAGAGGAAAACAGCCTATTGACCCGACTGGCCGCTATCCGCCGCACCATCGGCCACCACATCGATGCAGCCGTTCCAGCCGAGCAGGCACCGCTGGTACGGGCGCTGGTTATTGGCGAACGAAAATTTTCCGTCACACGGCGGCAGCTACTGGCCGAGGCAGGCTTGTCTCATCTGTTCGCCATCTCCGGTTTGCATCTCGGCCTGGCAGCGCTGCTGCTCTACACCCTCGGCCGCTGGTTCTATCGCCGCAGCGAAACTCTGATGCTGCTGGCGCCCCCCGGCCGCCTCCTGCCGATCATGCTGCTACCTCTGCTATGGGGGTATCTGCAACTGACCGGAAACGCCCTGTCGACACAACGGGCGTTTTTCATGGCCGCCTGCGGCGCCCTGCTCTTGTTTTGCGGGCGTCGCACCAGACCTTTACAGGCGCTGGCAACGGTTGCCCTGGCCATGCTCTGCAGCAACCCGCTGATCTTCTTCGAGCCGGCCTGGCAGCTGTCGATGGCCGGGGTCGGCGGCATTCTGCTGGCCTTGCCGGGCTGGCAACAACACATTGCCCGCCTGCCAGGACTGTGGCGCTGGCCGGCAACTCTAACAGGAACCACCCTGGCCGCTACTTTCGCTACCACACCGCTGGTCCTCAGCCACTTTCACCTGCTGGCGCCGGCGGGCCTGCTGAACAATCTTTTGGCTGTGCCACTGATCGGTTTTGGCGCCGTGCCGCTGGGTCTGAGCGGAGCGATCTTCTCCCCCTTGTGGCCAACAGCGGCAGCAGCGCTCTTTCGGCTGTGCGGACAGGTCTGCCACCTGACCCTGCAGAGCGCCTCTTACTTAAGCGACTGGCCGCCGCTAAAGGCCCGTGTATTCTATCTGCCGCCCCAGACCCTGATCGGCGTCGCCTGCCTCGCCCTGGCGCTGCTGATTCCGTTACCGCTCCGACGCTGGCACAGGTGGCCACTGCTGATCATTGCAGGAATGTTGATCCTGTGGGAACCTGCAGCGCCCCAGGCCCTGACCGTTACCGCCCTGAGCGTCGGTCAGGGAGAAGCGCTGCTTCTATCCAAGCCGCAGACCGGCCACTATCTCATCGATGGCGGTGGATTGTACGGTAGCACCTTCGATGTCGGTAGCCGCCTGGTGGCTCCGGCCCTCGCCCGGCTTGGAGTACGTTCCCTCGAAGCGGTCATCCTGACTCATGCTCATCCCGACCACTATCTGGGACTGGCAGAGATTCTCGAACAGGTTCCGGTCAAGGCCTTCTGGTCTGCTCTGCCCCTGGATGATTTGCCTCCGGTGTTGCGGATGCCTCTGCAACGCCATGCGATCCCGGTCCGCACCTTTCCCGCAGGCTGGAGCGAGCTGGAGCGAGGACCTGACAGAGAACTGGCCGTCTATGTTCCTTCTCAGCAAGCGACCGAGATCAACGACCGCTCCCTGGTCCTCTACCTTCGCCACGGCCGGGATGGCGTCTTGTTCACCGGCGACCTGGAGCGAACGGGAGTACAGGATCTTCTGGCCCACCCCCCTGCCGGAGCGGTCACCCTGCTCAAACTGCCCCATCACGGCAGTCGCCACTCCGAACCGTGGCGATTAGTGCACCACTTTCAGCCGCAACAGGTATTCGCCTCCAGCGGCCGCCGCAACAGTTATGGCCTGCCTCACCAGAAAGTGACCGATGCCCTGGCCGCAAGGGGCCTGACCTGCTACGACACCGGTCGGCACAGCACCTTGCGTTTCTCCAGCACCGGCTCCGGCTGGCAGCTGCAGCAGTGGCAGAGAGGCCTTTTCCGTTGACATCCCGCCATGTGGTTTGCTAATTTTCATTGTTTCTAAGGTCTTCATTTCCCTGGAGAGTTGCTGAATGAATAAAGCGGCGATTCTGGTTGTGGATGACGAACTCTTCTTTCGTCGTCTGTTTGCCAAACTGCTCAGCGAAGATGGTCATGAGGTGGAAGCGCTCTCTTCCGGCGAACAGGCTGTGGAGCGCATTCAGCAGGGGGGTATCGAGGTAGTCGTCACCGATCTGGTCATGCCCGGCATCGACGGCCTGGAGGTGCTGCGCCAATGTCGCTCCCTGAATGATCCGCCGGAGGTCATTCTCGCCACTGGCAACGGCACGGTCGAAACCGCTGTTGAGGCCCTCAAGAACGGTGCCCGCGACTACCTGGTCAAACCCTTCAATCCCCAGGAATTGCGCCATATAGTGGCTACCTGCCTGGAACAACGCCGACTGCTCAGGGAAAACACCCAGCTGAAACGCCAGATCGACCTCTTTCAACGGGGACAGCATCTGGCGGCCCAGCTCGACATCGAGCAGCTCTTTGAAGAGGCATTGCAGGCGTTGCTTCATGAAGTCGGCGGCGGCCGCGGCATGGCCTTTCTGGCTGCTGAAGACAGCATCTCCCATGTCGTTGCTCTCAATGACCTGTCGGAGAACGAGGCGCTGCCCCTGGCCCACGCCTTGCTGCCCGAGCTGGAGGGCCTTAAAACCCTTCGCTTGCTGCAGAATGACGAACTGCCCGGCAACCTGCCGCTACCGGCCGGTACCCATTCGCTGTGCCTTTTGCCGTTGCACTACCAGAATCGCATTGAGGGCATGTTGGTTCTTCTTAACCGGACGACCGACGATTTCCGCCACCCCGTGCCATGCCGCAATCTGCTCTTTCTCATGGAGCAAACTGCTCTCGGCTTCAGCAATGCCTACCGTTTCAAAGATGCCCGTAAGCTGATTCATACCGACGACCTGACCGGCTTGCACAATTATCGCTACCTGCAGATGATCCTCGACCAGGAGATTCATCGGGCTGAGCGCTATGGCCTCGAATTCTCATTGGTTTTTATCGACATCGACCGGTTCAAGGATATTAACGATTCCCGCGGCCACCTGGCCGGCGGCCAGGCCCTCAAGGAGGTCGCCGCGCTGTTGCGCCAGAGCGTACGCGAGGCAGACATCCTGTTCCGCTACGGCGGCGACGAGTTTACCGGCTTTCTCGCCGAAACCGGACCCGAGGGCGCCGCCATCGTTGCCGAGCGCATCCGCCGCAATATCGAACAACATCTGTTCTTTGCCGATACCGAGCGGCCGGCGCGACTCACCGCAACCGTCGGCTACGCCACCTTTCCCGTCGACTCCAGCGACCATCAGGGCATCATCGATCTCGCGGATCAGGCCATGTATGTCGGCAAAAAAATCCGCAACGTGGTTCGCAGCGCGCGGGATCTCGACTCTTAATTGTCATCATTTCTGCACTTTTCCTGCGAGCTGGCCCTGTAACCCCGTCTGCCCAGTCAACCTTCCGGAGCAAAGCAAATCGATTTGCCAAAATCGCCTGTTTCAGGTATACATGCGGCTGGCCGATCCGCCAACAGCTAATGATTTGATGGTTTCGCAAAAAGCCATGAGATGGCTAAGCAAAAATTTCGGTCTACAAGGCGTAGTGGTTTTTCAGGGGTGAAGGCATACATATAGTATGTCAAAGTCCTGAAAAAGCGCTGCAACGCAGTAGGGCGGACTTATTGCGACGCCATCATGATTTGAACCATAGAACAACAAAGGAACTTCCTGTGAACATCACTGGCATCAAAGGCATGAACGATATCCTGCCGGGGGAAATCGCCACCTGGCAATTCCTCGAACAGGAAGCACGCCGCATCTTTGAAACCTACGGCTTTACCGAAATCCGCGTGCCGGTTGTGGAAAAGACCGAACTGTTCTGCCGCTCGATCGGCGAGACCACCGATATCGTCGAGAAGGAGATGTACACCTTTACCGACAAGAGCGGTAACTCCCTGACCCTGCGCCCCGAAGGGACGGCCCCGGTCATGCGCTCTTTTATCGAAAAGAAACTGCATGCTCAGGACCCGGTTGCCAAACTCTACTACCTGGGGCCCATGTTCCGCTACGAACGGCCTCAAAAAGGGCGTTATCGCCAATTCCACCAGATCGGCGTCGAAGCCATCGGGGTCGACGACCCCAAAATCGATGCCCAGATCCTGGCCATGCTGTGCGATTATTTCGATGCGGTCGGCATCGACGACGTTGAGCTGCACATCAACTCTCTCGGTTGCCAAGAATGCCGGCCGTCCTACCGCCAGGGCCTGATCGACTACCTGCAGTCCCGCCTCGAGCAGCTGTGCAGCGACTGCCAGCGGCGCTATCAGAACAATCCGTTGCGGGTTCTCGACTGCAAAGTCCCAAGCTGTCAGGAAGCGACCACGACCGCTCCCTCGATGCTCGACCATCTCTGTGGCGACTGCAATGAGCACTTCGCGCGGGTCAAGGGCTACCTGCAGGAGATGAATCTCTCATACACGGTCAATGCCCGCATGGTTCGCGGCCTCGACTACTACACCAAAACCACCTTCGAGATGGTTACCGGCAGCCTCGGAGCCCAGAATGCCGTAGCCGCCGGCGGCCGCTATGACGGCCTGATCGCCGAACTCGGCGGCCCTTCCCTGCCGGGCATCGGCTTTGCCATGGGCGTCGAACGGCTGGTGCTGATGAAAAACGCCGATCAGATCCCCGAGCAGCGACTGCCGCTGTTTCTGGCCGCCATGGGACAGCCGGCCAGCGACCGGGCCTTCCTGCTCATGTCGCACCTGCAGCGTCAGGGCCTGCGGGTGGAAATGGAATACGCCACCAAAAGCCTCAAGGCTCAGATGCGGCGAGCCGGCAAGCTGAACGCTCGCTTCGTGCTGATGTTGGGTGAGGAGGAGCTTGCCCGGCAGGTGGCAACCCTGCGCAACATGGACGCCGGCACGCAACAGGAACTGCCCCTGGAGGGTCTGGAAGAACAGCTGCTGGAATTACTCGGCGACGAAGAGTCGCCTGTTGGTGGGATAACTTCTTGACCGCAGGCGAAAGCGCTCTATATAATTTTTCATTTGTACTGAACCGGCCGCACCGTCGGCCTATCAACTGTCATTATCCTGGTTCCGTGAATATGGTAACGAATCCAGGATTATCAAAGGAGACACCCTTGAACGATAAACTGGGAGATTGGAAGCGAAGCCATTACTGCGGCGGCATTTCGGCCGCGGATATCGGCCAGGAGGTCTGCCTTATGGGCTGGGTGCAGCGGCGCCGGGATCATGGTGGCCTGATCTTTATCGATCTGCGTGATCGCGACGGCATCGCCCAGCTGGCCCTCGACCCGGACCGGGATCCTGTGGCCCATGGCAAGGCGGAACAAGTTCGCAATGAATTTGTGATTGCTGCCCGCGGGGTGGTTTCTCCCCGCCCGGAAGGCACCGTCAATCCCAATATGAAAACCGGTGAAGTGGAAGTCGAGGTGCGCGAACTACGTATCCTCAACAGCGCCCAGACCCCGCCCTTCATGATCGACGAATTTGCCGACGTGGCGGAAAATATCCGCCTTAAGCACCGTTACCTCGACCTGCGGCGCCCGACCCTGCAACGCAATCTGCTGCTGCGCCACCAGGTCAGCAAGACCGTGCGAAGCTATCTGGACGATCAGGGATTTGTCGAAATCGAAACGCCGGTACTGACCAAGAGCACTCCGGAAGGAGCCCGCGATTACCTGGTGCCAAGCAGGGTCAACGCCGGCACATTCTTCGCCCTGCCCCAGTCGCCGCAGCTCTTCAAGCAGCTGCTGATGGTCTCCGGCTTCGACCGCTATTACCAGATCGTAAAGTGCTTCCGGGACGAAGACCTGCGCGCCGACCGCCAACCCGAATTCACTCAGATCGACTGCGAGCTGAGCTTCGTCGACCGCGAGCAGGTTATCGGCATCATGGAAGGCATGATCGCCGAGGTCTTTAAGGCGACTCTGGGGGTGGAGATTCAGTTGCCCATGACTCGCATGAGCTATACCGAGGCCATGGCCCGCTTCGGCGTCGACAATCCCGACCTGCGTTTCGACCTGGAGCTGGTAGAATTATCCAATCTGGTCAAGGACTCGGGCTTCAAGGTCTTTGCCGAGGTGGTCAAAAAGGGCGGAATTGTCAAGGCCCTCAACGCCAAGGGCTGCGCCTCTTTCTCCCGCAAGGAAATCGACGACCTGACCGAATTCGCCAAGATCTACGGCGCCAAGGGCCTGGCCTACGTCAAGATCCAGGAGGACGGCAGCTGGCAGTCGCCGATTGCCAAGTTCTTTACCGATAAGGAGATCGCTCTGATCGACGAAGCCCTGCAGGCCGAAGCTGGCGACCTGCTGCTGTTTGTGGCCGACTCGTTCCGTATCACCAACGAAGCCCTCGGTCGTCTGCGCGGACATCTCGGCCACAAGCTCGGTCTGGCCCGAAGCGACGACTACCGCTTTGCCTGGATCACCGACTTTCCGCTCCTCGAATGGGACGGCGAGGCACGGCGTCACGTTGCGGTCCATCATCCCTTTACCGCGCCTGTCGAAGAGGATATTCCCCTGCTCGACGGCGATCCGGGCAGTGTCCGCGCCCAGGCCTACGACCTGGTGTTGAACGGTTCGGAAATCGGCGGCGGCAGCATCCGTATTCATGACCAGGCGGTGCAAAAGAAGATGTTCACCCTGCTGGGCATCGATGCCGAAGAGGCCGAAGAAAAGTTCGGATTCCTGCTCAACGCCCTGGAATACGGCGCACCGCCCCATGGCGGCATCGCTTTTGGACTCGACCGGTTAGCCATGATTCTGACCGGTTCCGACTCGATCCGCGACGTCATCGCCTTTCCCAAGACCCAGAAAGCCACCTGCCTGCTTTCCGGGGCGCCGGGGCAGGTCGACAGCAAGCAGCTGCGGGAACTTTCGATCCGCAGTTCGGTCCGCTCGCAGTAATCGCTCCGTCGCCGGCCGCCTGGCGGGCGGCGACGGTCCTCTGTTCTTGGGAAGCCGACTGATGGCAAGAGCTCTCTGCGCCCTTATGCTGCTGACAGGTCTGCTGTGGGGGTGTGCATCACCGCCACGGGAGGAGCTGTTGACCGCCCGGACTGCACTGGCCAGGGCCGAAGCCGCCGAGGCCCAGGTCCTGGCGCCTCATGAGTACCGGTCGGCCAGCAACGCCCTGCGCGATGGAGAGGATCTGGTCCGGCGCAAGAAATATTCCCTTGCCCGGCAAATCCTGCCCCTGGCCGAATCCCATGCCCACAAGGCCCTGGTCAAGGCCCGCGAAGAACAGGCCCAGCGCGAGCAGCAAAAGATTCGCGAACAGGAAGAGCTGCAGGCCCGCGAAGCCGCGGCAGCGGCCAGGGAAAAAGCCGCGGCCGAAAAGATTGAGATCGCTTCGCTGCCCCCCAAGAAAAAGCCCGCTCCGCCGCCGGCCATCAAGCGTCCTCTCGTACGTCCCGCCGCATATCGCGTGCGGGGCGGTGAAACGCTCTGGACCATCGCCGCGCGCAAGGATATCTATGGCGATGCCCTGCTCTGGCCCCTGATCTACCAGGCCAACCGCGACCAGATCAAGGATCCGCGCCAGATCTACCCCGGGCAAAGCCTGGCCATTCCGCGCAAACTCAGCGACCAGGACAAAGAAGAAGCCCGGGAAAAAGCGCGCGCATCGAAGATATTCCCGATTGGCGAACTGGTGCATTGACCGGTACGGCAATATTTTTTCTTGAACCACCGACAGCGCTTTTGTAGACTTGTATACATTACGGTTTGCAGAAAGTTCCCGTATTTCGGGCAATCGCCCGTCAAATGCAGCTTAGCCTACCGGCTGGATTTCGTCCCCCGATCAATATTTGCAGCGTCTGTCTAAGGATCAAAACATGACCTATATACATGCCAAAGTCCCCACCGGGGACCGGATCACTCTTACAGAAGGTGAACTGCAGGTTCCCGACCATCCGATCATTCCTTTTATCGAGGGAGACGGCACCGGTCCGGACATCTGGCAGGCGGCGGTTCGGGTGTTCGATGCCGCGGTGGAAAAAGCCTACACTGGCAAACGCCGAATCAGCTGGATGGAGGTTTATGCCGGCGAAAAAGCTTTCAATATGGGCCTCGGCTGGTTGCCCGATGAAACGGTCCAAGCCTTTGGCGAGTTTCTAGTCGGCATCAAGGGCCCTCTGACCACACCCATCGGTGGCGGCATCCGCTCACTGAACGTGGCTCTACGCCAAATCCTCGACCTCTATGTCTGCCTGCGGCCTGTGCGTTATTTCAGCGGCGTGCCTTCGCCGGTGAAAAAACCGGAAGACGTAGACATGGCCATCTTTCGTGAAAATACCGAAGACATCTATGCGGGCATCGAATGGCCGGCCGACAGCGACGAGGCGCGAAAAGTCATAGACTTCCTCCAACAGGAGATGGGCATCGACCAGATCCGCTTTCCGGAAGGATGCGGCATCGGCATCAAGCCCATCTCCCGCCAGGGCACATCCCGCCTCGTGCGGGCGGCGATTCGTTACGCCCTCAAACAGGGCCGCCGTTCCTTGACCCTGGTGCACAAGGGCAACATCATGAAATACACGGAGGGCGCTTTTCGCGATTGGGGCTATGAACTGGCGGAAAGCGAATTTTCCGGCCAGACCGTGCGCGAGGATGCAAGCGCGGAGGGCAAGCTGGTGATCAAGGACCGCATCGCGGACAACATGTTCCAGCAGGCGCTTCTAAGGCCGGCCGACTATCAGGTCTTGGCCACGCCCAACCTTAACGGCGATTATCTTTCCGACGCGCTGGCCGCCCAGGTGGGCGGGTTGGGCATGGCGCCTGGCGCCAACATCGGCGATCAGGCCGCGCTTTTCGAGGCCACCCATGGCTCGGCCCCCAAGTACGCGGGCCAGGACAAGGTGAATCCCGGCTCCCTGGTGCTTTCCGGAGCCATGCTCCTGGAGCATCTGGGCTGGCGGGAAGCGGCCGATCTGGTGCCCCAGGCGCTGTCCAGGGCTATCCAACATGGCCAGGTCACCTATGACCTGGCCCGGCAGATTGAAGGCGCCCAAGAGGTCGCCTGCTCCACCTTTGCCCAGCGCGTGGCCGGGGCCATGTAGGGTGCTGGCCCTGGACCAAAGCGAACCGGCTTTGGTTGGCGGAATTGTTCAATCCGCCCTGGGGCTAGGCGCCGCCAAGCTGCTGGCGGCTTTGCGCGAGCTGGCTTTTCCGCCCGGCTGCCCTGCCTGCGGAGCCGGCTTGAAAAACCAAGGCCCCTTTTGCGCGGCCTGCGGGGATGAGGTGCAACTTTTAACCGGGCCGGGGCATTCCGCCCGCTCCATGGGCAACCGGTCCGGGTCCGGCGATGCCTTTGGCGCTTCCGGCCAATCATTCAAATCCGCCCAGGCCT
>ENA-ORCT01000438-ORCT01000438.1-marine-metagenome-genome-assembly--contig:-NODE-438-length-20182-cov-3.479980_pt1 | contig 20182 bp, 19 predicted proteins | sample MGYA00248632_ERZ508511 | MGnify/ENA primary metagenome ERZ508511 (study PRJEB26182, sample SAMN06268839) | marine metagenome | isolation source: Tt an P1-techrep anaerobic enrichment on pine from sediment...
GGTCATCAAATAATCCGGATTATCGGAGGTACCTATATCACGAATTCGTGGCCATTCGGTATTCCAGCCATGGGCTCCATCGTAACTGTGACTCGCTTTGGGCAAACGATAAAAAGCCCAACCAGCTTCAGGGTCACGAACACCAATCAATACCGATCTATGGTCCCAGCCTGTTGCCCAGATCGGATCACTCTCTGGATTGGCATTACCATAAATTCCTCCAGGACCTGTCACTTCCACAAATTGATTACGCCTAACGACTTTCCAATCTTTACCATCCCATTCCGCCAAGGCTCCAGCTTCAATATCAAAATGCTTCAGTGCTTCTGGTACAGCTTCTCCGTTATTAGAATAGACCATCACTCCCTGACCAGAATACAAACCTTTGCCGTGTGCGCCCGGCAGGAGCTCGGCAGCCTGAGCCATCTCACCCTTCTTCTGCGTTAGGTTTCCATCAGTATAAAGTTTGGTGACATTCAGTGAATTTACCTCTACCTCGTAAAAGCCTTCTTCCATTGTTCCATAGTAGATTTTATTTGTCGGATCAGTCAAATGACGCGCATTGCCTGTATGCCGACCCGGCATTTCAGTGTAGGGAATTGCTCGAATATTTCTTTCTGAGTCGATAGCATATGGCCCAATAAATAGCTGGTCACTTTCTTTGTGGATCATTCGGTTTGCAGGAGTTCCACCAATGCTTTCCGGGTATATTACTTGTTGTAAATCAGCTGTAATTTCATACAATTTATCAGAAGAACCGTGAGGTAGATGAGGGCCATATGTAATTACCCAAAGACGATCGGCCCATGGCACTACAGCTCCAGTTCCACACTCACCCTCGCTGTTATAGTAGGCAAGCGAAGGATAAATACCGCTGTAAGACTTGGGCTTTGTTTCTTCTTTTTTGCTTGTGCAACTGAAGTTTATCAAAGTCGCCATTAAAGCGCAAAAAATTATTCCTTTCATTAGTTTGAGATATATTTAACAGGTTAGTTTTCGAGACAAAGTATCATGGAAAAGATTGTGAAACTTTTTCATTTAACCAAGTAATAAGAGGTTGACTAAAACCATGTTAATTTAGAGTCAACCTCTTATTGCTTTGTTCATGCTATTACCAGTTGGGATTTTGATCGAGATTGTCATTGATGAGACGATCCGCATCAGGCACAGGCCACAAATAGTCGCGTTCGGCATCGAAGGTTCGCTCGCTTGCCACAACAATATAACCTGCACTGACCATATCGCTAAGGTCAGCGATCCCGTTTTCATCAATCTCCGGCACACCTCCGAGAGGATAGTTCCCATCTTTCCAATTCTGAATCAATTGACGGTATTCTGCAGAAACAGTGGACTCGTCTCCATTCCATGAAGTAGATCCCGACCACGCACGACGCAGAAAGTAACTGGGTCGATTGTATACTTTTTCGGCCAACCTCCAACGAATCAAATCAGCATAACGGTGGCCTTCCCAGGCAAGTTCAATGAAACGTTCGGTACGAAGGATTGTGCGCATATCGCTCTGTGTACCAAGTGTAACTTGCGGATACGCCATCCCTGTACCCGCATAAGCCCTCTCCCTCAACTTATTGATGGTTTGGTCCAACACTTCCTGTGTACATCTGTTTAATTCGATCATGGCTTCAGCATACATAAGTAAGACATCGCCATATCGTAACATAGGATATGTGGTCGGTGCGCCAGTACGTCCGTTCTCAAGGAATGTGTTATCAATATACTTTTTAAACAGGAAACCATCGTAGGAAGCGTGTTCGGCGCGGGCTTTCGAATCGGTATTGCTTACCTGCGCCCCGTCGGACGCACGGAAAACAGTCGTGCGATTCGGGGCAGGAGAATACTCATAGCCAAGCCATAAGTAATTATTTGGATCATAAGTCCCGTCAAGGACACTCTTGTTGTGAGCCGTGGCGAAAGGCACGATGGTCATGGCCATACGTGGATCGCGATTTTCGAAAAAGTCTTTTGGGTTGTATAGCGGCGACTCGTCAATGGGCTTACCATCAGTGCAGGGATAGGCACATATCAATTCATAGGAAGGAGCCTTCTGACCACCCCAGCCTCCTGCAAGACGAGAAATACTGTTTGCTACGTCACCAGCAGCCCAGTAGTATTTTTTCAATGTCACATCACCGCGAAAGAAGAATATCCATTCATCCGACCACGAAGCTGTGAACAAATCCCGGTAATTGCCGTGGAGTTGATAGACGTCCAAATCCATACAGGCTTTAGCAGCAGTTGCTGCAGTTTCGTAATCTCCGTTCCAAAGAGCAATGCGCGCTTTAAATGCGAGAGCAGCACCTTTCGTAGCACGTTGTATTCCAGAATAGCTGGTTGGCAAACGGTCTGCCGCTTCATCCAAACACTCATAACTGTATGCCAAAACATCGGCTTTGGGTGAACGCGATATCTCATAGGCTTCATCAAGGGTCATACCAGTCTTGTCTAAAATAGCATCGCCCCAGTGAAACGCCAGCATGCCATAAGCGTACCCCATATAAAAATAGGCTTCGCCCTCATATTGTGTGATACTCGATTCCGGCACTCCCATAGCACGGGCATCTTCCATCTTAGTCAGCAGGCGCAAGGCACGGGCAATACCTTTATAGTGATTTTGCCAACGAGTAGCAATGGTACCGTTCTCAGCCGTCATGGTCCCATTTTGTACAACCGACGTCGTGTTGCGAGCCGTCAGGTCATCGCCCCAAGTCATGTCATCAATAAAGAAAAAATCAGTCCGGTAGTAATCGTTTACCGACATTTCAATCTCCTGCTGTGTAGAGTACCAGTTTTCACTTGATCCTTCTGACAGAGGATTTAGTTCGAGATCAACGCAGCCAGAAAAGGTAAACATTGAAAACATGAGGGTAATTAAGAATATCTTTTTCATTTGATTGAATTTTTAGAATTTAACATTAACACCCAGGATGAAAGATGTTGATATGAAATCAGAGGATGACCCCACTTCAGGATCCCAACCTTTGGGATAGTTACTGATGCCTGGTAAATCATTTACACTTAAATAGCAGCGCAGATCCTTAACTCTAACATGATTCAACAGAGTTTTAGGCAAGGTGTAACCTAGTGTAATATTTTTTACGCGGAAATAAGCGCCGTTGAAAAGCCAATAATCCGATCCCGTATACGTGTTTGTTGTATTGGTATAGGTCAGGCGAGGATACTTGGCGTTGAGATTCTGCTCTGCGGTATTGTGCTGACTCCAGTAGTTATCCAATAACAGTTCGGGAACAGCCCCCCATTGTTCTTTCAGTGGTTGTATCCACGCCGAACTGAACAGTACACGTTGGTGTCCGATGCCTTGAAAAGAAAGATTGAAGTCAAACCCTTTCCAACCCATGGCAATATTACCGCCGTAAAGATATTCAGGCAGCGAGTTGCCGAGGCGCACCTTATCGTCAGAATTGATGGTTGTGCTGCCATCTGTATCAATATACTTTATATTTCCCGCCTTATCGTTTGCTGTAAGCGTAGGGTATTTGTTGCCTTCGGCATCGTAAAGATCGGCCTCGGTCTGGAACAAGCCATCTGTCTCATACATATACCACTCGTAATAGTATGATCCCTCTTCGTAGATATAATTGCCATCAATGGTACGCTTGTCACCCAAGTAGCCCATTTTAGAGCGGTAGTCCGACAGGTTTGCCGAGATGTTGTACCAGAAATCACCTACATTGTCAGACCAGGCGAATTCGGCATCCCAGCCCTTTGTATACATATCGCCTGCATTTTGTTGGGGTGCAGAGAATCCTGCATAAGAAGGAAAACCGAGGGTCAGCAACATATCGCTGGTCTTTTTGTAATAATAATCGCCGGATAAGCGAAAACGGTTGTCAAGAAGATGAAGATCAAGTCCACCACCGTATGTTGTTGTCGTTTCCCACGTGATATTTTCGAATGCATAATAGACCTGTGCAGCATTCTGCAGGGCTGTCACAGATTGTGTCCCCTTATCGTACATGTAGCTGTTTCCGAAGTTAATGGCTGCCTGATAGGGAAATTCCGAACCGATACGTTCGTTTCCGAGTTGACCGACAGAACCGCGTAATTTCAGGTAGTCTACAACATTATTTCTGAACCACGATTCCTCTGAGATTACCCATCCTCCCGATGCTGAGTAAAATGTACCCCAACGGTAATCTTCCGAAAAGCGTGACGATCCGTCGCTGCGAATATTTCCCTGAAGCATATATTTGCTTTTGTACGAATACATTAAGCGTCCAAACACCGATTCGTAAGCATTGTGTCCCGCACTTCCTGAATTATATTGATAATCTTCAGGGCCGATGTTAAGGTAAGGATAGGTATCAAGCAGATAGTTTGTACGCGAAGCTCCCTGATTCTCCCATTCGTAAGAGTAAGCCTCATAACCTGCCATGGCGTTAAGCGAATGATCACCGAGTTTCTTTTGATAGTTCCCGTAGAACTGGGTGGTCATGCTGTTATTGTCGTTACGCGTTTCTTCGAGGTTGGTGACCTTGTGTACCTGCATGTTGGTGGTAGAACCGTTTTCGTAATAAACAGGAACAGCACGCGAGAATCTTTTCCCTTTGGTGAACGAGTATCGCGGCGCGAAGATGGCAGTTAGTGTGAGGCCATCCAAAGGAGTGACGTCGAATTGCGCCTTGGCTCCGAGCTTATAATAATCGATGTTGTTCGTTCCACCCTGTTCAAGGCCAGCAAGCGGGTTGGCTCCGTCTTTCACGTCGGCATAACGACCGTCCTCCCACCGGGGTGTATAGTAGGGAGCGACCAGATATGCCCAATAAATAGCGTTGATTTGGGACGGAGCAATCGAAGTCGATTTTGAGAGGTCGAGATCAAGATTAGCACTCAACCATTCGGTTATTTTATAGTCGTTATTGACACGGCCGGCAAAACGTTCATAAGACCTGTTTTTGTAATAGCCATCGCCCTTCTGGTAATTAAAAGTGGATTTCGTGCGTAGTTTTTCTGTTCCGCCCGATACACTTAACGTATGCTGCTCGTGTGAAGTTGACTCCTTCAATATCAGATCAACCCAGTCGGTATTAGGATAGTGATAGGGATCTGCGGCATTGTTCTCAAGCCACGACCCGATAGTCTCTTGTGAATATTGGGAATAAGGATCTGAAGCACCGTCATTCCACTTTACTTCGTTTTGTACATTCATCCAATCAATAACGTCTCCATTTTTAGGCTGCGTTGTGGGTCTGTCAATGGCGTATTCATAATTGTAATCGAATACAAACTGGTTCAGTTTAGCTCGTTTTGTGGTGATCAAGATAACTCCTGCAGCTGCGCGAGAACCGTAAATTGATGCAGAAGCTGCATCTTTCAACACAGTCATGCTTTCCACATCAGAAACCACTACATCATTCAGCGATGAGGGTACGCCGTCGACAATGACTAAAGGATCGTTATTTGAGAGCGTCGTGATCCCACGTATACGAATCGTAGCTGAAGCACCCGGCGCACCCGAAGAGCGGGTAACCTGAACCCCCGCCATCTGGCCTTGCATCGCAGTAGAAAGCTGTTGCGTCGAACGTTTTGCCAAATTCTCTCCTTGCACATTTGCAACCGCCCCTGTCAAATCGGCCTTGCGAGCCGTACCGTATCCGATAGCAACAACTTCCTCAATGCCAATGGCTTCTTCCTCCAAAGAAAGATTAATCACGTTTTGTCCTTTTACCTCTTCTTCAACCGATCGCATCCCAACAAAGGAGAAAACGATCGTAGCGTCCGCAGTTACATTGGACAAACTATACTTTCCGTCAAAATCAGTTATCGTACCCATTGTTGTTCCTTTAATTACCACGGTTACACCAGGTAGAGGCTCGCCCGATGAATCGGTAACTTTTCCAGTCACTGTTAGCACCTGCTGGCTCAGCACACCTCCGGCCTCACGCCTTGGACTGATAACAATGTCTTTATCAAGCATATAAAAGGAAAGATTTGTTCCCTGTAAAATTTTTTCAAGGATAACTTCTACCTGCAAGTTTTTGTACTCCGCCGACACACGTCTTTCGACTGGAATCTGGTCGGTTTTGTAGAAGAAATCATAACCTGTTTGTTCATGGATGATTGTAAATGCCTGTTCAAGCGAAACATCATCCAACTTCAGACTAAGCTTGGTTTGTTGTGAGTAAACCGATGCAGATACTCGAAAAACAAAGATTAGAGTAAGAAAAATAGTCAGGCGCATAATTAGCCAAATTTTTTGGACTCTATTCCTCGCAAAAGGAATAGTTCCGATTAACATTTTTTTCATAAATTTGAAGTGCTTTAAATTTAAGTTATTCGTAAAATGACTTAGATCAGGAACGGGGGATGGTGGTACATTCTCCGTTCTGTTGTTTTTATTCTTTATTCATTTATTTTTCTTCTTTCATTTTATTGATTTTTACTTTTTCCATATCAATTTCATAGTTGATCGCAATGGTATGTCCTAATAAAGTCAGAAAATGTTGAATTGAATTATTTCGCTTGATAACCCCAGAAAAATTCATCGACTTAAAATCTTCCTTATTGTATATCAACTCAACGTCATACCACCGCTCAACCAGATGAAAAACTTCTATCAAGTCCTCATTAATAAACTCGTAACGTCCTTCTTTCCACGAATCAAAGTTTGAAGGATTAACTTTTTTCACTGACAAATCTCCGGTTAGTTTATCCAGAGCCGTTTGTTCTCCCGGGGAGAGTGTCAACCTCTCATTTTGAGTTTGAAGTTCAATACGACCCGTTTTTAAAGTGGTTTGAACAACCGAAGAATTGTGATAGGCGCGAACATTAAAAGAAGTACCCATTACTTCTATCGTTTGCCCCTCGACTTTAACTTTAAAAGGATGCTTTGCATCTTCGGCAACTTCGAAGAAAGCCTCTCCGCTTAGTCTAACCAAACGCTCATCGCCGGTAAAAACAGAGGGGATTTCTATTGTCGACTCAGAGTTGAGCCAGATTCGTGATCCGTCAGCCAAAAATATTTGATTAATCTGTCCTTTGGGAACAAACACCTCTCGCATCTCCACCTCATGAACCAGTTGTTCAGTATTGAAATATTGAGATTGAATGAACCAACTAAACATAAAAGACAAGACAAAAATGGCGGCAACTTTTAGATAAGGCAGAACAGCCAATTTAGCCTGTTTCGCTTTCCGAATTCGCTTACGCAATTTTCTCCGCTCAATCTCAGGCGAATAATTCATCGAGTTTTTGACCAAAGCATAGGAATCCCAGATATCTTTTTCCTGATAAAACTCTTTCTGCTCGTCCGGATGGTCTTGCAACCACTTAAAAAGAATTTGATCTTCTTCCGAACTTGTTTCCTTTCGAATATATTTTGACTTTATTTCTTCTATGTTTGCCATTTCAAACAGGTATATTTACCTATTTGATCGGCAAGTCGACCACACCCCTACCCCGGAGGTTCAGAAAAATTATTTTATTGATGGAAAAAGCAGGAAGGAAAGAGGGCCAGTAAAGGAAGATATTCTTCCAGTTGCACACGAATTATTTTTAAAGCCTTGGAAATGTGCTTCTCTACCATCTTAACGCTAATTCCCAGCTCCTCGGCAATTTCTTTATGCATTTTGTCATGAAAACGACTCATTACGAACACCTCTCGACATTTATCAGGAAGTCCTTCAATGGCTTGCTGCAATTGCATTTGCAATTCTTTTTCAATCAAGCTCGAAAATCCACTCGAATAGAAAAGGATCTCGTCTTCATGCATCCGGGAAACAACTGATTCCTGGTAACGACTCCGTACTTTTTCTTTCTCCAGGTGTTGTAGACATTTATTCCGAACCATCGAAAATAAAAGGCCACTTAGTGAACTGGTAATATTTAGATCCTGATTTTCCCACAACTTGAAGAACACATCCTGAACAATATCTTTTGCAACATCCTGACCTACAAACTTCAACGCATAATAAAACAGTGGTTGACTAAATTCAAGAAACAACTGGCTTAGGTTCAAATGTCCATCATCAGAATAGAGGTATTTATTCAGGTCAGCATTCATTGAAGGTAGTTTTGGGTTGAAAATTAAATAAATAATTTCGAAATCAAAATTGCTTTGCACTGTTCACAAGCAAAATATTCGGGCAAGAACAAATGACAATTTGATATGAGCAAAAACGGTCGAAATAATGTTATTATCTCATATTTTAATAATCTGAAGGTGTTGGCATCTCATGAAACGCATTTTTTTCAACATACAAAAGACTTTCAATACCTCCAACGAAGAGCAGCAAGCGATTATAGACGCGGCTCATATTAAGCATCTTGCAAAAAATGAACTGTTCCTTCGCGAAGGTGACGTTTGCAAATCGATTGGTTTGATCGAAAAAGGCAGCATGCGGCTGTATTACGATTCAAATGAGAAAGAAGCCTGCAATGATTTCTTTTTCGAGAACTCAGTAGTCGGTTCGTTTGCCAGTTTCCTAAGCGGAATGCCTTCGATAGTAAGCATTGCCGCCATTGAGGCGAGTGAGCTTATTTTATTTGAGAAAAACGATTTATTCGAACTGATCCAAAAATACCCCGTCATGAAACAGCTGGCGGATTTCATTCTTCAGGAGCAATTTATAAGAGCTGAAAGACGAGAAGAGGCCCTGCTAAAATTTTCACCGGAAAACAGATTTAAAAGCCTTCTGGAAGAACATCCCAAAATCTTTAAAAGAATACCCTTACACTATGTTGCCAGTTACCTGAATATCACACCGGAAACATTAAGCCGTTACCGGTCCCGATTTTTGACTTCGCATTCTTGATTTGAATCAAGAGGATTGAGATCGAACCTTTGTTACTTTGTTTTTATAGAACTCATCAGTCGATTAGGTATTAACTGTAAAAAAGAGAAACATGAAAGCAGAAGTAAAAAGAGAAGAACTGATTGTACTAACAGATTTAATCAAGGTTTTATTGAGCAACACTGAAACAGCGAATCAATACGCTGTTTTTGAAGAAAATGTACCGCCACTGGGAGGTCCTCCACCACACTTACATCCCGATGAAGAAATATTTTACATCGTAGAGGGTGAGTTTGAATTTATTTTAAACGATATCCAAAATGCATTTCGAGCACTTGCAGGAAGCGTGGTGCATGTCCCTTCAAATACACTGCACACCTTCAAGAATGTAGGAAATACACCAGGAAAAATGGTTGTGCTGTTACGGCCGGGGACGCTACTTGACTATTTCAGGGCCATCGGAACAGGAGTGGATGAAAACACCAAAGTTCCTGATCTTAAAAGGATACCAGATATTTCAAAGTTGGATCTATCTAAAGTATTTGAGTATGCACCGTTGCACAATGTGCAATTTATATTGCCGGAGATAATGGAAAATTAAGTAACTTTTTCTGCAAATTCCTGCGGTATGATCGTTGTTGACCTCATCAGAAATGCTTCGGGGGTATTGTATGCAAAAATCACTTACGAACCCCAAAAAAACTATCTTTTAATGAAATGGATCGGACCATGTTCAGAAGAAGAAGTGAAGGCGGCTTCCATGCGCATGTACGAATGGCAAAAAAGGGAGGGGTTTAGGAATAAGTGTAAATTTCACGTACATGACACCAAGGAAATTGAAGGAGCCTGGGCAGGTTTGGTTGACTGGATCACCAACTATTTTTTTCCGCTGAATTATGAATACGGAATGCGGTTCAACATCAGTATTATTTCGCCTGATATTTTTTCCAAACTTTCGTCGGTAGAACTGAAAAAGAGAAGCAACATTCAAGTTAGCACCATTCTCTGCGAAACCATTTCACAGGCCGAATTTTGGATTGCTGAGAATAGCAACAAATAATACTTTGATTATAAGCCCTTCTGTCTTCCCTGCTTAAAAAGCGAACCAACCCAACACGCTAAAATTCAGATTACCCAACCTTTTTACAAAAACGGAATCTTCATTCGAGTAAATTATTAAAATTGAGCAAATGGAAAACACATTTACAAGATATTTATCACTATTGATAATTGCAGCCTTGAGTTCTTTGTCAGTTGAAGCACAACAATTTTGGCTTACAACAAATGAATTCTGGGGTGGTCCTAAAACTGGAATTGAGCTGGCAGATGATTCCGTTTTCTTCGTCAGCACAACAAATTCAGTCCTCCGCAGCACCAACGCATTCAATCAACTCGAATTAGTATTAACGGCCTCAGAGATTCATACCATATTTGCATCAGCAGGTGGAAAACTATTGGCCGGGGGATCGGGAAAAGTATTTTTTTCCGATGATTTGGGAGCGAATTGGGATTCAACGGTAATAAGTACAACTTATCCGTTAAAACAATTTGTCGTAAATGCAGCAGGAGATTTATTTGCAATAACCGGGGTTCATGATGAGGGCGACGGGGTTTTCTTTTCGGAAGACGGAGGAGTAAGCTGGGAAAAGAGAAACAGCGGTTTGGGTAACTATTTGGGCTGCGATAAAATTGCCATTGGTGAAAACAACAGATTGTTCCTTGCCATTTCAGACGAGGCCGTTACGGGAATGGGGGGACTTTTTATTTCAGAAAACAGCGGTTTGGATTGGGAAAAAATAAACGTTGGCATTGACTCAATCAATAGCTCGGTAAGAATCGGGACAACAACAAATTTATCAATCTTACCTAACGACAGTGTTTACCTAAGTTTTTACGGAAGCGGGGGAAACTTTGGCGTTGAACTGAACATTTACAAAAGTCTCAATGATGTATCCCAAAACAATGCCTGGGACGTGCTTGATTTAAAGCATTATCAAGTATCAGGAATGGACGATGCAATGAACAATATTTACATCTCCCAAAATGGCGATTGGTACAGCTCCACCAGCGAATCAGTCAGGTCGGGAGGTACTTGCTATTCGAAAAATGGAAAAAACTGGAACGTTTTGGACTATGGCTTGGGAACTGATATTTACAGCAGAAGAAACGAGCAGTTTTTTGTAGAAACGTCAAATGGTCGGATTTTCATGATTCAGTACATGGACGAGAGAATTTACACAACGGATACCAGTATCGTTACTAATACGCCAAGACCAATAGAAGTAAATTCGAATATCAAAATTTATCCGAATCCAGTTCGAAAAGGAGAAAACCTTACCTTAGAATTGGAAACGCGCCATCATTCTGCAGAAATCTCTTTCTACGATATAACAGGAAGGAGACTGTTTTATACTCAAACGAATGCTGATGAAATGAATATACCCGCTCCGACAAAAGACGGAATTTATGTGGTTTCAGTAAAAAAAGGGATGATAGAAGAAGCTATGAAATTTGTGGTCAATTGATCTTTTGCCAGTTTAATCCATCTAAAAGAGAGCTATCCGACTGTTCCTTTTACGCCGGTAGTGAAACTGAGGATTATCTTCTACAACTATTTTTTAAAAGTTACCAAGCCGAACAGCAGTAATCGATGGTTCATGTTGAAATTAATCATTAATTCAGAAGATGATTGCATCCGAAATTTTATTTTTCATGCTAACTTTGCCAGCCAGATCGAGCAAAAAGACCGGATGCTGAACGCTCCGCTTTGGGAATTGTTTTATCGATATGAAAAAAGGATTTAAATTATGCTGGTTTTAGTTGGAATAATTGTCGCGTTGTTTCTTTTAATGGCTGGAGGAACCTGGCTTTCCAACCGTTTTGGTAAAAAAGAACAGGAAAAAAACACTGAAGATGAAAGTATAAATATCGCCTTGGACTGCTGCGGCGCCCATGAAGTGTGCGATTTTGAGGAGATGCTTAACAACCCCGATGAAATTGTTTATTTTGAAGACGAAGAATTGGATCAGTATCAGGGCGTTAGCGCTAATGAATATAAAGATGAGCAAATTGACGAGTTCCGCGACGTGCTTTACACCTTGGATGGCGAAGAAATCCGCAAGTGGCTGCTGAGTATTGAGCGGCGAAAAATTCAACTCCCTTCGGTCTTAAAACAGGAAGCCATCCAACTTTTAGCTGAAGCTTCGTAAGCTATTCTTCAAAAAATAATTCTTCCTTAATCCGTTTAATCCTTTCGAGCGCATAATTAGCGTTTTCAGCTGTTTCACCGGCTTCCAGCAAATACGACCGGTAGTAGTTTATGGCCAGTGTTTTATTGAAATTGTACTCCTCGTAGGTCGTGGCAATCTCAAACAAAACTTCTACCTTTCTTGAATCCAGATCGTAGGCCTTTTGATAACATTCAATGGACTTTTCGAATTCCCGCAATGAACCGTAAACCTGGGCTAAATGGTGGTACATTTCCGGATGAAATTCAGGAACTGAGATGTAAATGGCAAAATCGAGGTATTTTGAAGCCAGTTCATAATGATCCAAACGTTTGTGACTCACCCCAAGATAAAAATTCACATACACATCGTTTGGCGCGGCAGAATAACATTTCTCCAGAATTTCAATGGCATCCTCGGTGTACTTATTGTGGTACAGGCAAATACCATAATTTAAAAGAACCGGCAAAAGTGTATCATGTCGGCTCATGAATTGATGATACAAGCGCTGGGCCATTTGAAAATCTTTATTTTCGAAGGAAGCATTGGCAGTTTTCAGTTGAATTGTCCGGTTGTTTGGAAACTGATGGCCAGCCCGGTACAAAGTCATCATCATCTGGCTCTTTTCCTTCAGCTTTTCATAGACATTCGCCAGATTAAGGTAGGCAGTCATGTCATCAGGGTTTTGTTGCAGATAGCTTTCGTACAAACTCGCTGCGACTTTATACGAATCCGCTTTGTAAGCCGCCAGCGCGCCGTACTTCTTGTACATCACATTCAGAGAATCAACCTCTAGTATTTCGGCGAAGATGGTGCATGCTTCTTTATAGTCATTCAGGTATAACAGGGATTTCCCCAGCTCGTATTTAATCAGTAAATCGTCAGGTTTTAACGAAAGCGCCCGCTCAAAATCAACCGATGCCTCCTGGTAGTTGCCCAAGGCTTGCAGCAAGTCGGCCCTACTGAATAAATAACTCACCCTGACTGGTTCTTTGTCCACGGCCGAATCCAAATCAGCGATGGCCGCCGGATAATCCATCAGTTGCTTGTGCGCAAGACTTTTCTTAAAATACAGCTCTCCGCTTGGCTGATCCTGAAGTTGCTGATCGATCAGTTCAATCGCTTTGGCGTATTCCTGCTTTAAGAGCAACAAATCGACTTCATCCTGGGCAAAACATACCAGTGGAAAAAAGAGCAAAAAGGCAAAGGCTAATTTTCTGAACATGGTTTAATTGCTTTTGAAAGAAATTCATTGAAAAATTTGATATACTTATCAGTGGGAGGAAGGATGACGAAGCAATCTTTTGACTATTAATCATTAAGATTGCTTCGCTCCGCCGGCAATGTCGGTTTCAGTTCGTTTTAAAAATCCCTTTAAGTTCTATTGCAGCACAAAACTGACAGGTATCGTATAGGAAACGGCCACTGTTTGTCCCCTTTGTTTTCCTGGTGTCCAGCCTGGCATTTCATTCACCACACGCATGGCTTCCGCATCCAGCGATGGGTCGACTCCCCGGGCTATTTTAATCCGCCCCACAGAACCGTCTTTTTCAACCACAAAACTGACATACACTTTTCCTTGAATACCGTTTTCTACAGCCACTGGCGGATAGCTTATGTGTTGGGCAATAAATTTTCGCAGTTCCAACTCGCCTCCCGGAAATTCAGGCATATCCTCAACAAGCTGAAAAACAGGATCATCAGAACCAGTACTCTGATTACCGTATCCAACAACCGCCACTTCATTAATGGCGTTGTTTTTCGAATCCAGCGCGCCACTTTTCAGCGTGATATCGATCACGCCATTTTTCGCCAACTCACCATATTTTTCAACATACAAGTTGTTCTTTTCCTTGTTAACACTGATGGATAGAATATTATTCGGATCCAACTTGTCCATCGCATCGCGGTCGGCCATTTCGCCATCAATCAAAATCAGTGGTTGTTCACCATTGGCCGATTTAATTTGAACGCCTTCGGGTGTCGTTTCGCCGCCGGCAAAGTTTTCGTCCCTGTTTTCGCAGGCAAAAACCAGCACAAGGACAACAGCCATGAGCACTCCAATGAGGTAACGCCATTTGGCCTGGTTTGAAGATTTTATTTTTGTCATCATTTTTAGTCTTGATTTAATAAGTGAAGAATTGAAATTGTTGGCAATCGAAAACTGATTACCAATAAATTGGGTGACCAAAATCGCTTTATAATGATTAACGGCCACACCCTGATTTAACACTGCCCGATCAGCCATGTATTCGTGGTTTTCCTTAATCACCCTCCGGAGTATCCAGAAGAATGGATTGAACCACTGAAAAATACTGATGAGTTCGAGTATTAAAATATCCACCGTGTGTCCCTGGCGGATATGTTCGCTTTCGTGTGCAAGCATTTTTTCCCAGCCAGGCTGTTTTTCCAGGCTTCGGCTTACAAACAAATAATTGAGGAAGGAATATGGGCTTGAATTTTCTTCGATATAAACGTAGTTGATTCCGTCTTTTGTTACGAGCTGGCTCTTCTTAATCACGTAAACCAATTTACCAAGACGGACAATCACAATCAGACCAATAACCACGGCTCCCAGCACATAAGCGTAAACCAAAAGCTGGCTGGTTGAAATCCAGTTGGCCAACAAATTGGAAAACCCGGAGCTATTCACGGTGATGGTTTCCAGCATATTTGTTGTTCCGGATCCGGTAAGCGTGCTGCCTTGTGCAGATGAAGCGAAAACCTTGAACTGAAACAACGGCAAAAAGCTGGAGAAAACAACGGCAAAAAGCAGAAACAAACGGTTGGCCTTGAAAAAGGTCTCGTTACGCAAAAACAGGTAGTAAATGAAGGCCAAAGCTCCCAGGCTAACACCTGATTCCAAAATGTAATTGATAAAGCTATTCATCGCGTTTGTTTTTAGGGTCGTTTAAATCTTTGCCTACTTCTTTCATCAGTTCTTCCAGTTCTGCCAGGCTCATGTTGTCTTCGCGTGCAAAAAACGAAACCATCTCCTTGAAAGAATTGCTGAAATAACCTTTCATGAAGTTTTTCATATACTTCCGCGTGTACTCCTTTTTACTGATTAATGGGAAATAGCGGTGTGTTTTACCAAAGGCTTCGTAGGCCACGAATCCTTTTTTCTCCAAAATTCGCACAATGGTTGAGACCGTGTTGTAAGCCGGCTTCGGCTCGGGCATCAGTTCAATCAACTCCTTTACAAAGGCTTTTTCCTTTTTCCAAAGCAATTGCATTACTTGCTCTTCCGCTTTTGTCAATTCTTTCATTTGTCTATTCTTTTTCCGTTTGTTTCAATAACAAAAATCAAGCCATTAAACTACAAGAATAGTTGAAAAACTAATTCTTTAGTTTTAATAATGAAAAAAATTTGTCACGTGAAATAATCTGCATGCTGAAAAGTCTTTGTTCGTTTCATAAGATGAATTTTTAAGAATGAATGTTAATTGGGAATTCCACTCCAAACCTACAACTAATATTTTAGTTTTCAAACTAAATTTGTAGTTATGAAATTCAACGATCAAAAATTACTGCTGGAGTAGGCAGATTCAGTGCTAAAAAACAGGTTTGCCCAAAGTGGATCATTTCAGCTCAAAATCGTCGGCATCGGGCAAAACACGGAAGTTGTTTCGGAACTTTTCCAACGAATCTTTGGAGAGTTTGGCCTTGATGACCTGCTCTGTGTTATCTTCGGCGGCAAGCATCACTTTGCCTTTTGGGTCAATGATACACGTATCGCCAAGGTAGTTGATCCCATTCGCATCTTGGCCAACGCGGTTGATTCCGGCAACATAGGCTTGATTCTCAATGGCACGCGCCTTCAGCAGCGTTTGCCACACTTCTCGACGTGGCGCCGGCCAGTTGGCGGTGTTAATCATCAAATCGTAATCCTGCCGGTTGCGGCTAAATACAGGGAAACGCAAATCATAACAAACCTGCGGAAGGATTCGAAACGACTTGATTTGAATGACTTTTCGGTTCTGTCCGACAGTAAAATGCTGGTGCTCCTCTCCCATCGAAAACAGGTGACGCTTGTCGTAATATTCCAGTTTTCCATTTGGAAAAGCAAAAACAAAGCGGTTGAAGAACTTCCCTTCCTCTCGAATCATCAGACTTCCGGCAACGACCAGCTGTTTTTCCGCCGCCGACTGTTTCATCCACTGAATGGTTTCACCTTCCATTGTTTCAGCGTGATTTTCCACATGCATACTAAACCCGGTGGCAAACATTTCAGGGAATACCACCAAATCAATTTCATCGGGGAGGTTTTTCACCAGACCTGACAAGTGCTGTCGATTTTTGGCTGGCTGCTCCCAAGCCAATTCACACTGCACCAATGCCAGATGTAAACTCTGCGTCATAGCTTACTAATTTTGTTCTGTTCCTCATATTAATGACTAATCACCATCAGTCAACTTCACTCCTCGGCTGTAAACAGCTCCGGATATTTGCCTTTCACTTTTCGCCTGCGATAATACGCTTTCATTCGTTTGACGTCTTCCTGCGGATCGTCAGTCAGCGACAGTGTTTCCAGCCATCCGATTTCCTTTCTTCCAAAATCAAAAAAACCCAGATAAACGGTTGCTCCTGTAGCTCTGGCAATGGTATGAAAACCGGCCTTCCAACGTGTGTTCGCCTGCCGGGTTCCCTCCGGAGTCATGGCCAGATGCATTTGCGCGCGACTATTCATTTCGTTGATAACTTGCTTAACTACAGTGGCTCCCTTGGTACGGTCGATTGGCAAAGCACCCATTTTTCTCATGAAGAAACCGATGGGCCAAACGAAAAACTCTTTCTTAATCATCACATGGGCCACCCCACCCACTGAAGTGTAGTACAAATACGATATTACAAAATCCCAGGCGCTGGTGTGCGGCACGCCTATTATGATGGCTTTTTTATGGGGCATCACACCATTAACCGCTTTCCAGCCCCACAGCTTCAATAAAAACTTACAAATGTATTTCACTGACTCTTTTTTTTATCCCACTAAGACACAAGGTTCACAAAATTAACATCTTATCTGGATCTTTTTTTTTGACCATTCTTTTCTCTTTGTGGGCTTAGCGGCTTTGTGGGACTACTACTGTTTCAAAAGCCTTTCCACCAGCAAAATCACTCAGGTAGTTCATGGCCATTTGCGTGGCCTCCTCCAATTTTTCGCTCGACTGATACGACACAATTACCATTAAAAAGCGTTGGGTATTTTCACTCACTCCCGTTCGCTCCGAATCGGAAGTGGAAGTACCAAAAGCACCTTTTTGATCCCGAAAAACCGGCATGCCTTCAATATTTAACTCACCCTTGCCCAAGCCGTTATAAGGTTCATCGGGTCGACCGATTCCCATCACAACGTCACCCACAATTTTGTCTTCATCGTAGCCACCAATCGAAAAGCCGGTGCTGATCGAAACCAGGTTCAACAAGTCCACCACGTTATTGATTTGGTAAAGCCCTTTTCCACTCACCACGCGGCGCAACAAGGCTTCGGCTGACAAGCGATAACGGGCCGGATCTTTTCCGCAAGCTTTGTAAGCCTCGCGGGCCGCAGCAATATCGGGGTTGTACCGAATTTCTTCGATCGTTAAGTCTTCTTGTATTTTCCGGCTCTTCGCGTCAATCAGCTGCCATAAATCAGCCTGGTTTTCCTGAACAGTAACCGAACAGAAAATGCAGGACAAATAAATATCCGGGCAAGCCTTTCTGAGTTTTTCATCAATCGAAATTGTTCTCATGAATCGGGTTTAATCAAATAAATGAAAACAAAAATAAGAAAACACACGAGGTGTGTGCATGAAAATTTTTGAAAGTAGGCCCAATGCACTAAAAGAAGACTTCGGTCCGAATGTTTTCCGGCAAAATACCAAAGCCTTCCAGTATATTTGTCACCTCTTCAATCATATCCGAATTTCCGCATAGGTAACAAATCAGGCCTTGATCCACTTTGTGTTTTTTCAGATAATAACTTACCCGGCCAAAGTAATCGCCCTTATCTTCACGCGAGGTACAGAGCAAATACCGATCGGGATTAAAATCAGCTCTCCCGTACGCTTCATCGGCAAAATGAACGCCATGAAGCACCTGGTAATTCAAATTGGTGTAACTCTGAACAAACGAATGAAAAGGACTGATACCAGTTCCGCTTGCAACAAATAGCAGCGGATGTCCGTCCAGGGCTTTTTCATCGAGAACGAAAAAACCGCGCGGTCCTTCAACGGCAAGCTCACTCCCCGGAATTAAGTGTTTCAGGTAACGCGAAAATTCACCGTCCTTAATCTCACGAACCAAAAATGAAAGCCGGTCTTCTTTATCCGAGCTGTAAATGGAATACTCGCGTCCCTGCCCAGTTTCCGGATTTCGAAGAATAACGTACTGCCCGGGTTTAAAACTAAAATTTTGACGTTCCAGGTGAATCAGAAAGGTTTCCGGAGTCAATTCTTCCACCTCCAGAACACGATGTAATTGTATTTCCATAAACTAATTTTTCAGGCATTCACATGCCTTTCCGCATGATAGGAAGAACGCACCAAGGGGCTGCTCTCCACATATCGAAAACCTCTTCTGTAAGCTTCTTTTCTATAAATTTCAAATTGTTCGGGGCTGATATATTCCACCACTTTCATGAGGTTTGGCGCAGGCTGAAGATACTGTCCCAAAGTCAGAACCTTACAACCGGCAGCTTTCAAATCATCCATGGCTTCCAGCACTTCACCGGGTTTTTCACCCAGCCCAAGCATAATACCCGACTTGGCAACAATGCCAGCTTCGGAAATATAGGAAATCACTTTCAGGCTGCGATCATAACGAGCGGTGCTCCTGATTTTTGGCGTGAGCCGCTTTACTGTTTCCAGGTTGTGCGAAATCACTTCCGGCTTGGCATCAATGACCTGTTGCACCAGTTCTTTTTTTGCATGAAAATCAGGAATCAGCGTTTCAATGGTCGTGCCGGGACTTGCCTCCTTAATGTCCAAAATAGTTGTTGCCCAGAATTTGGCGCCACCATCCGGCAAGTCGTCGCGATCAACTGAGGTAATCACACAATGTTTTAAGCCCAGGGTCTTGATGGTTTCAGCAAGCCGCTGCGGCTCCTCCCAGTCCACCGGATCTGGAATCAGATTCTTCACATAACAAAAACGACAATTCCGGGTACATTTGTCTCCCAAAATCATAAAACTGGCTGTTCCTGCATTCCAGCATTCGCCCTTATTGGGACAATTACCACTGGTACATATGGTGTTTAACTTGTGTTCGGCTATTAATCGCTTAACTTTTGAGTAGTTCTCACCACTGGGTAGCGGCGACTTCATCCAACGGGGTAAACGCTCCCTTTTCTCCTTTATCTCTGCCATCTCAAAATAAGTTTTGACCTATAAACATGAAAATCCCTGGCTTGTTCAAAAAAGATTGAATTGGCCATCGAGGGTTAGATTTTAGTTATTGATGGTCATTGACTGTCGGGGGTTGAACTTTGGAATTTCACTTTTTCTTTTCGAACGGAGCAAATCGGTATTGAAAGCTAAATTGAATGTCGGGGGCATTGTTGACCACAAACAAATCCTCACCGCAATAAATGTTAAATTCGTTGCCATTTTTATGAAACCCGAGAATAAAAAAAGTTTTCAGCGAGAATTGATAAAGCGATGCGGGCGTCGTTCTCGAGAGGAAGAATTCTTGAGAAATCGGTTCACCTTCCCAAACATCGCCCTCTTCAAGTACTTCCACCCCGATCTCATAGTATCCGGTTTGGTCCCAGGAAAATGAATTGCCCTTCATCAGAGGATCCTGATAGTTTAGCAATAAACCGATCACCACGGTATTTTTTCTTCTCGACATCAAGTTTAATGACAGTAAACTGCGCGCATTTTTACGATATTTCCAGTCGATTGCCCGAATACCATCGCCAACCTTCATTGCAGTTTGGTCGGTCACCCCAGCGTCCACAGCATAAGTCAGAGAGCTTTTGGGGCCAAGCCTGAAATCATTACGAAAGCCTAAAGAAACACCGGGAATAATATACGGATGGAGCTCATTCAACGGGATGGACAAATGAACTCCAAGGTTGGCATCGAAATGCCGTTTTTCATTTTTTCGAGTAAAAAGCTGCCGGTAATAAATAGGGCTTTAAGCGGCACGAAGTGCCCAGCTTTGAGCCCCGGTTGAACTACAATCCTTGGCTCGGGTGTTTTG
>ENA-ORCT01000439-ORCT01000439.1-marine-metagenome-genome-assembly--contig:-NODE-439-length-20162-cov-3.708588_pt1 | contig 20162 bp, 11 predicted proteins | sample MGYA00248632_ERZ508511 | MGnify/ENA primary metagenome ERZ508511 (study PRJEB26182, sample SAMN06268839) | marine metagenome | isolation source: Tt an P1-techrep anaerobic enrichment on pine from sediment...
TATAGACGTGCCGGGTGGTCGGAGGAAGTGTGAGGGCAATTTCAATGCCGGCTTTGAGGTCGGGGGCTTCATTAACGCCGGTAAATCCTTCCCGGCCATTGAGATCGGACGGTTTGAAGTGGTTGATACCGCAAAATACCACCGGCGTTCCGGGAAACAGGTCATCGCGATACTTCAGCAGAAAATCCAGGGCATTATTATCCGTGCAGATGATAACCTTGAATGTGGATACACGGTACTTGTGTTGAAGGGTTTCCTTGAGCAGGCTCAGATAGCGATCGTCCATGTGCTTTTTTGTATCCATGTATTCCGTTTGAACATTCGCATGGATGTACTCGGTGCCCAGCACCGCACTGATGCCTTTGGAAATATCGTCGGTCCATTTGTAACCGCTGTGGTAGGAATGAAGAATCAGGATTTCATGTTTGTCGGGGGCGCCTGATGCGACGGGCGGCAGAAGCGAAAACAGGAGATAAACCGCCAGGATCAGGTACGAGGATTCCTTGAAAATTTTAAATGCTCGATCGAAAATCGGCAGGGGCATAGAGCGATCCTTGATGTGATTATTGCCCCATCTGACGACACGCTTTGCATGGATAGATGCCGATGATGGGCAGATTTCCGGTTTCAGTCCGGCTATGGGCTTGAGTTTGAATTCTGCGAGAGCCAGTCTGTCGATTTTCAACCGGCCCTGTTAATTCCGTTCAGTTTCTTTAATGGTTGACTGTAAACTATACATTCCGGAAATTCGCCCGGGGCGTATTTCGCACCCCCGGTCAATCTTTAACCGGCATCACGATTAGGTCAGTGGAGCTGAAAACAGGTGCAGCATTGCAGAACGGGGAAAAATCAGCGGGCGGTCTAACAAATTCAGTCAGCGTTCCACCGGTCATGGATTCATCGAAAAACCCAGTCCTTTATAGTTAGCTGCATTTAATTGTTCAAGGGAAAATAACCGGACCGTGACTTAAAATACCCAATGCCGACAGCGGTGACGGCTGGGCCGTTGGAATTCATTTCCATTTCTTGCCTGAAGCTAACTGCATAATTATATTAATTTATATGTAATGACCGGGTGACCCCGCACACGTCCGGAAAAACCTCTATTCAGATCAAAATGCGTTGTCCCTGGCAATGAATCTGACCTGCCTGTTCCAATATCCTGCCCTTACCATGAAATGCTGCTGATTCCGTTACACATCCTGTGAAATCAATCGCCTTCCTCGGTTTGAACATTTGGTCGTGTTCAGAAGAGCCCCCTCCTTTCCGGTAAGGGGATACCGGTCGGTTTCGTTATGGAGGGGATTCATTAATATGCCGATTACAGGAGGGTGCAGAGGTGAAAAGTAAGTGTTTTTCGGGCGTCTTTCTCATTTTATACATTTTTGCCAACCCTGTTATTGCATCCGATACAGTCAGAATTGCCGCCATTTTTGCCAAGACGGGAATTGCAGCCACGGAAAATGCCCCTTACCTGCAAATGGTCGAACTGGCTGTTGACGAAATCAATGGCCGGGGAGGATTGCTGGACCGACCGGTTGAGTTGATTGTTCTGGATAATCATAGCACACCGATCGGGTCGAGCATGGCAGCCAAAGAGGCCATTCGGCTTGGCGTGACAGCCGTCATCGGAGCCGCCTGGAGTTCCCACTCTCTGGCTATGGCTTCTGTTCTGCAACAGGCAAAAGTGCCGATGATAACCCCGGTTTCAACCAACCCCCGGGTTACCCGTATCGGGAATTATATCTTTCGCGTATGTTTTACCGACTCGTCCCAAGGGACGGGGATGGCAATGTTCGCCCATAGCGTTCTTGGTGCCAGAACGGCGATTGTCCTTAAAATCATAAACGAAGAATACAGCCTGACACTGGCAGAGTTTTTCGCAAATGCGTTTCGCCGATATGGCGGACGGATTCTCTTTGACGGCAGTTACAGGAACAAGGCTGTTGATTTTGCGGATATCCTGGATGTGGTGAAAACGCTGGGGCCGGATGTGGTTTTTGTGCCGGGTTACCCGAGAGACAGCGGGCTATTGATCAAACAGGCCGTTTCGATGGGAATACAAACCATTTTTCTTGGAGGGGACGGTTTACATCAGATTCATGATTTCGGCGGCGATGCCGTCGAAGGAAGTTTCTATACGACTCACTGGCATCCCGATGTTTCTTCGGAAAAAAGTCGATACCTGCAACGTTTGTATAACGAAAAATATCGGAAGAACATTGTCAGTATGAATGCGCCGCTGGCCTATGATGCGGTAATGCTGCTGGCTGATGCAATTGATCGAGCCGAATCTCTGGAACGCGCCGAGATACGAAATGCGTTGGAACAGACTGCTGCTTTTCAGGGAGTCACCGGCGACATTACCTTTGACGATCATGGCGACCCGTTGAGTAAAAACATCATTATCATGAAACTGGGAAAGAGGGATCAGGAGTACTTTAAAACCATACGACCGGAATAATCAATTCGATAGAATCCGGCTGCTTATCTCCCTTTGGGGCAGGTTTTTCGGAGGCGGTTGCCGGGCAAGGCTTCTGCGAAGATTAACCGGGAAGGAGTGTCGTATGAAAACATATGTGGCTGTCTGTATTTCAGGACTGATCGTGTTGTTAACCGCTCCGGCCCTTGCAACCGGCCCCGTTAAAATTGCCGGCATATTTGCCGAAACCGGGATTGCAGCAGCCAATAACACCCCTCATATCCGGTGTGTGGAACTGGCGGTTGATGAAATCAACAGGCAGGGCGGTTTGCTGGGACGCCCCGTGAAATTGATTCTCCTGGACAACAAGAGCTCGCCGATCGGATCGAGCGTGGCCGCAAAGGAGGCCGTTCGGCTTGACGTGACAGCCGTCATCGGAGCCGCCTGGAGTTCTCATTCGCTGCAGATGGCTCCGGTCCTGCAGAAGGCCGGGATTCCAATGATTACCGGCTCCGCGACCAACCCGAAAGTGACCCGGTTCGGAAATTACATTTTCCGGGCCTGCTTCATCGATTCGTTCCAGGCCCGGACCATGGCTCAATTTGCTCACTCGGACCTTGGTGCCAGAACGGCGGTTGTCCTTGAAATCATCAATGAAGAATTCAGCCTGACCCTGGCCGAGCTTTTTGTCTCTTCATTCGAGCACCTCGGCGGTCAGGTGCTCCTGAAAGGCAGTTACGCGAACGATGCCGTGGATTTCGCCGACCTTTTAACGGAAGTGAAGGCCCTTAAGCCGGATGTCGTCTATGCTCCCGGCTATGCACGAGACTGCGGGCTGCTGATCAAACAGGCGGCTTCCATGGGCATCGAGACAATATTTTTAGGAGGTGACGGCTGGGCAGGTCTGATGATGTATGATTACGGCGGCGATTCGGTGGAGGGGAACTATTATTCCGCCCATTGGCATCACGATGTCCATTTACCGGAAAGTGTGCATCTGCAGAAAATGTACAGCGAGAAATACTCGAGCCTGATTCCCCACATGAACGCTCCTTTGAACTACGATGCCGTTATGCTGCTGGCCAACGCCATTCGCAGGGCCGGAAGCCTCGACAGAAAAAAGATACGGGAGGAGCTGGCGGCGACGGAGGGGTTTCACGGCGCTACCGGGACCATCACATTGGATCAAAACGGCGACCCGGTGAACAAGCCCGTGGTCATTATGAAGCTGGAAAAAGACGCGCCGGTCTACTTCAAAACGATTCAGCCGTAGAGCCTTTTTGAAAACCAGGGGGGCATCGGTTTCCAAACAGGCTCTCAGGGAATCGCGAAAAAATAAGTTCGTAAATTCGGCGGCAGTCAATCGGCGCATTTTTTATACAAAAAGGTCGGTTGCACATTTTCGTTTCAATTTATGCGTTTTAAACCATCAATTCGTTCACTATTCGGTGGATACCGTTATGGGAAAAAAACGGTTTATACTGTTTGTTGTTTTGGTATTCCTGTGGGTGAGTCACGGGCTCGGGCAGGAGGATATCGATATCGCCGCCATTTATGCATTGACCGGGGCGGCGGCTGAAGCCAACGCCTTCACACTTCGGGGAGTGGGACTCGCCGTCAATGAGATCAACGAACAGGGCGGAATTTCCGGCAGAAAGATCAATCTTCTGGTGTTCGACAACCAGAGTACGCCCATCGGCTCGATCCTTGCGGCCAATCAGGCCGCCGAAGCCGGCGTCGTCGCCATCGTCGGACCGGATTGGAGTTCTCACTCCATCGCTGTTGCCCGGGTCGCCCAGGAGCGGGGAATCCCCATGGTTTCCAGTCTGTCCACGAACCCGGATGTCACCCGTATTGGAAATTACATCTTCAGGGCATGCTTTACCGATGATTTTCAGGGCAGGGTGCTGGCACGGTTTGCCCGGTTGGAACTCAAGGCGATGACGGCCGTCATCTTTGTCGATGTCACCAGTGATTACAGCCTCAAATTGTCCGAGATTTTTCGCCGGCATTTTGAGCAGTTCGGTGGCCGTGTGCTTCTCGAGGTGGAGTACAAGCTCAGGCAGAAGCTTTTCGACAGCGCAGTGAACAGTGCTGTGGCGGCCGATGCGGATGTTATCTTTATTCCCGGCCACGATGAGAGCGGTGCCATTGCAAGAAGAATCCAGGATGCAGGGGGATCCTCGATTTTTCTCGGTGGTGACGGCTGGAGTACGCCGGTCTTTTTCAGGAAAGGCGGCGCCGCATTGAAACAGGGGTATTACAGTACACACTGGTCGGTTTTTCTGGATACGGAAACCGCCCGGAATTTTGTGGAAAAATATAACCTCGATCCGGACAGCCCCGACGACAACATTGCACTTGGATATGATGCATTGATGCTGCTGTCCGAAGCGATCCGCCGATCGCAAGCCATCGATCGAAAACGGATTCGGGACGCTCTGGACGCCACCCGCTCGTTTGTCGGCCTGACCGGAACCATCAGTTTCAATGATACCGGCGACCCTATCAAAAGTGCCGTACTGATGGAAATCGTCAATGGCCGGCCGCGTTATCTTAAAACTCTGGATCCCTGAGAGCCTGTTTGAAAATCAGCCAATCCATCGGTTTTCAAACAGGCTCTGACAATACACTATTCACGATTCACGATTCACGCGGCGGGCGTTTGCGGTGATATCAAAAAATGAAACATATCAGTCTGCGTTTTAAAATCAATGTCGCTATCGTGGTGACATGCCTGGTGATCGCGGTCATTTTCGGGGCCATTCTGTACCCGTTTGAAACCCGCCGGTACAACTCCCACGTGGAAAAGATCGAACTGCTGCTGGATACGATTTTTCAGCAGCGGTACGAAGATTTTGCCAATGAGATATTTGCCGGACAAAAACGGGCCCTGGCCCTGACGCTCAATGATTTATTGGAAGTTGAAGGCATTGCCGCTGTTAGCATCTATCAGCCCGATGGCACGCTGTTTTTATCCACCGATAACGCCCTGGCCGATCATTTCGGGAGAAGAGAACGTAATGCTGTAAATGACTCCCCTTTACATGTCACCAGCAGCTTTCAGGGGCGTTCGTTGGGGATCTATAATCGGGAAATTGAAGTGATCGGCCAGAAAATCGGCGAAATTGAAATTTATTATGACTTCGGAAGACTGATCCGGGAAACCCGTCTGTCTGCAGCCATCTTCCTGACACTGCTGCTGACCACGCTGATACTCATGTCCGCCCTGCTAAATATGATGCTTTCCAGATCCGTGATCCGGCCGGTCGCATTGCTTCGCAGTGCCATCAACAAGCTGCAGGAAGGCTATCTGGGCGAAACTGTCCATTTGTCGGCCCGGGATGAAATCGGAAAGATGGGCGAGGCGTTCAACGATATGTCTGCAGCGCTTCACGACGGGCAGGTGGCACTGAAAAAAGCTGAAGAGGAATACCGCAGTATTTTCGTAAATGCCACGCTGGGCATTTACCGGTCAACAACCGGTGAAAAAGGCCGGTTGCTGACGGTCAATCCCGCATTTGCACGAATCATGGGTTTTGCTTCACCGGAAGAAGTGGTCAACAGTGTGGTCGATATCCGCTCGCAGTTCTATGTCGACGCTTCGGACAGGGACCGGTTGAAGAACGAACTGCTGGAAAACGGCGCTGTTCAGGGGTTTGAAACGCAGCTGTATCGCAACAATGGCGAAATCATCGATGTGTCCATGAATGTTCATGTGATTCGCGGAGAAGATAACCGGATCCTCAGCTACGAAGGCATCATCGAAGATATAACGGAAAAGAAACAGGCCAGTCGATTCAGGATCGAAAAGGAAGCCGCCGAGGCCGCGGCCCGAACCAAAAGCGAATTTCTGGCCAATATGAGCCATGAGATACGAACCCCGATGAACGCCATTATCGGGTTGTCGAACCTGGTGCTGAAAACCGATCTGACATCCAAACAGCGGGATTACCTGAACAAAATTGAATATTCCTCCAAGTCGCTTCTCCGTATTCTAAACGATATCCTTGACTTTTCGAAGATTGAATCCGGGCGGCTGACCATGGAAGAGGTGAATTTTGACCTCACCGAAACATTGGCCAATCTTGCCGCCATGGTCGCCGTCAAAGCACGGGAGAAAAAACACCTGGCCGTCCGGTTTCACACCGATCCCCGCGTGCCTCATCTGCTGGTCGGTGATCCGTTCAGATTGCACCAGGTGCTGGTCAACCTGTGTGACAATGCGATCAAGTTCACCGAACAGGGCGAGGTCGTGCTGGCGATCCGGATGGTTGATCGGGCAGATAACAGGATCCGGATACAGTTCTCGGTTCGGGACACCGGCATCGGAATGAGCGAGGAACAGGTCGCCGGGCTGTTTCAGGCGTTCTCTCAAGCCGATACGTCCATGACACGCAAATACGGCGGAACGGGGCTGGGCCTGGTGATCTGCAAGGCCCTGGCGGGCCTGATGGGCGGAAATATCCGGGTTGACAGTACGGCCGGCCGGGGCAGCACATTCTCTTTTTCGGCCGTTTTCGGGCTCGGTGCGTTCACGCAAAACGATCGCACCCGGGCAATGCGCAGGCTTCCGGAACTTCGGACACTGGCGGTCCATGACGACCGGGAATCTCTGGATGTGTTGAAGAACATGCTCGAATCGTTTGATCTGGAGATAACGATATCGGATTCCGCTGAAGCCGGGTTGCGGGAACTGGAGCGTGCCGTCAATGACCGATCGTTTGGGCTTGTGCTGCTGCAATGGAAAATGCCCGGCATGGAAGGGTTCGATGCGTTCAGCCGCATCCGGGTCCATACCGATCTTTCCAAAATTCCGACAATTATTGTGGTGGAAGCCGCCGACAGCGACGTGATCGATCTTCCGGCCAATCAGGTCGGCCTTGAGAGCTTTCTTGTCAAACCCTGCGATTCCTCTGAGCTGCTTGACACGATCATCCAGACGGTTAACCGATATGCCTCCAGGAAGGTTCAGCCCCATGCGATCGAGGAGAAATTGATTCTCCGGCTCAAGGCGATCAAGGGGGCCCGGATTCTTCTGGTCGAAGACAACGACATCAATCAGCAGCTTGCACGGGAACTTCTTGAAGGCGCAGGCTTCTCGGTGACGATTGCATCCAATGGCCGTGAAGCGGTGCAGGCGGTCCTTGGTGATGACTTTGACGCCGTGTTGATGGATGTGCAGATGCCCGTCATGGACGGCTACCAGGCCACAGAAGAGATTCGAAGGCAGGATCGATGCAGAAAGTTGCCGATTATTGCCATGACCGCTCACGCCATGGCCGGTGACCGGGAAAAGAGCCTTGCGGTCGGCATGAATGATCACATTACCAAACCGATCAACCCTGCCCAGCTGTTTTCGACCTTATCCGACTGGATCACGGCGGGTGAGCGGGGCCTTCCGGCTGAGCGATTTGCTGATCAGGGCGTGACTGCCGAGGATAAGGAGTTGCTGCCGCCACTTGAAATTCCCGGCATCGAGGTTCAGGCCGGTCTGGACCGGGCAGGAGGAAATCGGCAGCTGTACGAAGAAATGCTGTCCCGGTTTCACAGGGATTATTCCAATGTCACCGGGGAACTCAAAACCGATTTGGACAAAGGGGAACATGAGCGTGCCCGGCGTCTGGTTCACACCGTTAAGGGGGTCTCCGGTACACTAGGTGCGCATGACCTGGCGGATGCCGCCGCTGAACTGGAAAACGCGATAGGAAAGGGGACGGCCAACGATCTTGAAAAGTTGCTGGAGCGATTCGACGCAGCATCGAACCGGGTGCTGGAGTCTATCGGAGCAGCGATTCCGGTTTTCACCGGGCAGGCAAACCGGGAAGGCGAAAAACCGGCCGGCGATGAGGCGGTTCTCAGAAATTTTCTGGCCCGGTTAAAGCCCTTTGTTTTGGATCGGGAAGCAAAGCCTTGCCGGGAGATCGTGAAGGAAATTTCCGGTTATTCCTGGCCGGATGACTATGAACGGGACGTAATGGATATAGTTCGATGCATCAGGAAATACAGATTCAGTGACGGTCAAAAATTACTGTTGCAACTAATTGACCGACTGGAAGCGTAGGAACGAGGACTTATTTAATTGCAAGAAATTGTAATTAAATAAATTCGCGTCCCGTCGAGGGTGAATCATGTCGGATCTGTCCAGAATGCGAGTGATGGTCGTCGACGATACGGAGACCAATATCGATATACTGGTGGAGACGCTCGGCGATGAGTACAAGGTTGTCGTTGCCACTGACGGCGAAACGGCCCTGGAAGACATTGAAAAGAATCCGCCCGATCTCATCCTGCTGGATATCATGATGCCCGGGCTGGACGGATACGGGGTTTGTCGGAAGCTCAAGGGCATGGAGGCCACGCGCAGTATCCCGGTTATATTCCTGACGGCATTGAAGGACGAGGGCGATGAGGCAAAGGGATTGGCGCTGGGTGCGGTCGACTATATCACCAAGCCGTTTAACCCGGACCTGGTTAAGGCCCGGGTAAGAAACCATCTGGATCTCAAACGCCACCGGGATCACCTGGAAGAGCTTGTTGACGATCGGACACGGGAGATTGCCGAGCGGCAGCGGGTGGAGTATCAACTCCGGTCGGCCCAGGAGAAGATTGAAAGTGAATTGACCATTGCGGCCCAGATCCAGAAGAGTTTCCTGCCGTCACGGTTTCCTGCATTTCCCGACTGCGGAGAGTTCGATCTGTTTGCCCTGATTCGGCCCGCCCGGGAGGTGGGCGGAGACTTTTACGATTTCTTTTTTGTGGATGACGACCAACTGGTTTTGATAATCGCCGATGTGGCCGATAAGAGCATTCCGGCGGCGCTGTATATGATGGTCAGCCGAACGATGTTTCGATCATTGACCCGGCAGATTGAATCGCCGTCAGTGGTACTGGCCGAGGCCAATAATCTGATCTGCGAGGAGAATGAAACGGGCATGTTTATTACCGCCTTTCTGGCACGCTATACGACCTCTTCCGGTCGGCTGGTGTTCTCCAACGCCGGACACAATCCGGCGATATTGACCGGACCCGGGAATTCAGCCCGCGAGCTGTCCCCGGAGCATGGCCTGGCTCTGGGGATCAGGCCGGGTGCCATTTATGTGGATGGTGAATACTGGCTGGAGCCGGGGCAGATCGTATTTTTATACACCGACGGTGTCACCGAGGCCCTGTCTCCACAAAACGAGATGTTTGGTATTCGGCGGCTGATCAGCCTGCTTCACGGCGGGCGCAGGCTCAGCCTCGTGCAGATGCTGGAGGGTATTGACAAGGCCCTTGAGGCATTTCAACAGGGCCATCAGTTTGACGATATCGCGATGCTGGCGGTTAAACGGACGGTTTGAGAAAAAATCGGCCGGCGCCCGTCGTTCCCCAAGAGCCTGTTTGAAAACCGATGAACGGGCTGCAAGCAGGCTCTTGTGGATAAGGGCGCCGGGACTTTTATTCCGCTCGGGTGTCCGAGAGGACCTGCAGACCGTAAATGATGTCGGGAAGGTCCAGGGTGCCGCTGAGATTCACGTCCCAGGGATTGGGCTGTGAACCGGTGACGACCAGTTCGTAATCCGGCGCGGTGACGACAACGGTCTCTTCCGAGACAACGATGCCGGTAATGGTTTCGCCCTGGTGGTCCGCGGCACTTACGGTTACCGTGTACGTTCCATAGGGCACGTTGGCAATCTCCCAGGTGCCATCCTGGGTCGTTGTGGTGCTGAAGGTGCCATCGGCTCCGCTGATCGTCACTTGCGCATTGAGGATGCCGACGGGGTATCCGGGCGCCGATGTCTTTATTGTTCCACTCAGCACGGCGGTCAGCCGGCTGATGGCAAAATTCTGCTCGATGTCCCCATTGGTGATCGTCACCGTTGCGGTGTCGGGATCCAATAGGTAGCCGGTTTTTTCAGGCGAAAGGGTGTAGGTGCCCGGCAGCAGCTGCGCGAACCGGTAGCTTCCGTCGGCTGCGCTGGAGGTGACAACCGGTGCAGCCAGCTCCCCGCCGCTCAGGGTGACGGTGGCACCGCCGAATCCGACGGTGCCGTTTATTACGGTGCCGGAGATGGCGAAGAACTGCACAGTCTCGGCATTCAGCTCCAGACAGTCGATCCAGAATCGTCCAGGTCCGCTTTTCACTACCTCGATCCGATCAACGGAGAGCACATCCTCAGTCAGTACAACCGATCCGGTCAGGGTATAAAACATTCCATCAGCCGGCTGATCGGGATTGCCGGTGAGGATGGGAAGCTGCCGGGAGCCGCTTGCATCGGTAACAACCAGGTTGAATCCGATTGCATCCCCGCTCAGGCCCGGTCCGAGGGGATCGCGGGCAATTTGCGCCTTCAGGGTGTAGCGCTTGCCACCGGCTTCCTGGTTGATGCCGAGGTCCTGGGTCGCCATGATCCGGGGGGACGCCCAGGACCCGCCGGTAGGATCTGAATGCAGCACCAGGGCGTTCAGGCCGAATGCGGCGGTAGTCGTGTCAACGGCAATATCGTCGATACCGTCAACGTGGTTCAGTGTCCAGCCGTCCGGATCGGGCGCTGCGGTCATATCCTCGAAGCTGGCGTTGATGATGAGACTGTCCGGGCAGATCAAAGAGGTGTCTCCGGTCCAGAAGACCTGAAAGTCGCTCAGCGCAATGGCCTCGAAGTCGCCGGCAAAGCCTTCTTCACCCAGTTGGAGGGATTCGTAAGGCGCGGGCAGGGCATAGACGATCCAGGCGTAGGGTCGACAGGGGTTGATATCGAATCCCTCACCCAGGTGCCGGATTCCTTCCTGCTGGCCGAGGGTAAAGCTGTTTCCCGTCACTTCGTGGATCATCGCCGGCGGTTCCCACCCCCAGGCAAACGTTGCCGGTGGCCAGTAGGCGTTGATGTCATCCGCAATTTCATCGATGACCACCAGATAGTTGCTGGCACCGGGATAGGGTTCCCAGGAGAGGGTGGGCGCGGTCCCGCGAACTTCGGTATTATCCACGGGAGCGGTGAGGGTAACTGTTCCCCGGGGTTCAATGGTGAAATTCAGGCCGCCGACCTGCGTGCCGTCGTTGACAACCAATTGCCCGGGCACCAGCAGGCCGGCCATGTCCCATTGCAACTCCTCGAACATCCAGTGGGGCCCGCCCTTGAACAGCCGGATGTCATACGTTCCCCTCGGCACGTGAGTGATCCGGAACACGCCGTCCGTGTCGGTATTTCCGTATCCGTAAATCATACCGTCCCGGATGATCGCAACCCCCACCCACTTCTGGGGGGTGCCGGAATCTTTCCAGGTCACCGATCCACTGATCCGTGATACGGGGCCCCGGTTCAGTGTTACGGTCTGACTGACGGTGGCGCCGCCCTCGGTATCCGGGATGGTGATGGAAACCCGGGTGTAGGGGAGGGTGCTGGAGTCGGCCATGACCCAGAGATCGTAATCGCCGGGGTAAATGTCATAGACAGTGGACGTTGAGCCGGAACTAAATCCGGCATTGTAGTAGGGAATCGGCGGGTATCCCGGGCGCAGATCCGCCGTGCCGACGGGAAACAGACGCATCTCCCCCGTCTCTTCCGCGATGCCATCCGACGTCTGAACGGTGATCTGGAGTTGACCGAGGTTGGGGTGAAATGTCAGATCCCGGACGGTATCCTGGCCGGCCGTCACCGGTATGTCCAATGCCAGGGGGATGGGGGTGGGGTAATCGTAGAGTTTTGCCATCAGGTCGTAATTGCCGGGCGGAAGATTGGTGAAGGCATAGGTGTCGCTGTAAACATATTCACTTCGCACGACCCCGCTCCGAACACCTGCCGGATACAGATGCACATCGATACCCTGGTGAAAGTCAGCGGCTCCGCTGATGCTGCCGACATCGGGAAATGTGAAGTTTACATCGTTTTTCTCTTCGTTTGCCGCAAAAGTGATCCGCTGATGGGCACATGTATCCGGGAGAGTGCCGTCCCGGTAAAAAAACAGGTCGTAGGTGCCGGCCGCCAGCCCGGAGATGAAATAGCCGGTTCCGGAGTCACCGGTGATCAGGTCAGCAGATGCCTCCCGCAGGTGGGTTTCTGTATTCCGCAACATAACCGATCCGGTGGTCCCTGCCGGCTGGACGGTGCCGCTGATAACGGCGCCCCGCTGAAGGTCAATATCCTGAGTCACGGCGCCGCCGCTGATGGTGATCGGTGTTTCGAAAAACAGGTACCCTGTTGCTTTGGCATACAGGATGTAAGTGCCATCCGGCACATTGTTGATTTCGTAAGTCCCACCGGTTTTCGGCGATTCCTCATACTGGCTTTCCGGATCGTGGCCATGATAGAGCGCCTTCCAGTTCTGTCTGTCCGGTGCGTCCGGTGCAAACAGCAGGGCCGAACAGTATGTGCCGGCGGTGTTGTCCCATGTGTCGATCTGTCCGCTGACGGTCTGGCCGGCCGGTGGGTCAACCGTTGCGGGAAAGTCGATAACAACCTGACCCGCGACCAGATCCCCGGCCGCGATTACGGTAACCTCTTCCGGCTCAGTATTGCGGATTGAAGGCGTAGCTGTGCCCGAGGAAAAAGTTGTCGGAATATCATTCCAGTATACATCTGCGCTGGCATTGGGGTTAGACTCGGTGAGGGATATCCACGCCTCGCCGTTATAGCTTGGATCGGTGTCACCCAAGGCCGTCAGTGCCCGCAAATAGTAGCCGTAATAGTAGGACGCGGAGATCGTCCCGTCGACCCGGTCGGCGGGCATTCCCCACTCGTCACTCCGGTTGAAAAAACGGTAGTGTGTGGCGGTTGCCGGGTAAAATTGAATGGAGGCGCCTGGCGGGGCCGTCAAGCCGGCGTTGGAGGCGGCGCTGATGGTTGCCGTATTTCCGGCAGTTACACCTGTCAGGGTCACGGAGCCAATACCGTTTCGAATGTCGGCCGTCGCCGAATTGCCGGCTCCGGGTTGGGCCAGTTCAGTGAATGCGCCGTCGCCGGTGGACAGCACGCCGATGTCGGCAGAGACCGTTGCCGTGCCGTTGTATCCGATATCCACAATTCCGGCCTCATCCACGGCCTTGACGAGGATGGTGACGGGGCGTTCGTCATAGGCTCCGGCCGGAGCCTCGAGAGCCAGTTGGGTTGCTGCACCGGCGTGGGCTTGATAGGGAGCGCCCAGGGTGCAGAGGATAAGAAAAAAAGCCAACCCAGCCACTGTCAAAAAACTGTCGGACCGATTCATCGTCAACCTCCATGCTAATGTGAAAAGAGAGGAAAAGCTCGCTCTGTTTCAAATTCAGGACAAGGCCAAATATGTAGTTATCCATACATTCTGGTATGCGAAATTTCAATGCAATAATGATTGCCGTTCATATTTTAGAGAAAAATAATACGCAATATGTTGATTATCAAAATAATATATTCCAACATATTGTGGCTTATGTGTGTTGTAGATAAAACCGATAATGCTGAGAAAACGTTTTGTATCAGTATACAACAGCAAATCTGTTTAACCGGTTTTACTCACCTTTTTTCAGGCTGCCGGCCAGGTAGTCGCAGGTGGGAAAAGATTGGATTGACAACACAGCGATGTCATGGGAAATACGGTAGTCATATAAGTCATCCGGTCAATTTTTCCTGCTGTTAATTTTCAGCTCGCGGAATCATACATATGCTCAAGAATGTCTTTTTGGGGGTTTTCTTTATTCTGCTTGTTGTTTCCGGGTGCGCCCATGTCGAGGAATACAACAAAGCCAGTTTGTTTACCAGCACTACCGATGCGTATGATCATGCGATACGATGGTCGATTTTCGAGGAAGCGGCCAACTTTCTGAAGCCCGTCCCGGGCAGTTCCGGTCGAACAGGTGTGGAAACGCTGGAGGCTATCCGGGTCACTTCTTACCATGTGAAGCGGATCAGTTTTTCAGAAGAAAAAACTACGGTTCGGCGGGAAGTCAACATCCGGTACTACCATAAAAACGGTTTGGTGGAAAAAGCGGTTAGAGATTATCAGGTATGGGAATATGACGAGGAAAACACGGTCTGGTACCTGATCAGCGGCCTGCCCCGATTGAAATAAGAAAGTCTGACATCGGTAAAGCTTCTTCTAAAGAGCCGGATTCCACCTTATAGATACCGCCAGCAGGGAACCGTAAGCGAATGGTTTTTTGTTTTTCTCCTGCGATCCCGAATCGGAATCTGCGACAGATATTCCCTGATTTGTGCGTCAAATACCCCGTTCTCAATTCGGTATTGAGGTTGAGAAAAATTCCCCCGTGTTCTCACGGTAAAAGCTCCCCAAGTCTCAATTCGCCAGCTGCATGTATGGTGTCGGCACTGAAGATCTTAAACCGCCAGTCTGTTCCTGATCCGGAAAGCCCGGCGGTGACCGTTTCAACTTCTCGATTGATTTCGTTTTGAAAAAGCATCTTCAGGTTTTTCAGCCTGTGGGCGGCCGTTTTCCTGCTGCAGGCCAGCAGCGTGTCGATGTAATCCAGATACACGGCGTTGTTGACGTGACCCAGGGGGTCAATATCGCTTTGACGCAGGGAGATCCGTGTCTCGACATCGGGCGAAAAGTCCGTCTCCGGCCGGAAGCTGTCAAGGTCGGCTGCTAATGCGGAATCGGTCTCTGCCGTGTACGTTTCCCGGTATTCCGGGGGGATCCGGATCAATCGCCGCCGATTCAGGTCGAAGTAGAGCCACAAACTGGTGGCCGCGGCAAGCTGCTCGTTGCCGGCGAAAACAGCAAAGTCACGATATGCCCTGAAGCCCCTCATTCCTTTGCTCCAGGTGATCACCTGGATCGACTCCCGGTATTCGGGTAGACGCCGGATGTCGACGGCCATCCGGTTCAGAACCCAGACGGTTCCGGCCTGAACCAGGTCGGCCGAGTCCACATTTACCGTCTCTGAATGGTGAACGGCCGCCTCCTGGAGCATTTGGAAAAAGGATTTCAGGCTCTGAGTGAAATTCGAATCCACTTCGAAGTAGTTGATTTGACGATCGAGTGTAACCTTCATATCGGAAATTCCCATTCCTCAACCCGGATAAACCGGAAATAGCAAATCACGAACACCAAATCTCAAATAAATTCCAAATTACAATTTCCAAATCCCCAATAAGCCCGGAACCAATCCTCTGGTTTTCAAACAGGCTTTGAGGCGCAGGGTGTATCATAAAGTTTGGAACTTAGAATTTTGATCATTGTAATTTATTTGTGATTTGCGGTTTGGGTATTGTTGTTTTTTACCATACATAAACCCGGAATTGATGAAGGCAGGTCACTATACAACCGGCTCCTGCCTGACCGCCGCCCGGTTCAATAGATCGATCGCGGCATTGATTTCCCGTGTCTTGTCAATCTGGGTGCCGTGATCCACATACAGCCAGCGCAAAGCCATGTGGCTGAATGCTCCAATGAAGAGGTTTTTGAAAATGCGGTTGTTAATCCGGGGATTGAATGAGCCGCTCGATTTGCCACCATCCATAATGGCGTCAAGAGTATCCAGGTATCGACGGAAATCACGATAGGGCAGAGAGGCGTAAAACCGCCGGTTGTAGATGCCATTGAGGATAAACGTCTTCACGAATGACGGCTGGTTCAGGTACAGGGAGAAATGGTAGCGGATAAATCGCCTCAGTTTGCGCACAGGGGTTTTAATGTCAAACAGTTCGTCCAGTGATGCCAGGTGCTCCTGAAACCGGCAGTGGAGGACGGAATACAACAGTTCCTCTTTGTTTTTGAAATATTCGTATACGGTTCCTTCCGCCACCCCGGCGGATCGCGAAATCTCCAGTATCCTGGCCCGGTCATAGCCTTGGCGGGCAAAGACCGTCTCCGCAGCCGCGATAATTCGTCGAGATTTGTCGTTTGAGAGGGTCGATTGCGGTGTGGTCCGGGTAATCATGGGAAGAATCAGATCCATAATATCGTCCAAATCCGTGTGCGCTTCGCCGTCGTGATGACCCGTCATGCACTGGATATTTTCCATATCAAGCAGGCCGAAAATCGCATCCCGAACCACGGTGATGTTCAGGTCGGCAGAAAAAACACCTGCCTTGCCGCCGTCCTCTATAATCTCCTTGAGAATACGGGTCCACTGGCGAAAGTAGTTGAATGCCTTGTGGCTGAAAAAATTTTTTTTTGAACGGCATTCAAAAATGGTGAAATTCGTGTAATGCGGATTTTTATCGTGATAATAGAGCTGGAACCAGATCAATTTCCTCAGTCGGCTGACAGGGTCCTGAATACCTTGAAGCTGCTCCCGTAGAAGGGCGATCCCTCCCCTGAGGTGCTCACCGGCGGAATGAAACAGCAGATCTTCCTTGTTTTTGAAATAATGATAAATAATTGAATCGGTAACCTGCGCGGCTGTTGCAATCTCGGCAATGGTGGCATCTTTTCCCTTCCGTGCCATGATGGCCACGGCGGCCTTGAGTATCTGCTGCCGTTTGTCGCTTGAGTTCATCGTTCGCTCCGTTGGTCAGGCTGGTCGAGCCAGCCGAAATTTCCTTATCTAAAATGATATCATGAACTATATTCAATGTGAAATGTCAAGGTTCTAATGGTTTTAAGGTGTTTTTCGATATTTTATAACTTAATTATATCAACGATATTAATATATTATGGTTTTATCAAGAAATTGCTTGACACAATGGAGTTGTTATGATGGTTTGAATATCACTCAGTTTCGATATGTAATGATTTGTTTTCAGAAATTTCGTGATGTAGTTTTTATCCATTGAGTAGGCCCTTCGGATATGATGTCGAACCTTTAATGTCCGGCATTCTGAACGGATATGATATCAATGGGAAAGGGGAGAAAATGAATATTGAGGACGTAAAAACCATCTGTGTCATTGGGGCCGGGAACATGGGCCACCAGATTTCCACCCTTTGTGCCATCAAGGGGTATCGCACTACCTGCACCGACATCAGTGAGGAGATGCTGAAAAAAGCCGATGCCTTCGTTGACCAGTATCTGGCCGGTCGGCTCGAGAAGGGAAAGCTCACCGAGGAAGAGGCCCGGCAGGCACGCGAGAACATCCGGTTTACCTCCAGCCTGGAAGATGCTGTCAAAGATGCCGATTACGTCATTGAAGCAGCCATTGAGGTTTTGGACATTAAACGGAAGATATTCGCCGACATTGACGCGATGGCACCCGCCCATGCCATTCTTGCCACCAACAGTTCTGCCATCGTCAGTTCCCGAATCGCCGATGCGACCAAACGACCGGATAAGGTCGTGAATCTTCATTTTTTCAATCCCGCTCTGGTTATGAAGCTGGTCGAGGTGGTCCAGGGCCCGCATGTGTCCGATGAGACCACACGGATTTCCATCGACCTCTGCGACAAACTGGGAAAGGTGCCTGTCCACGTTAAAAAAGAAGTTGAAGGCTTTTTGCTGAACCGGATCTTTTTTTCCATTTTCAATGAAGCCCAGTGGCTGCTTGAGATGGGGGTGGCCAGTATTGAGGACATTGACAAAGCCTGCGTTTTTGGTGCCGGGCACCCCATGGGGCCGTATACGCTGATGGATTTGACCGGCATCGATCTGGCCTATACCATGGCCATGGAGAAATTCCGGAAGACGGGCAATCGGGAGGATCTGCCGGCACCCACCCTGGTGGAGCGTTATGTGAAAGGGGAATATGGCCGAAAAAACGGTAAGGGTTGGTATGATTACGGTAAAAAATAGAGACCATAAAACGATGATGGCGCAACTCACGCCTGAAACCTGAAGGAGGATTATTATGGGACAGGTGATAGCCGACCGGCGGGACATCGATTTCGTCCTGTACGAGCAGTTGGACGTTGAAGAGCTGACGCAGAAGGAAATATACCGGGATTTCAATCGGAAGACCTTCGATATGATTATCTCCGAAGCGCGGAATTTCGCGGTCAAGGAACTGCTTCCCACCAATGCCATCGGGGACCAGGAGGGGGTTCGGTTTGAAAACGGCGCGGTGACGGTGCCGGAGTGTTTTCAGCGTCCGCACAAACTCCTTATCGAGGGCGAATGGACATCGATGACCGAGGATCCGGAACTGGGCGGTCAGGGATTGCCGGTGAATATCGCCCAGGCGGTGGCCGAGTATCTTTACGGCGCGAATTACGGCCTGACAAATTACGGGATGATGGGCCACGGCACCGGGAAAATGATCGAGCTGTTCGGAACGGAAAGCCAGAAGGAGCTTTTTTTGAAAAAGCTTTACACCGGTCAGTGGGGCGGAACGATGCTGTTGACCGAGGCTGATGCCGGCTCGGATGTGGGTGCCTTGACCACTTCGGCGAAGAAAAATCCGGACGGTACCTATACGATTACCGGCAACAAGATTTTTATCACAAACGGCGAGCATGACCTGGCGGAAAACATTATCCATCCGGTCCTGGCCCGTGTCGAGGGTGCTCCGGACGGAACCCGGGGGATCAGCATTTTTATCGTCCCCAAAATATGGGTCAACGACGACGGCAGCTTTGGTGAACCCAACGACTTAATCTGCACCGGTATCGAGGAAAAAATGGGGATTCACGCCAGCGCTACCTGCAGTATGGCCCTGGGAGGAAGCGGCCGGTGCCGTGGACTGCTTCTCGGTGAAGAGAATCAGGGCATGAAGATCATGTTTCACATGATGAACGAAGCCCGGTTGGGGGTCGGGTTTCAGGGGTTCAATTACGGCGCGGTGGCCTATCTGTATGCCTTGAATTACGCCAGGGAACGGATCCAGGGGCGCGAACTGGAAAACGCCCGGGATCCGGAGGCACCGCCCGTGCCGATCATCCGACACCCGGATGTCCGGCGGATGCTGCTGTGGATGAAGGCGCACGTGGAGGGTATGCGGAGTTTTGTTTACTATGTGGGCTGGTGTCTGAACAAGATTCGGCTGGTGGATACCGACGAGGAAAAAGCGTACTACCAGGGGCTTGGAGATCTGTTCACACCGGTGGTCAAGGCCTATTGCAGTCAGCGGGGATTTGAAGTCTGCTCCCAGGCCATGCAGGTATACGGGGGATACGGTTACACCCGGGAGTATCCGGTGGAACAACTGACCCGGGATGCCCGGATAACGTCCATCTATGAGGGGACCGACGGGATTCAGGCGATGGATCTGCTGGGCAGAAAGCTGGGAATGAACCGCGGAAAAGTGTTTATGGATTTTCTCAGCGAGGTTCAAGCGGTCGTGTCCCGGGCACGGGAAACATCCGAATTGTCGGCAATGGCCACTGATGTGGAAGCCGCTGCGAACCGGCTCGGTGAGATTGCCATGCACCTGGGCAAGATTGCCATGAGCCCCAAGCTGAAAACGGCCTTTGCCTTCGCCCATCCGTTTCTTGAGGCGATGGGAGATGTGATCATGGCCTGGATGCTGCTGTGGCGGGCGGAAATTGCTACCTCAAAGTTGTCGTCGGGTGCGAAGAAAAAAGATGCAGACTACTATGAAGGGCAGGTCAGGACGGCCGAATTCTTCATCCATACGGTTCTTCCGGGGACCCTGGGCAAGATGAATGCCATCAAACGGGCGCACGGCGCAGCGGTTGAGATCGCCGATGCCGGGTTTGGAGGATGATTAGGGGCCTCAGGAATGTGGATTAAAAAATTCTGATTGTGGCTTTTGCTCAAGCGGGTTTCAGGTGTCAGTGTTCAGTATCAGCGTCTGAACCCCGACACCCGAAACCCTATGACACAAGGCGTTTTCGTATGAATGGATTCTATCACTTGAGCCAGGCGGATAACCAGATAGTTCCAGATAGTTAATTACGCGTTCCTCAGCTACCGCTGACATGAATAAAG
>ENA-ORCT01000440-ORCT01000440.1-marine-metagenome-genome-assembly--contig:-NODE-440-length-20139-cov-3.466354_pt1 | contig 20139 bp, 16 predicted proteins | sample MGYA00248632_ERZ508511 | MGnify/ENA primary metagenome ERZ508511 (study PRJEB26182, sample SAMN06268839) | marine metagenome | isolation source: Tt an P1-techrep anaerobic enrichment on pine from sediment...
AGGCCGTTGACGCAACGCCGAAGATGGGCCAACAGACAAGCAAGAAATTGTAATTAATTAAATTCGCGTTCCTCAATCCTTTTAACGGGCGGAATCGGAACCGATTTCGCCCGTTGTCTTTTTGAGAATACGAACCAGGGAAAAAGGGCTTCGTCCTGTTATGGGCTCATTCAATAATCGATGTGGCGGCCGCTGTGTTGAATTTTTGTTGAGCGGTATTAATTATAGTCTTCACTGGATTGAGGTTCAGCTTTAAAGGTGGTTTCCTCGTTCAGTGAGGGATTATGTTCTGCTGACCCCGATTCTCCGCAAAGCAAAAAGGCAGGCCTGGTAACCATCACATCAAATAGCACCGGGGCCTGTTCCTGTTTCGGCTGGATGAATCGCCGAAAAAATCAGGAGGTTCAAAATGGTTGACCATATGGAAAAAGGCACGGAAGAAGCATGTGTTGCCACATGCGACAAAGATTTTATCTCGTGTGTGGAGTCAGGCAGTCAGGATTGCCTGGAGCGTTTTAACGATTGCAGTTCAACATGCAACGAATAGATGTACTGGGCCGGGCTCCTTCAGCCCGGTACTTCAACTGGAGAACTGGTGTTTAGCTCCCCCTTTCTCTCCATGGGCTGTTTGAAGCCGAATTCGCGTGTTTTTCACTCCTCCGATCAGCCTTCCAGACGCGGCGATTCACGAGCGGTAATGTGCCGAGGGATCATTGTGAGTCTTTCCTTAGAATCATCCGTGCATCCACAACCGAAATGCCCTCTTCATGGACGATGACCGGGTTCAGGTCCATCTCACGGATTTCCGGGTAAGCCTCGATGAGTTCGGAGCATTTAAGCAGCAATCTTTTCAGTGCTTTTTTATCTCCTCCGGGCATGCCTCTGGCCCCATTGAGCATAGCCCGGGATTTGGTCTCCTCGATCATCTGCCTGGCTGATGTTTCGTTGATGGGCAGCACGCGGAAGGTAACATCCTTTAATATCTCCACAAAGATTCCCCCCAGTCCATACATGATTACCGGCCCGAACTGATCGTCGATTTTGGTGCCGACGATGACCTCGATGCCGTCTTCGGCCATGGGAGAGACCAGTATTCCCCGGATATCTGCCTGTCTGTTGAATGCACTCGCATCGGCTATGATCTTCTCGAAAGCGGACCGGATTTCGGCTTCGCCCTCAAGGCCCACCCTCACACCGCCGACGTCGCTTTTGTGCAGAATATCCGGTGATACAATTTTCAGAACGACCTTCTGCCCGATGGCCGCGGCTATGCGAACCGCTTCGGCCGGGGTCCGGGTCAGATATTCCTCCGAAATCGGGACGCCATGAAGTTTGAGCAGCTGTTTTGCTTCCACCTCCAGAAGCGCCGTGCGGCCTTCGTCTATACAGTTCCTGATGATATCCTTTCCCCGGGCAAGTGCTTTTTTTCTCCAACGAAACTCAAAACTCGCCTTGGCATGATAGGATTTGAGATAGGCGCCGTATTCGGCCAGCACCCCCATGCAGGAGCAGGCCACATCCAGTGAATCGTAAACCGGGATGCTGTAGTACCGGAGGAGCTCCAGAGAATGGGGCTTGACCGAGCTGTAGAGGCTGTGAACCAGAATCGGCTTTTTCTTTTTTTTGACCAGTTTGCCCATCTGGTGAGCGGCATCTTCCTCCATCAGCGAAAGCCCTTTGGCAAAGCGGATACCGTACCCACCGAAAAGACCGACGATCAACACTCCGCCAACGGCCGGATCGTCCAGGAGAATGCGAGCGCATTCGGCAAACACCGTTGGGTCCGAGTCCGTCCCGCCGGCCACATCTACCGGGTTCAGCACCGACGCGGCTGCCGGCAGAATTTTTTGCAGGCGCAGTTGAGTCTTCTCGCTGAGGCGCGGAATTTCCACCCCTATATCAGTGAGCAGATCGGCGGCAATGGTTGCATGCCCCCCGCCGTCGGCAAGGATGGCCACATGATTGTTTTTGATCGGCGGGAGGCAGGCAAGAGCTTCGGCGGCCGGGAACAGTTTGTCCGAGTTTTCTATGACAACGATACCGGCGCGTTTGAACGCCGAGGTGGCCACTTCGGACATGCCGGCAAGTGCGCCGGTGTGGGAACCTGCGGAGCGTTTTCCGGTATCGGAACGGCCGCTTTTTAGCAAAATTACCGGTTTTCTGATGGTGGTCTTATAGGCTTCCTGGAGAAAATTGCGCCCCTCGCGAAGGCCTTCCACATACATGAGAATGGCTCGGGTTTTCGGGTCTTTTCTGAAAAATGCCAAATATTCGTGAAATTTGATGTCCGCCTCGTTGCCGACGCCGACATAATAGGAAAAACCTTTGTGACTTTTCAGCTTGGCCTCGGTGATCAGGGTCAGAGCCATGTTTCCGCTCTGGCTCAACAGCGCAATATCTCCTTTGGGAGCGTCCCGCAGTCCCACCAGGTTTAAACTTTTGGTAAGATTCATAATGCCCGAGGTGTTGGGGCCGATGATGCGGATGTTGTGCCGGTTCGCCAGGCGGACCATCTCATCTTCCAGTTTCCTGCCTTCAGCGCCTGTTTCTCCGAATCCCCCGGCGATGATCACCACTCCTTTTACCTGCTTTAACGCACAATCTTCCAGAATACCGGGGATTGTACTGGCAGGAGTGGTGATCAGCACCAGGTCCACAGGGTCTTCAATATCCGATACTTTACTGTAGCAGGGATAACTCAGGATTGCCTTTTCCCTCGGATTGACAGGATAGATTTTCCCCTCGTAATTTTCATCCACAAGGGTTCGGATGGCTTGAAAGCCCCGTTTGGTTTCGCTTCTGGAGGCCCCTACGATCGCTACCGAATCGGCATCTAAAACGTGTGACAGCATGATTGCTATCCTCCCTTGTCGGAGCTTTTTGCCTTCCGATTTTCAAATTTTTCCAGGGATTTCTGTCGCTCTTTGGTAGATACACAGGCAAGGCACGCTTCGATTTCATAGTCCATGAGGGCTTCAAGACTGATTTCCCCGCTGGCCATATTCAGCCCTTTTTTGATCATTTTCAGGGAAAAGGAGGAATTGGCAGCGATTTTTCCGGCCATGTCCATGGTCTCTTTCATAAGGTTTTCCAGGGGAACAGCCCGGTTGACCAGACCGATCCGCTCGGCCTCTTTGCCATCTATATATTCAGCGGTGAAAAGAAACTCTCGGGCCTTACCCGGACCCACCAGGTCCTGGATTAAACGTGTGGCTCCACCGGTGATCGAGGATGTCACCCGGGCCTCAGGCGAGCCGATTTGAGCCGACTCGGCGGCCAGCCGGATATCACAGGCCAGGGCCAGTTCATAACCGGACCCCAGAGCGTAGCCGTTGATGGCGGCGATGATCGGTTTTTCGAACCGGATGATCTGCCGTGATGTTTCCTGCAAATTCTCCAGGTAGGTCCGGTAATCTTCGATTGATCGGTTTTTGGATTCCTTGAGATCGGCACCGGCGGAAAACGCCCGGCCTTTTCCGGTCAGCACCAGTACGCGGATTTGCGGATCCGCAGCAGCATCGTGCAACGCGGCCTTTACATCCAGCCACAGCTGCCTGTTCATGGCGTTGAGGACTTCGGGGCGATTCAGGTAAATCACTCCGATCCCGCCGTCTTTTTCATAGATGATGCTTTCGAAGTGCATGGTTTGACCTGAACTCCTAAAAATGTCTAAAATAAGAGCCACTGATTATTGGAGCCTGTTTGAAAACCGATGAATTGGCTGCAAATGCGTGAGAACGGTTCAAATCGCCGCAAATTTTCTGCGAATAGGCTGGCTATTCACCTCAAATTTCCGACAATTTGTCCTCGCTCTCACACATTTTCGCTTCAATCCCCTGGTTTTCAAACAGGCTCTAAGGAAAATCTTGTGCCACGATTTATACCAGGAGATATTTAAATTACGACATGACCGATCTGCGAAGAACTCAAACGATTCGGATGTTAATCTGCACGGTTGTATGCGTTGCATGCCTTATGTCTTCACCGCTGGCAAGCTCTCTCATGGCGTATTCAGCGCCTCAGCGAAAGGCTCTGCAGCGCTCGATTATTGATTATCGCGGGAAACTTCACCCCCGGTTCAAAAAGATAAAACGCCGTCAGACCAAATATATTATCGTCCATACTTCCGAGACCAATTTAAACGGTACGCTCCGGACCATATCCCGGGGTAAACGTCTGCATAATGGGCGGCGCACATATGGGGGGCATGCCAATTACGTGATTGCACGAGACGGTCGTACATTTCGGACGCTAGACAAGATGTACCGGGCAGATCATGCCGGCAGGAGCATGTGGAACGGCGAGAGGGATATCAGCAGCCTGTCCATTGGCATCGAGATGGTCGGCTATCATTATACGCCCATTACCGACTCTCAGTATCGTTCTGTGGGAATTCTAATCGATATCCTGAAGCGTGTCTACCATCTTGAGGACAGGGATGTGCTGACTCACAGCCAGGTCGCTTACGGTAAACCCAACCGCTGGTTTAAATGCAATCACCGAGGGCGCAAGCGATGTGCCAAAAATTTTATCCGGAGCCGGGCCGGTCTCGGTCCGACCTGGCCATACGATCCGGATGTGCGGGCAGGCCGTCTGGGCACCGACCCTCAACTGGCCAGTATCTTCTACGGGAAAAAGACGGTTTCCGAACCCGCTGATTTCACGAATGTCCTTTCCAAAACCAACACGGCATGGGCGATTGCCGGCGAAGATTTCAACAGTCATACAACGGTTTACAAGTTTCCCGACGGGAGGGTCTTCAGGGGCGATGAGATCGGCACTTCCGTTGGCTGGGATCGATTGCAGGCAAAAACGGTCGTGCTTCTGAACCAGGAAAGCACCCGGGGGCTGGCCGCGCAGTCCAATCCGATCAAAACCATCACCAACGGACTTACCGCATGGTCGTTTGCCGGCGCAAAATTCAACCACCAGTCAACCATCTATTTTCTTCCCGGCGGAGCGATCAAAGACGGCCGGTCAATTTCCGACTGGGACGATCTGCCGGAAAAAACGCGGCTGATCATCGGTTACCGGGGGCCTTTTAAAATCGGCGGTAACCAATACGCTTACCAGATTGCCGGCCCGAAATACAAGGACAGGAACACGCTTTATTATTTTCCGTCAAAAACATTTATCTCCGGCAATGAGGTCAAGGATTTTTCGGCTCTTCCAAAAGGGACTCTGGTATTTGTTCCCGTCAGTTAATACATGTTCCGACAAGTGGTTGAATTGGTTTGAAGCACAATTCAACCACAGATAACCCACACCTCTTTCATCCCGTCAGTGCCTGCCGAATCAGGGTCACGGCGATGGTCCACATGGTGGCGCAGACCAGGCCATCCAGGATTTTCCATGCTTTGGGTTGTCGGAACACTGGGGCCAGCAGTTTTCCGCCGACGCTCAGGGAGAAGAACCACACAACCGATGCCGTCATCGCACCGGCTCCGAACAGGTAGCGGGCCATTCCGGGGATCTGGGCGCTGATGCTGCCCAGCAGCAGAACCGTGTCCAGGTATACGTGGGGGTTCAGCAGGGTCACTGCCAACGTGATAAATATAGCCGATCGTAGAGAGGTGGGGCCGGCGTCATCCGTTTCAAGGGCGCTGCTTTTCAGGGCCGAGCGAAACGCCCGGAATCCGTACCAGAACAGGAATGCCGCCCCGGCCCAGGCGGCGACGGTCGTCATTGCCTGATTTGCGGCCAGCATCGCACCCACTCCGGCCACCCCGGCGCAGATCAGAAGGGCGTCGCACACGCTGCAGATCAGGGCGATGACCAGGTGATGATTTTGCCGGATGCCCTGGGAGAGGACAAATGCGTTTTGCGCACCGATGGCCACAATCAATCCTCCGCCCACTCCAAATCCTTTGACAAACGGTTCCAGCATGAACTGCCTTCCTCCTTAACTTTGGTCACTCCACATGAAAATTAAATGCCCACATATTATGGAATATGTTTTTGGCGTTGGCTTTAAAAACAGAAAATTAATTCAAACGGCTCATGAATCCGTTACCCGGATGCCCATACTCGACTTTTGGGCCTGGACCATAGGGCTTGTCCAATAAAAAGTAAAACTAATATTTTTAATATTGCATAAAAAATGCTAATGAACGGTTTATGCTCGATTATAAACTCATTGAAGCCATGGCTATGGTGGCGCAGGAAGGCGGGTTCGATCGTGCAGCCCGTGCCCTTCACCTGACTCAGTCCGCCGTCTCGCAGCGGGTCAAACTGCTCGAGGAGCAGACCGGTCAGATCCTTCTGGTTCGCACCTCACCCCCGACCCTGACCGACACCGGCCGTCAGTTGCTTAAACATTACCGGCAGGTCAAAAGACTGGAAGGGGATCTGTTTGACCGGATCAGCAGTTCATTCCGTGAGGATTTTTCCATCCTGCCCGTTGGGGTCAATGCAGACAGTTTGACGACGTGGTTCTTCGATGCGGTTCGCCCGTTTCTGGATACGGAGCGGGTGGTCCTGGATCTGAGTGTCGATGATCAGGAGCAGACCCATCGGTTGCTCAAGGACGGTGAAGTGATGGGTTGTGTGGGGGATCAGGCCGCCGCCATGCAGGGGTGCCGGGTCGACTACCTTGGGCGAATGGATTACCGGCTGCTGGCAAGCCCTGGGTTTTCAGCGCGATGGTTCCCGGACGGGCTGACCATTGATGCCATCGGCCGGGCACCGGCGGTGATTTTCAACCGGAAGGACGACCTGCATAACAAACTGTTCCGCCTGGCGTTCGGTACTGTGCCGGCCGCCATTCCGGCACACTTTGTCCCGTCCTCGGAAAAATTCGTGGATTTGATTGCCTCCGGTCTTGCCTACGGGATGCTGCCCGATTTGCAGAGTGCAAAGTTGTTACGGGACGGAAGGCTGGTGAATCTTCTGCCCGATCATTATGTTCCGGTGAAGCTCTACTGGCACTGCTGGAATTTCAGGTCCGAGCTTCTGGAGCGATTCACCCGGGCGCTGGTTGCCGGGGCCCGGAAGGTGCTGCATAATCGTGTGGATTGAGCCCTAACTTCTTCAGCCGGTACTGGAGGGTCGATCGCGGAATTCCCAATAGGTTGGCGGCCCCTTTTTTCCCGCCGAGTGCTCCGTTGCATTTGATAAGCGCTTGCTCCAAATGCTTTTTTTCGGCTTCAGCCAGTGTTCGAAATTCGCTGCCTGTTTCCGGCGAACTGGCGGCGCCTTGCAGCATGCCGCTTATATCTCTGCCGGTTATGGTATCGCCCGGTCGGAGGATGATCATCCTTTTGATAAAATTTTTCAATTCCCGAACATTTCCCGGCCAGGAATATCCGCTCAACGTCTGTAGTGTCTCCGACGGGTAAACCGGCGCCACCCGGTTCATTTCCTGAGATACGCTCAGGTTGATTTTATTGATCAGCACCGGGATGTCCTCGACTCGTTTGCGCAAGGGGGGGACCCGGATGGTTACCGTATTCAGACGATAGAATAAATCCTGCCTAAACGATCCTGCCGCGATGCTCTCTTTCAGATCCCTGTTGGTAGCTGAAATAATGCGAAAATCGATTTTTCTGGAGCGGCTGTCGCCAACTCGCTCAAAACTGCGGTCCTGCAAAACGTGAAGAAGCTTTGCCTGCAGGTTGACCGGCAGTTCGCCGATTTCATCCAGAAACACCGTTCCGCCTTGAGCCATTTCGAAGCGTCCGATCCGTTTGCTGTTGGCTCCGGAGAAGGCCCCTTTGGCGTGACCGAACAATTCGCTTTCAAACAGAGAGGACGCCAGTGCCGGGCAATTGGTTTTTACGAAGAGGTGCTCACGCCTAACGCTCAGATTGTGAATATAGCGGGCAAGATAATCTTTTCCAGTCCCGGTTTCACCAGTGAGCAGTACCGATGCATCCGTATCGGCCACCCGTTCAACCAGGTCCATGATCTCCCCCATGGATGTCGACGTATAAATAAAACTGTCCTGCTGATATTGTTGGTTGGAGTTGGCCAGCAGGTAACGTTTTTCCCGTAACAGATCGGAATTGACCCGTTCGAGGTGCTCGTAATTGAGCATGTTTTCGATGGCAATGGCGATTTGTTTTGACACATCGGCCAGGACTTCGGTCAATTCGGAGATGTAGTCGGGTTTATCCCTGAAGGAGAAATGCAGCGTCCCCAGGATGCGATCCCGAACGATGAGAGGAAAGGCCATTGTTGACCGGAGGTTTGCCCGGACCATGGATCCGATCGAGGAATGATCGCAGTACCGGGACAAATCGTCGATGATGACCGGCTGGCCGGATCGGATGGCCATTTTAGCGATTGAACCCTTGGCCAGGGGCCGGCTTTCCATGCTTGAAATCCCTTTGGGATTGATGCCGTCTGCCGTTGTAAAGTAGCTGATCGATTGCGTTTTCGGGTCATAGAGATTGATGCTGACCCGATCATGGTGAAAGTGGTTGCGCAGCTCCGAGGCAACTGCCTGAAAAAGATCCCCGCGGGTTGTATGGGAAATAACGGCGTTGTTGATTTTTAAAAGCAGTTTATAACGAAGCTGAGTATCCCATCGCATGACGTCATCTCCGGTACCCGGTTTGTTGTCCAGGGAAAAAATGTTTGAAAGACAACAGTGAACAATTACACGGGTTATCCATTTAAGGCAAGGGATACCAATATATTGTACGAGTTTGGTGCTATCTCCAGGGTTTTGCCCATCAGGGGTTTTTGTCATTATTAAAAAATTATATCAAATATTTATGTCGTCATTGGTGAGAGCCCCAAAGAAAAAGTTGAGTTTAAATAAGCAAAGAATATGGTGTCTACTTGTGTTAAGTGGATAGCCCCGGGATTAATAGTAACCACAAGTTGCTTTGAATGACCGCGCTGATGCCTTATTTCCCCCGCCCATATGCGATACCGCTTTATTCAGCCTGAACCTGACTATTTCATTTTGTTTGCCTATCTGTACAAAAAATCGACATTCTAATGACCTCAGGACAACGATTGGCGAAAAAATTTTCGTGTCAATTTCAGGTCCTCTTGCAACCGTGTGACGAAAATTCAAGCCCAATATTGGTCGCCGTGACTAATATTGGGCTTCGGTCGTTTTTGTGGTTTTTTTTATGTCGGATTAAAAACTGTTTGTTTTCGGAATGTTAGGCGATATGGGTTTCGTGGCACACCTCTTGCTCATATAACTGGCAACTGTATTGGTTAGCAAAAACGGAACTGGCATGAAGGTCGAATGGGTTTCGTGGCACACCTCTTGCTGAGCTAACCGGCAACTGTATTGGTTAGCGGAAAAGGAACTGGCATGAAGGTCGAATTAATCTCCGGGCGTTGCGAGTATTTCATCGAGATTCCTGAGAAAGTCGACATTGAAATTCTGAATCCCCTTGGACATCCGGTTATCCCAGATGTTCTCAATGCATTTGATGAGGCGCTGAGCCACCCACTTAACGAGGAATCTCTGGGAAAATCACTGGAACATGATTGCCCGGAACGGGTCGCCGTGGTTGTGGCGGATGATATTCGCCCCGAATATTGCGAAATCCTTCTCTCCAGCCTGTTCAATCGCATCCTTTCTGCCAGCCCGGGGCTCCAGCCTCAAGATATCAGCATCCTCATAGATAAAGGGTTGAGGCGACGAGACAGCGCCCCCGGAATAAAAGCTCTTTTCCGACGACTGACCTCTTTGGGGGGCCGGGTGATCAGCCATGATTCGGTCCTGGCTCATATGGTGGATTTCGGAATTACAAGCCGAGGCACTCCGGTGCGGGTCAATACCGAATTTGCCGAAGCGGATTTTAAAATCGTTTTCGGCCAGATTTATCCACATCAGCTTGTCGGGTTTACGGGAGGCGCTGCTTGTGTGGCAATTGGGGGGTTCGCGGCAGAAAGCATTGCCCATATGAACCGGTTGATAGCCGAAGAATCGGCCATGCTCGGATGCCTGGAGACGAATCCGGTTCGGGATGATCTGGCGGAGGCCGGCCGAATGATCGGCATCGATCTGGCAATCAGCCTCTTGCTGAATCCCGATAATAAAATGGTTGGCCTGCTGGCCGGCTCCCCGGATGCGGTTTTGAGGACGGGTGAACGATTGTGCACGGAGTATTTCGGTGTCGCTATAGAATCGCGTTTCGACATTGTCGTGATTGCATGCGGCAAAGAGGAAATCGCATTAGACCGTCACATGCGCCAGGGGCTTCTTGTCGCTTCACAAGTAGTCAAGGAAGGTGGGAAAGTCCTGATCCTGTCGGGCTGCAGTCAATATATAGGGGAAGACATCATTTTTGATTATATATGTCAGTCCGTCTCTCCCGAAGCACTGATAGCGGATTTCAAGGCGTGTGAGATTCGCTTGAGCAACTGGGAAGCCGATTCTCTGAGGGGGATGTTTTCGGATCGGGAATCGGATCTCGTGGTGGGTTTTGGCCAGGAAGTTATCCGTAAATGCCAGTTTCGTGCGGCTGATGCATCCGCAGTGGTCGCCGAGTGGGTTGAGGCATTTGACGGGCGCCCCCGGGTAGCTGTGATCCCTGATGGATCGGCGTTGTTCTGCTACCCGGCCTGAGGTGATAGCCCGTATTTAAATACTTACATCACAGAATGGAATGGAGGAAGCACATGATTCAATTTCTGATTCACGAGAAAGCCGACACGGTAGGTGTGGCCACCGTGGACATCAAGGCCGGCGAGATGGCCAAGGGGCTGTACATGGACAGCCAGGAGCAGGTGGAAGTGAAGGCGCTTCAGGATATCCCCTTGGGGCATAAGATCGCCATGACGGACCACCAGGTGGATGGGTCGGTGATCAAGTACGGCGCTGATATCGGTCGCGTAGTGGAATCCATCAAGACCGGCGAGCACGTTCACATTCACAATCTGAAGACCAGGAGGTGGTAATCATGGGCAATCGAAAAGTAATGGCCTATCGACGCGAGAACGGCCGGGTGGGCATCCGCAATCATGTGGTAATTCTTCCGCTGGACGATCTGAGCAACTCGGCCTGCGAGAAGGTGGCGTTTAATATCAAGGGCTGTAAGGCGATTCCCCATGCCTACGGCCGGCTGCAGTTTGGTGAGGACCTGGAGCTGTTTTTCCGGACGCTGATCGGTACCGGATCCAACCCCAACGTGGCCGCGGTGGTGGTGATCGGCATCGAGCCCCAATGGACCAACCAGGTGGTCGAGGGTATCGCCAAGACCGGCAAGCCGGTTGCCGGCTTCAGCATCGAGAGACACGGCGAGATCAAGACCGTGGAGATGGCCAGCAGGAAAGCCAAGGAGTTCATGCACTGGGCCAGCGAACTGAAGCGCGAGGAGTGCGACCTGAGCGAGGTCTGGGTGAGCTGCAAATGCGGCGAGAGCGATACGACCAGCGGCCTGGCCTCCAACCCCAGCGTGGGCAATGCCTTTGAAAAGTTGGTGGCCATGGGCGCGACCTGCTGTTTTGGAGAGACCAGCGAGATTACCGGTGCCGAGATGGTCTGCAAGGAGCGGGCGGCCACACCCGAGGTAGCTGAGCAGTTCATGGCGATGTTCAACAAGTACCAGGAGATGATCGACCGCAACAAGACCGATGATCTGTCCGGCTCCCAGCCGACCAAGGGCAATATCGCCGGCGGTCTGACCACCATCGAGGAAAAAGCCTTCGGCAACCTGCAGAAGATCGGCAAGACGATCAATTACGTGGGCGTTCTGGACAAGGCCGAAGCGCCCACCGGCAAGGGGCTGTGGTACATGGACACCTCCAGCGCCGCGGCCGAGGCCGTAACGCTCTGGGCCGCCGCGGGCTTTGTGGCCCACTTTTTCCCCACAGGCCAGGGCAACATCATTGGCAATCCCATCGAGCCGGTGATCAAGCTGACGGCTAACCCTCGCACGGCCGGCGACATGGTCGAGCACATCGACTACGACTGCTCGGCGATCCTTCGTGGCGAGATGACCCTGGATGAATCCGGCGACAATCTGCTCGACATGCTGGTTCGCACCTGTGAGGGCCGCCTGACGGCCCAGGAAGTCCTCGGCCACGAGGAGTTCGTGCTGACCAAGCTTTACGAGAGCGCTTAAGGATACCGGCGGGCCGCACAATGTGCGGCCCGTTTTTGATATCAGTCGACATGCCCCCGACTCAGGAGATGATTATTCAATGAAACGATACAATCCTGACACTGTCAAAGCGCTGTTGCAGCAACTAGCTGTGGCGCTCAATGTTTCCGGCCCGGATGCAGCGATGTTTGCCGATTCACTCGTGGAAGCCGATATTAACGGAACATCCACCCATGGCGTTTCCCGGGCAAACATCTATTCTCGTCGGATTCAAAAGGGCCTGATCGATCCACGGGCTGAACTCAAAATCAATCAGCGGCGGGATGCTGTTCTGGCGGTGGACGCCGGAAACGGGCTGGGACAGGTGCAGGCGGTGAAAGTTCTGGACCTGCTGATTCCTCTGGCGCGGGCCTACGGCGTGGCATCGGCCACTATCTCCAACTCCCAGCACTTCGGTGCACTGTCCTATTTCTGCAACCGGGCTGCCGATCAAAACATGATTCTGTTTGCAACCACCAATGTCGAGCCCTCCATGTCGCCAACCGGAAGCAGCCAGGCGTATTTCGGCACCAACCCCATCGGTATTTCGTTTCCGACAGGGAAGGGCTTTCACATCAAGGTGGATCTGGCCACATCCATCGTGGCCCGCGGTAATATCATCGCTGCGAATAAAAAGGGCGAATCGATTCCCGAGGGGTGGGCGCTGGATGTGGACGGAAATCCCACCACCGATGCGGGAAAAGCTCTCCTTGGAACGGTTCTCACTATGGCAGGGCACAAAGGATACGCCTTGGCCCTGATGGCTGAAGTTCTGGCCGGGACCCTTTCCGGAGCAGCCATGGGGTACAACGTCGGGTCCATGTACAAGGATATGGACCGAAAGCAGGATGTGGGGCACTTCTTCTGGTTGGCGGACATCGATGCGTTCATGGATATCGATACGTTCAAAATGCGGGTCGACACCATGATCGATGAAATCAAATCCTGCAGGAAGCGATCGGGCGTCGACGAGGTACTTGTCCCTGGCGAACGATCCGACCGGACCGCCCGTGCCAACCGGGAACAGGGGATTGTTATTGGCGAAGAAACCCTGAAGGAACTCAGGGGCCTCTGTGAGGAATTCAAGGTTCCCTATTCTTTGTAAGTTTGGAGGCAAATTAACTCATGGCAGATATCCTGATTACCGAAAATATTAAAGGATCGGCAATCGACGCACTGAAACAGCAGTTCGAGGTGAGCTTCGAGCCGGATCTGTGGCAGGATTCACAGGCCCTGATGGAAAAAGTGGCGCTTTACAAGGCTGTCATCGTCCGAAACCAGACCCAGGTGACCCGGGAATTGATCCAGGCCTCACCCTCGCTTTGCGTGATCGGTCGCTCCGGTGCGGGGCTGGACAATATCGATGTGGCCGCCGCCACGGAGGCCGGCATCGTGGTGGCCTTCACACCGGAGCAAAATTCCATATCTGTCGCCGAGCTGGCTCTGGGTATGATGCTCTCCCTGGCCCGTCATATCGCCCCGGCGGACCGGGACACCAAGGCCGGGGGCTGGAACCGGCATCAGTTTACCGGCGTTGAACTTTACGGCAAAACATTAGGAATAATAGGCCTCGGACGGATCGGATTCCGAACGGCCCAGCGGGCCAAAGCCTTTGGCATGGACATCATCGGCTACGACGAGTACGCCAACCCGGACGCTATTGCAGTGTCGGAGCTCCGGGCGCCGCTCTTTTCCCTCGATGACGTGCTCAAACAGTCTGATTTCATTTCATGCCACCTTCCCCTGACGCCCCAGACCCAGAGCATTTTTGATTACGAAAAATTTTGTCTCATGAAACCGTCCGCCTATTTTGTCAACACCTCACGGGGTGAGGTTGTGGACGAAGCCGGACTGCTTCAAGCGCTCGAGGAAGGCAAACTTGCAGGCGCCGGTCTGGACGTGCGCCAGAGCGAGCCGCCTGCGGTGGATGCTTTCTGCAAGCTGGACAGCGTGATCATGACGCCTCACATCGCCGCCTTTACCAAAGAGGGACAGGGCCGGGTTGGCGAGTCTGTCTGCCGGGACGTGGCCGCGGTGATCAGTGGTAAGCCGGCAAAGAATTTTGCCAACTTTTCAGTGCCTGACAAGCGATTGTAACCGGGAGCCTGTTATGGACGTTGACGCACTGATGTCTCTGGCGGGTAGCTGAGATATCCATTTTTTGGGTTGCATGGAATGTAATCCGGACTCGTGTTTGTTTCGCGAATCGGCCGATTGCGGCTATTTCTGAACGGATTGGACCGGTGGCGAGTTGCCGGCCGATTAACACTTAAAAAGGAGGATGACCATGAAACGATTCGTGACTGTTATGCTTTCCCTTGTTTGCGCTGCGACAGTTTGTGTGGCGGCAGTTTGTGTGGCGGCAGGTGCGGCTGATTATCCCTCCGGGCCGATTACGTACCAGATTCCATTCGGGCCGGGCGGACAATCCGATATCGAAGCCCGCCGGCAGCAGCCGATGCTCGAAAAAGAACTCGGTGTGAAAGTGGTGATTCAGTATAAACCCGGCGGCGGCGGATCGGTGGGATGGGCCAGCCTGCTTCGCCAGAAACCGGATGGATATTTTATTTCCGGCATGAATGTTCCTCACATCGTCCTCCAGCCGCTTGCCCGGGGCAATGCCGGGTATGAAACCAACCAGCTTGAGCCCATCGCTTTTTTTCAGGCCACGCCGATCGGTGTGGCGGTGTTGATAGACGCCCCTTTTCAGACGCTGAGTGATCTGGTCGATTTTGCCAAAAAGAATCCCGGTGCAGTCCTTTGCGGCGGCTCGGGAACGTGGTCCGGCCACCACATCGCCTTTCTGCAGCTTCAGAAGCTGGCGGGTATTACCATGACCTACATTCCGTCCAAGGGGGCCGCGGCAAGTGTCGCCGCATTTCTGGGTGGGCACGTGAAGGTGATTTTCGGAAACTCCAACGACCTGTATCAGCACCGGGACAAGATCCGGGTGCTGGCATTCGGAACGGATAAACCCTTCACGCCCATGCCGGATGTGCCGACTTTCAAAAGTCTGGGATATAACCTCCTGGCCTCTATCGACCGTGGGGCGGCTGTGCCGCCGGGAACGCCTCCGGAGGTGATTGCAGTTTTGGAGAAAGCGTTCCTGAACATCGCCAATGATCCTGATGTGCAGAAGCAGATGCTGGACGCCGGGTTCGTGCCGGTGGCCATGGGCGAGAAAGAAGCCAAGACCTATATCCAGAGCAAGGTCGACGAATGGGCTCCTGTGGTCAAGGAATTCAAGAAGTAAAGAGATGTTTCAATGGATGGGTTGTCAACCCGGAACCTTGAACTCGACACTCGGAATTATCGTTTAGCAGGAGGACCTCAATGTTTGGAGCTGTTATTGCCGGGCTTGGAAATGTGTTTCAGATTTTCAACCTGCTTTTCCTGTTTATTGGCGTGTTCATGGGAATCGTCTTCGGGGCCCTGCCGGGATTGACAGCGACGATGGGACTGGCTCTTCTCGTCCCGTTTACCTTTACCATGTCCCCGGCCAGCGGCCTGATCATGCTGGCTGGAATATATGTGGGGGCCATGTACGGCGATGCGATTCCGGCAATCCTCATCAACACGCCGGGCACGCCGGCAGCCATCGCCACAACGTTCGACGGCTTTCCACTGTCGCAGAAAGGAATGGCCCAGCACGGTCTGGTGGCAGCGGCGTTTGCATCATCATACGGCAGTTTTATCGCCAATATCGTGCTGGCCACCGCCGCACCGCCGCTTGCCAGGGCATCGCTTGCCTTTGGTCCCCCCGAGTATTTCTGGTTGGGGATTTTCGGCCTGACGATTATCTCAACACTTTCATCAGGCTCCATGTTCAAAGGGTTTCTGGCCGGAGCTCTCGGTCTGCTGTTAAGTACCATCGGTATGGCCCCCATCGGCGGGGACGTTCGGTTGACCTTCGGCTTTCCCGAACTCCAGGCGGGTATTGCCCTGATTGTGGCCCTGATCGGTTTTTTCTGCCTGCCCGAGATTCTCAGCAGCGTGATCGGTCAGCGCCGGGCGACATACGCCAGGGAACCGGTCAAACCCCGGATGGGGGTGATTGGGGAGGTGATCGCGTCTTTGCTTAAAAAACCGGGTCTGATGCTGCGGTCATCGGCCATCGGAACCATCATCGGGTTTGCCCCGGGTGCGGGTGGGAACATCGCCAGCATGGTTTCGTATAACGAGGCGTGCCGGTGGGACCGGCATTCCGAAGAGTATGGCAAGGGCACCATCAAGGGCGTGGCTGCATCCGAGTCCGCCAACAGCGCCATGGCTCCCGGGTCGCTGATTCCGCTGCTCACTCTCGGGATTCCCGGGTCCCCGCCGGCGGCCGTTATCCTGGGGGCGCTTATGCTCCACGGCATGAAACCCGGCGCTGAACTGTTTACCGCCTATGCCGATGTGACCTACGCGTTTATCATAGCCCTGCTGGTCGCCGCTTTTATGGTGACCCTGATCGGGTCGTTCGGGTCTTTTCTTTTCTCCCGGATTATCAACATCCCCTCCCGGTATCTCGCTCCGGGGATTCTATTCATGACGGTTCTCGGATCCTATTCAATTCGAAACAATGTCCTCGATATCTGGATCATGTTCGTTTTCGGGGTGATCGGTTACATTTCCAATAAGTTGAAATTTCATCCGGCACCGATTGTACTTGGATTGATTCTGGGTCCGTTTGTCGAGGAAGGGCTTGTTCAGTCTTTTCTGGCTGGTAAGGCTGCCGGCGGCACCTTTAGTTACATGGTATTCAGGCCGATCAGCCTGGTGCTGATTGGCCTGAGCCTCATGTCGCTGATGTGGCCCCTTGCAATCAAGCTGAAAAGCAGGTGGCGGACGGAAGAGCGTCAACCGATAAACGAAGGGGGCCAGGATGCTTAACGTTGATCTGATAATTGGTTTCAGTTCGCTGGTGATTGCCGGGGTGGTATTTCTCGTCACCAGGGAACTCAGCATGCTGGGCGGGGTGTTTGTCAATTACCTGTTAGTGATTATAGGCGTGTTGAGTGTGGTTGAGATTTTTACCGGTTTTGTCAAACCGGACCGTATCCGGTTTTTTGAGTCGGCCAATGAGCGGAAGAATATCGTCATTGGTCTGATCATACTGGCTATTTACCTGATCCTGCTGCCGTTTATCGGTTTTCTGCCTGCCAGCTACTGCTTTTACTTCGGATTCAACCTCTTTTTAGGCGAAGATCGCTGGCAAACCCGCAACATCCTCCAGTCGGCCGGGCTGAGTGCCATAGTGGTGACAGTGTTCTATTTTGTGTTCAGCCAGTTTCTGGGGGTGCCGCTTCCGGAAGGTTCTCTGTTTCAATAGCCCGCTTGATAACCTTTCAAATTGCCGTTTTTTTCAGGCGGCGGGTTTCCCGCCGCCTGCATTTTTCCCCGCCACTTTATCCGGCGTAGACGGTCAAAAATAACAAAACAGCTCTCCGCAAGGGATCCGTGGACGCCTCAATTGGCCCGAATTTTCGTTTCCGGGGATATTTTGCCTGAACCGGGGTTCGGGTTATTTCTCGTTCTCGGATTCCAGATGCTTTTCGACATCCCGTTCAAGGCGGGCCATTGCATCATTGATCGGTGAAGAGAATTCCTTGAGAATTGCGGAGGCTTTGGTCTGGGCGTGCTCATAGCCTTTTTTGTAGGCAAAGTAGTAAACCAGGGCGACCAGCGTCAGCTGAGCAATCGTAAGAAAAATCGTGTTCATCTCTGCTCCCATCCAGATCGATAATTTCACATTTAACCGCTTACACATGGCGTAGAATGGCCATCCCGTCAAGGGCTAACCTATGAAAAAATCAGGATATGTTTGACCGGATTGAATGCTGGAAGGGGAGATTTGGTTTTAAATTGATAAGTTGGCGATGTGCGCTGGCCCGGATCGTCAATTCAGACGATCCGGGCCGCTCCTCCGTTTAGGGTTAAAAAACTGCAGTAGAAGGGACTTTGGAATCGTCATGACCTGTTGGCGGTTAAAAAGGAGGAGAAACTTGTACCGAGGCGGCACTATAGACTATAGAATCAGTACAATGCGTTCCCGGTGGATCATAAGGTGTGAAATACCACCGGAAATAATTCAGAAACACCTGGGGGAAATGATGCGAAAACGCCAGAGCCTTCTTGAAGAAATATTTCGGATTATTACCGAGTCCAGCGATCCCGACCGGACGCTGGACGCCATCGTGCGGCTGGTGGCCGAACGCCTGAGCCTGGATGTCTGCTCGGTCTACCTGTTCGACGAAACCCGGCAGCACCTGGTGTTGCGGGCCACTGTCGGTCTGAGGCCGGAATCGGTCGGGTTGATCCGAATGAATATCCAGGAGGGGCTGACCGGGCTGGTTCTGGAAACCATGGAGCCGGTGTTTGTCAATAACCCGGCCGAGCACCCGCGCTACAAGTATTTTGAAGACAGCGGGGAGGAGGTTTACCACACGTTTCTTGGGATTCCACTGGTTTACCACCAGAAAAACCTGGGCGTGCTGGTACTGCAGACCCTGGATGAACACGCGATCGTGGAGCAGGATATCACCGTATTCGAGGCCATTGCCAGCCAGATTTCCGCGACAGTTGCCTATTCCGGCCTCCTTGAAAATTTCAAAAAGGAGCAAAGTGAGCGGCGGACGTTGACCCGGAAGTTGTCCCGAACGGGAAAATCACCCAAACGGAAAAAATCCCGCAAACCTCTGCTTCGGGGTACCCCGGTTTCGGCCGGGTTTGCCGAAGGCCGGGCCCATTACCTCATGAAGGGGATCGGGTTCGATCAGGTGTGGATCGAGGAGACCGATGATCCGGCCCTGGAAAAGGAGCGCCTGGCCCGGGCACTGGGCGAGGTGCTCGACGATCTCCAGTCGCTGATACAGGGATCGGAGGATTTGCCAACCCAGGATGCGGCGATTTTGGAGGCTCATGCCATGATGGCGCAGGACCCGTCGTTTAAACGAAAACTTTTCCAGCGGGTCGAGGCTGGTCTGATGGCCGAGGCGGCTCTGAAAATGACCGTTCAGGAATACCTGGACATTTTTCAGACCATGGAAAATCCATACCTCCGCCAGCGTGCCGCTGATATCGAAGATATCGGCATGCGGCTTCTTGTCCGCCTGGTCGGATCGGGCGGGCACGAGGAAAACCAGCTGGAGCAGCCCACGATCCTGATTGCATCGGACATCTCGGCTGTCGATCTGGTCGGTCTCCGCCAGCCGAACCTGGCGGGAATTGTCCTTGCAAAAGGTGGCCGGACATCTCATGCCGCTATCCTGGCCAAGTCGTTTGAAATTCCCATGGTGATCGGTGTGAGCGATGTGCTGGATGTGGTCCGGGAAAATGATTTTCTGATCATGGACAGCACATCCGGGATGGTGTTCCGTGAGCCGCCGCCGGCGATTGTCGAAGAGTATGGCCGACTCAAGGCTGAAAAGGAAAAACGGTTCCTGCTGCTTGACGAACTGCGGGATCTGCCGGCTCAAACCCGGGATGGCCACCGCGTGGACCTGGGGGCTAACATTGGCCTTCTCTCGGATCTCGATCTGGCGGCCAAATATGGAGCCGATCACATCGGGCTGTATCGGACCGAATTTCCCTTCCTGGTTCGAAAGGATTTTCCGTCGGAAGACGAACAGTTGGCGCTTTACGAAAAGGTGCTGGAGCAGGCAGGTGGAAAATGCGTCACTTTTCGCACCCTGGATGTAGGGGGCGACAAATTTTTGTCTTACCTGGATTATCCCCGCGAGCAGAATCCGTATCTGGGCTGGCGGTCGGTGCGGGTATCCCTGGAACTGGATGACGTGTTCCGAACCCAGATCCGGGCGATCCTCAAGGCCTCGGTCCGGGGACCGGCCCAGCTCCTGTTTCCCATGATTTCATCGCTGTCGGAAGTCCGGCAGGTGCTGGGGATTCTCGAAGAGGAAAAACAGGCTTTGCGGACTGCCGGGGAAACATTTGAGACACATCTTCCTGTCGGCATCATGGTCGAGGTTCCGGCAGCGGTGAAAATCCTGAACAGCATATTGCGGTACGTCGATTTTATCAGCATCGGGACCAACGACCTGATCCAGTACACACTGGCGGTGGACCGCAACAACGAAAAAGTGGC
>ENA-ORCT01000441-ORCT01000441.1-marine-metagenome-genome-assembly--contig:-NODE-441-length-20137-cov-15.947458_pt1 | contig 20137 bp, 3 predicted proteins | sample MGYA00248632_ERZ508511 | MGnify/ENA primary metagenome ERZ508511 (study PRJEB26182, sample SAMN06268839) | marine metagenome | isolation source: Tt an P1-techrep anaerobic enrichment on pine from sediment...
CAGGCATCACTTGAACCATCGTCAATATCGTTGGCTGTAATAGATGCGTTTCCGGTATCATCGAGCTGGACTGTAATGTTTTGGCAAACTGCAGCCGGGTCTACGTTGTCTTCAACGGTCACCACAGCAGTACACTGGTCAGTGTTACCATTGTTATCGGTCACGGTCAGCACCACGTTATTGGTTCCGACATTGGCGCAAGTGAAAGCGTCGACATCGATTTCCAGCGACTGGATACCACAGGCATCACTTGAACCATCGTCAATATCGTTGGCTGTAATAGATGCGTTTCCGGTATCATCGAGCTGGACTGTAATATTTTCACATACAGCTACCGGAGCTGTATCGTCTTCAACGGTAACGGTAGATGTACAAGTAGAAGAGTTTCCGGCGGCATCATAAACGGTTAAGGTAACCGTGTTGTCTCCAACGTCGCTGCAATCAAATGTACTTGGCGAAACAGTCATGGATGCGATACCGCAATTATCACTCGATCCATTGTCAATCAAACTTGAATCGATGGAAACATTGCCGGAAGCATCCAGTTGCACCGTTGCATCCTGGCAAACCGCAACCGGGGGAGTTACATCGGCTCCTCCACCCACTGTGAATACCAACAACTCAACCTGAGCACAATCACCCAACAGATTAAGATCACGTACATCAAGGGTATGCGTTCCCGCTGATAATCCGCTAATGGTTTCTCCTGAATTAAAAGAAATCCAACCGCCTCCGTCCAAATTATACTCAAGATCTGGAGTAGCAGATGTTGGGGAACTGGCAACAATGGTAACTGTTCCATCACTTCCTGAACAGGTTTCAGGAGTCGTATTGAGAGACATCACATTTACACCTTCCACTGTAACATCAAAAGTGCATGTATCAGAAACTGCTTCGCTGCCATCAGCAGGTGTGTAAGTTGCAACATATGAAATGGTTGTATCTCCAATAACAAAAAATCCAGGCTGAGGGCCGTTACGAGAAACCGTAAATTCAATTCCTGAAGCGCAATCAACATCAATCAAAACACCATCGTGTACAATGTCATCAACCGTATTTTTATTTGAAATACTGGATAGGGTTGTCGTAAAACGAAATTTTAAATAAAACGCGCCGGTAGTGTCCGGAGTTTGCAGCGTGTAATCTCCCGTTGCATCAACGAGTGTATCAACTGAATTGACAATATTTCCGTCCATATCCAACAACTCCAGCCACCATGTAAAATTCTCCCCGCTCTCTACTGTGAAAAAAGCTTTGACATCGGTGTTTGGTTCGAAATATGTAAGTGGCGTGATGAAATATGGATCACCTGTTCCTGTAGACTGCCACAAGCGTACCCATCCATCGCTTGATTGACCAGTCCTTTGAACACGATTAAACTCCCAACATTCGGCAGCCAAACTACTTTCAGGAAGGTCGAAGTACATTTGAAAATTAGACGTATCTGATCCGCCAGAACAACTGAGAGTAAAATCAGGTTGTGTCCAGGTAATAAATTTACCTTGCGATCCTTCGGAATTAACGGAGTCTGCACAAGCTACTTCTATTGTTGGACATCCAGTCGTCGTAATAGTGCACTGGCCATTGCTTTTCTCTGGAGCCATAAACAAGAGAAGCACTGAAATTGTTAGTGTAATTTTCGTTAAATAATTTTGGGTAAAAATCTTTTTCATTTTTAGAGGTTTAATCAATTACTTTAATGTTGTTTACATATGTTTTGCCCATGACTTTTTGCACTGAAACCTTGCCATCAACATAACTTTTATTAAGTACTTTGATTTGAAACTTTAGGAAAGATGTAAATAACCCCTTATTCTTTATCTATCCGAAGTTTGAATCAATTATTGCCAATGCAAATTATAACTTATTCTTACGAAATCCTAATAAAATTAAGTTTAATTGTGTTGCATCCATAGTATCCAATTTTGTTGTTTAGTACGTTCGTTTAGAATTATTACAAATAACGTGCCTAAGCTTATAAGATTCTGTTAGACAGTACTATGTATCATTCACTATTCTGATCAGTTGTACAAATTTGGGACAATAATCCAGAATAGGTAAGTGTGTATTCCTGCATTTAATCCGCTGCTAACCGAAAACGACCTCAAGAGTTGATTATACATAATTTAAAAGCCTTTCTTGCACGATTAGGAAATTGATTGAGTATGGGAAAGATCCAACAAAAAACCCGAAAACCAGCAGAATATACCAGAGCTCGGGTCTTATCACAACATCAATATTTTATCAGAAGTAACGTGGTGAAACCACTTCCTCTTTTTTGAATCTTATTTCATAGGAAATCATGACTTCATGAGTACCGTTATTGTAATTTCTCAGGTTTGTGGTCGAGAAATCGATGGCATAACCTACCCTGAGTTTATCGGCAAACATCCATTGTGCAATAAAACCAAAAGAATCGCCTGAACGGAACATGGCTCCCAGCCAAAGTTTTTCTTTGATCAGAAAGTTACCCGTAACATCGAATTGAAGCGGTGATCCCGTTTCAGATGAGAATGAAGCTTTTGCAAGCGCTGTAGGTTTGAACTTTACATTTTCTCCCAGGTCAAATACCATTCCGGCCATCAGGAAATAATGCCTCATTTCACCTTTGATCGAGAAATTTTCGTAATTGTTGTCAAATTTGCTGTTCACCACTTTTGGGATAGAGAATCCAACATACGCTTTTTTACTGTAAAGGAAAGCACCCACTCCAAAGTTCGGTTTGATTTTATGTTCAATCTCGCCAATGAAGGAAGGATCGTTCGGATCGATAATGGTGTGGTCCTCCAGGTTGTGGGTATAATTGGTAAATCCTCCTTTAAGCCCCAATCGCAGGTTTGTTTTTTCATTTACCGGAACGAGATACGAGTAGTCGGCAAATAAATAGAAGCGTTTTTCGAAACCCACTTTATCGCTGATCACATCCAGTCCGAGGGCCACACGCTCGTTTTTGAGCGGGGCCTGCATGGTGAAGGTGTAGGTCTGTGGTGCTCCGTCCCAACCAGCCCATTGCTGACGGCCCAGTACGAGAAATCCTACCGACTCCCAGGTTCCGGCGTAGGCCGGATTTATGGTCTGGGTATTGAACATGTACTGTGTGTACATCGGATCCTGTTGAGCATTGGAATTGAATGAAACCAATACAATTGCCAGGATTCCTATAATCTTGCTGATATTTATATTCTTTTCCATCGTTTTTAATTTATCGGGTTTTAACATTTAGTCGTTAAGGTATACTGAGCCGGTAATTGGTTCGCTTCCGTCATTCAGATAAAGAATATAGAAATAGGTTGCGTTCGGTAATTTGTCACTACCGATTTGCATGTTGTTGGTTGATGTTCCGTCCCACCATGCTTCGTACATTCCCCATTCCGAAGTATTTCCAAATCTTTCTTTGTTGTAAACCAGGTTGCCCCAGCGATTGAAGATCTCGATCTTTGCATCAGGATAAACTTCTTCGAAAAGACGGGCACCCACTGCACAATCAAATTCTACTGTAAAATAGTCATTGATATTATCTCCGTTTGGTGAGAAACCATCCGGGATGATCAGTACACAGTCGCTTGTTTCCAATTCTTCATCAAAGACATCCACTTCCTGTTGTTCAACTTTATCTCTCCAATCACGTTTTCCGTTGTTGTCTTTGTCCTGAAGTGCAGCATTACTGCTAATTGTATTTTTGTATTTATCTTTTTTCACAAACCAATTATCGAAAGTATCGAAAGCATCGTCCAAACCGTCGTGGTCGCTGTCTACACCTGTAGGATTTACATCGGCAATACCGTCGAAATTGGCATCATTACCTTCTAGCATATCATCTTTATCATCGCCATCGGTATCCAGATCGAGGTGGTCAGGTGTACCATCTTCATCTGTGTCAAATGCGGGATAATAGATATTCTCAGCATTGTCGTCGTAACGATCATCCCAACCGTCGCCGTCAGAATCAGAACCGGTAGGTTCATAGTAGTCGTAACCAACATATTCCGCATGATCAATGCCTTCAGCAATGGTTTGCTGCCATTCAACATTGTCCACTATACCGTCTCCATCTGAGTCCAGGTCAAGACGATCCACAATTCCATCACTATCCGTATCGATGTCTGCTTCTTCGGTAGCTGATTTGTTCGGATCCATTTCGTGGATATCGAGTAAGCCGTCATCGTCATCATCTATGTCAGTAATATTTGCAATTCCATCGCAGTCGGTATCGAGCAGCAAAACAATTTTCACATTTCCCGTTGAACAGTTTGTTGGATCGGTATCGCTGCAAATGGTATAGCTGAATTCCAGTGTCAGGTCCTGAATGTCGTCGGTGAAGAAGTTCAGTTGCCCTGTTTCTCGGTTGAGTTCAACTCCTGTTGGTAGCTGGGTTACTGAGATGCTGATGTTTGAAGCAACTGTAACATCATCGTTGTCCAAAAGGTTGGGAACCCAGATTACCTGGTTACCCGGGCATTCAACAAATGTAATGCTGTCTGGACGGGCCAATAACCTGGGTTCTCCGCAAAAAGCTTCACCTTTTTCTATCATTACAATTGAGGTACAGGTCGTTTCATTTCCAGCGGCATCAATTACAGTTAAGGTCACTTCATTTGCACCTATATCACTGCAATTAAATTCAGCTTTATCGATAAACATAGTATCGATTTCACAGTTATCCGTTGAACCGTTATCAATGTCTTCAGCAGTTAAGGTAAATGATCCATTTGCATTTAACTCTGCTGTAATATCTTTACAATTTGCTACCGGAGGAATATTGTCTTCTACTGAAAGGTTGATGGTCAGCGTGCTGTCGCAGCCTGCTACATTGGTTAAATGCTGAACGTAAACTCCGCTTTCAGTGTAAGTTTCATTATTAATTGTAAGCTCACTGCAAACTGTGGCATTTATAGTTTCTTCCGTACTTTCCAAAACCTCGGCAATAATGGTCAGGGTGCTGTCGCAACCCGCTGCATTGGTAAGATTCTGGATGTAAATGCCGGATGTTGTGTATTCGATTCCGTTTACAGTAACTGCGTTGCAATTACTAACTTCAATCGTCTCTTCAGAACTTTCCAGAACTGAGGCAATAATGGTGAGTGTACTGTCACAACCGGCAGCATTTGTCAGATTCTGAGTGTATGTTCCTGAATTCGTATACGTAATTCCATTAACGCTTACTGATCCGCAACCCTCAGCTTTAATTGTTTCTTCAGTGCTCTGATTGATTGTAAGAATCAAAGTGATGGTGAGATCACAACCTGATTCAGTAGTCAGGTTCTGGGTGTAAGTCCCGCTCTGGGAATAAACCACACCATTCAGTTCGTACGATTCGCAAGCGGTTCTTCTGATGGTCTGATCGCTGCTTTCGTTTACATTCAATACGATGGTCAGAGTGCTGTCGCAACCGGCAGCATTTGTTAAGTTCTGCGTGTAAGTTCCACTTTCGGTATAAGTAATATTGTTAATGGTTAACTGATCGCAAACCGTTCTTTCAATTACTTCTTCGGTAGCCTTATTGATTACCAGGTTCAACGTAGCTGTTGAATCACAACCTTCAGCATTCACAGTAGAGAATGTATACGATCCGCTGGTGGTGTAAGTCGTACCGTTCCAGATGTACGAATCACAGGCAGTGATGTTTCCCACGCTGGTAGTTGAGTTGTTGATGGTCAGGTGCAGTGTATGCGTTGAGTCGCAAGCGGCAGCGTTGGTATAAGTTTTTACATAGTTGCCTGAAGTGAAATAAGTAGTTCCGTCCCAGGTGAAACTGTCACAGGCCGTCACTGAACTTTCCGTTACATCACTGTTGTTGATGGTCAGGTTCAACGTAGCTGTTGAATCACAACCGGCTGCATTTGAAGTAGCCAAGGTATAGGTTCCGCTGGTGGTGTAAGTCGAACCGTTCCAGATGAACGAATCACAGGCAGTGATGTTTTCCACGCTGGTAGTTGAGTTGGTAATGGTCAGGTGCAGTGTATGCGTTGAGTCGCAAGCGGCAGCGTTGGTATAAGTTTTAACATAGTCGCCCGAAGTAAAATAAGTTGTTCCGTCCCAGGTAAAGCTGTCGCAAGCAGTTACTGAACTTTCAGTTGCATCACTGTTGTTGATGGTCAGGTTCAACGTAGCTGTTGAATCACAACCGGCTGCATTTGAAGTAGCGAAGGTATAGGTTCCGCTGGTGGTGTAAGTCGTACCGTTCCAGATGAACGAATCACAGGCGGTGATGTTTTCCACGCTTGAAGTCGAGTTTGTGATGGTCAGACGCAGTGTATGCGTTGAATCGCAACCTGCAGCATTGTTATAGGTATTTACATAGTCGCCCGAAGTAAAATAAGTCGTTCCGTCCCAGGTAAAGCTGTCGCAAGCGGTTACTGAACTTTCCGTTACATCGCTGTTGTTGATGGTCAGGTTCAACGCAGCTGTTGAATCACAACCGGCTGCATTTGAAGTAGCGAATGTATAGGTTCCGCTGGTGGTGTAGGTAGTACCGTTCCAGATGAACGAATCACAAGCTGTTACATTTTCTACACTTGTAGTTGAGTTGTTGATGGTCAGGTTCAACGTAGCTATTGAATCACAACCTTCAGCATTCACAGTAGAGAATGTATACGATCCGCTGGCGGTGTAAGTCGTACCGTTCCAGATGAACGAATCACAGGCAGTGATGTTTTCCACGCTGGTAGTTGAGTTGTTGATGGTCAGGTGCAGTGTATGCGTTGAATCGCAACCTGCAGTGTTGGTATAAGTTTTAACATAGTCGCCAGAAGTGAAATAAGTCGTTCCGTCCCAGGTGAAACTGTCACAGGCCGTCACTGAACTTTCCGTTGCATCACTGTTGTTGATGGTCAGGTGCAAAGTATGTGTTGAGTCACAACCGGCAGCGTTGGTATAAGTTTTAACATAGTCTCCTGAAGTGAAATAAGTCGTTCCGTCCCAGGTAAAACTGTCACAGGCCGTCACTGGACTTTCCGTTACATCACTGTTGTTGATGGTCAGGTTCAAAGTCGCAATTGAATCACAACCGGCTGCATTTGAAGTAGCGAAGGTATAGGTTCCGCTGGTGGTGTAAGTCGTACCGTTCCAGGTGTACGAATCACAGGCGGTGATGTTTTCCACGCTGGTAGTTGAGTTGTTGATGGTCAGGTGCAGTGTATGCGTTGAATCGCAACCTGCAGCATTGTTATAGGTATTTACATAGTCTCCTGAAGTGAAATAAGTCGTTCCGTCCCAGGTGAAACTGTCACAGGCCGTCACTGAACTTTCCGTTGTATCACTGTTGGTGATGATCACCTGCACCGAAAGAATGCTGTCGCAACCGGCAGCATTGGTTAAGTTCTGGATATAATTTCCGGAAGTTGTATAAACTGAACCATTTACCAAGACTGAATCACATCCGGTAATTGAAATGGTTTCAGAAGTCGTATCAATGATGGTAATTGTTCCTATCGCCGATTCAAGGGTTACTTCATCACAAACCGTACTTTGTATCATAGCACGGTAGTAGGTTGTCTGATCAATATCCGCAGGCGCTGTATAGGATGTGGCATCTTCTGAGTTTGGCAGGTAAGCGCTCCAGTTGATTCCATCGGTACTTGATTGCCATCCCAGTATTTTACCCCATTCACCCGAAAGTGTAAAATCAGTTTCAGTAACTTCACTTGCACAATATTCCTGGATGGGAGGGCTTACTTCTCCATTCAAATTAATGGTAAAACCAACAACCTCAGAATAGCAAGTATTCGATTTGATGCTACCACCTGAAAATGATGCATAGGTTACCAGATGAATTTCTCCATTGCTGGCCAGATCACATAAATCGTAAAAAGAATTAGATCCCAGGGGTACTAATATTTCAATGAATTCTTTGTCAGCTGGCTCATAATCGCCAACCATGGCCGTAATTTCACCGTTATCTTCAACCCAGCCAGCACTATCCCAGCTATAAACTTCCAATGTTGAAGCATCGTTGGCTTGTATCTGCAACACTTTATCAGCGTCACTTACATAAACCGAATCTCCTTTGAACGATTCATAATCGATACCATGATTTGGTTGGGTATCAAAATAATAACGGAAAATGGCATTCCCTGCATTTCCGTTGTGGATTCCGATTAGAAGAACACTGTCTTTAACAACGGCAAAGATTTCTCCAACTTCACAGGTTCCTGCTGCGTTTGGATCTAATACAATTACCTGGCCGGTCGAGTATTCTTCTTCACTGTAATTCCCGTCAATCGGGTATTGGGCAAAACTATCGTTTGCTCCAAAAAATAGCAGTGAAATTACAGCTACCAGTGTTTTAAACAGAATTCTATTACGTAGAAGTGTTTTCATTTTGATGTTGTGTTGTAACGAAAAAAACGCGAACCGCGCAACCTGGATGGATCGTTCCGTTTTGAGTTTGTGCTGTTAAAAGCTTCAGGATGTAAAAACCGATTTGGCGTTTTATTCTCCTGATTTTACAGCGTCCATTTCTGTAAAACCGGAACAATACAAATTACTATTAACCGGGTTTTGATTTGATTTGCGTCCTTTTCATGATTTTGTCCTTTTTTGTTTAGTACGTTTGCGCCCCCTATAAATCAGATTTTGTGCCATAATTCATAAATAATTGAAAATGAGCAATATATAGGTGTAGTAAAAATTGACGGCCAGTTTCATTTTGGGACAAATGTCTCGAAAGGAAACAAATAAGGATATTTTAGTACTCTTTTTGAAAGGACGAATTTTTATACCTCTTTAGGAGCTTCTAGCTTTGTAATTAATTGAAATACAATAATATATTCAATGTGTGAATAGATGAGATATTGTCATTGTAAAAAAATGTACTTTTTTTATTTAATTTGGGCTGTGCCTAAGTAGTGTCAAGAATTACTGGATGGGGTAAAAAAGAAGAACCCGGAACCGCCACTCCTGGTCGGTATCCGGGATCTTAACACAACATCAAAATATTTTTAGAAGTATCGTGGCGATACTACTTCTTCTTTTTTGAATCGAAGTTCGTATGACACCATAATCTCGTGCGTGCCGTTGTTATGATTTTTCAGGTTGTTGGTCGAAAAATCAATGGCGTAACCCACTCTGAGTTTCTCGGCAAAGATCCACTGGGCAATAAACCCGTAGGATGAACCGGTTCGGTACATGGCTCCCAGCCACAGTTTTTCCTTGATCAGGAAATTTCCTGTTATGTCGAACTGCAGCGGACTACCCGTTTCCGAGGAAAACGATGCCTTTGCTAAACCGGTCGGTTTGAACTTCACGTTTTCTCCCAGGTCGAATACAGCTCCGGCAATCAGGAAATAATGCCTGATCTCGCCCTCGATCGAGAAATTCTCGTTGCTGTTGGTCTCGAACTTGCTGTTCACAATTTTTGGGATGGAGAAGCCCACATACGCTTTTTTGCTGTACAGGAAGGCACCCACTCCAAAATTGGGTTTAAAACTGTGTTCGATCTCACCAACAAAGGAAGGATCATTCGGATCAATAATGCTATGGTCTTCGAGATTATGGGAGTAATTCGTAAATCCACCCTTTAATCCCAACCTAAGATTAGTCTTTTCGCTAACCGGTACCAGGTAGGAGTAGTCGGCAAACAAATAGAAACGTTTTTCGAAACCTACCTTATCACTGATTACATCCAGCCCAAGTGCCACGCGCTCGTTTTTAAGCGGCGCCTGCATGGTAAAGGTGTACGTTTGTGGTGCCCCGTCCCAGCCGGCCCATTGCTGGCGGCCGAGAACGAGAAAACCTACCGATTCCCATGTTCCTGCATAAGCAGGGTTCACGGTTTGCGTATTGAACATGTACTGGGTGTACATCGGGTCTTGTTGCGCATTCGATGTGAATGAGGCGAATATGATTGCCAGGATCCCTAAACTCTTGATTATATTTAATTTTGCTTTCATCGTTCTAAATTTTTCAGATTTAACATGCATTAATTAATCAATTAGTTATTTAGGAATACAGATCCCGTTACAACTCTCTCATTATTCAGGTATAGTATGTAGAAATACGTTGCTGCAGGTAATTTATCATTACCTATCTGCATACTGTTGGTAGAAGTACCGTCCCACCAGGCATCATATTCACCCCAGTAATCGGTGTTTCCGTAGCGTTCTTTTTCGTAAAGTAAATTACCCCATCGGTTATAGATTTCTATCCTGGCATCCGGGAAGTCATCTCCCAGAACTCGTTCTTGTTTTTCTCCGGTATTGATATCTTCACAATATATCATCACCTTGAAGTAATCGTTGATATTATCTTCATTTGGAGAGAAACCATCAGGTATCACCGGTTCACCACAAACGAAATTCGGTGGTGGTATTATTGGTTCTTCTTCCCTCCAGTCACGCAGTCCATTTCCATCTTCATCCTGAAGAGGGGCATTGGACCCTATAGCATTTTGCCCGTGCAGCCATTCCTCACTAGTATTGTAGCTGTCGTAAGCATCATCCAGTCCATCTTTATCGGTATCTTCCCCGGTAGGAACAACATCTGCAAAGTTATCGAAGTTTGCATCCCAACCTTCATTGGCATCTTCCAATCCATCATCATCTGTATCCAGATCCAGATAATCAGGTGCGTCATCTCCATCGGTGTTCCAAGGAGCATATGAAATTCCACCGTTTTCCGAGTCATAAGCATCATCCCAACCATCACCGTTGGTATCTTTACCCGTTGGAGGATAATACTCATTTTCACCACCTTCGGCGATTGTTGACTGCCATTCGATGTTATCCGGAATACCGTCGTTATCGGAGTCAATATCCAATCTATCAACAATTCCGTCCCCATCCGAATCGAGTGTTTCCTGGTTCAATGCATTTTCTTCTTCAATTACATCAAGTATTCCATCATCGTCATCATCGATGTCGTCCACATCCGGAACGCCGTCACAGTCCGTATCGAGCAGTATGCGAATAGTAGCTTCTGCCGATGAACAGTTTTCCGGATCTGCATTGCTGCAGATAGTATAGGTAAACTGGATAACAGCCTCCGATAATTCTTCGTTTGCATACAATACCTGACCATCGGTCACATTCAGTTGAACATTATCCGGTACATTGTCGGCACTAATTGTAACACCCGAAGCGCCAATTCCTTCATCGTTGTCAAGTAGGTTGAATTCTCCACTGACAGTTCCACCCGGACAAACAACCAGGGTAAGAATATCAGGTGCTGCGCGCAAGGTGACCTGTCCGCAATCTGCATCACCTGCTTCAACGGTAACTATTGCAGTGCAAGTGCCCACATTTCCGGCGGCATCAACCACAGTGAGCGTTACTTCGTTTGCACCTACATCGGCGCAAGTGAAGTCCGTTTTGTCGATATACATGGTGTCGATCGAGCAGTTGTCGGTCGAGCCGTTTTCGATGTCCTCGAGTGTAATACCTGCATTTCCGTCAGCGTCGAGTGCAACAGTGAGGTCGCTGCACACGGCAGTTGGTGCTATGGTATCCATTACCGTAACTACCGAAGAACAGGTCGAAACGTTTCCACAAAGGTCGGTAGCGGTGATCACTACTGCAATACCTTCCTGAACACCTGCATCGCTACAACCGAATTCGTATTGCGAAACGGTGACCGTAATGTCTTCTTCCGAAGTACAGTTATCTGACACAGTGTACAGTTCAGCCAGTTCTACATCAGCCAGTGTGAATCCACCGGTTTCATCGGTGTAAACGGTGATCGGGTTGCAGCTCAGTACCGGTGCGATGTTATCGCGAACAGTAATGGTCTGAACAGCGGTACTTGTATTACCACAATTGTCAGACAGTGTCCAGGTCCGGGAAATAATCCACTCGCCTGCACATTCACCCTGAACGATTTCGTCGGTGTAGGTCGCATCCAGTTCAGATCCCGAACATACATCGTATTCATCGATTACATCACCGGTTATTTCAACCGAGGCATCATAATCACAGTTTTCATTGCTGTAAATTGTGATATCCTCGGGCACGGTGAATTCAGGTGCTGTTGTATCGATTACTGTGAAAGTAGCCGAAGTACTTACAGCGTTTCCACATGCATCGAATGCACTGAATGTAACGGTGGCAGTTGAACCACAATCAGCAGGAGTAAGTCCTTCGAAGTTATTACTCCAGGATACGGAACCACAATTGTCTGTAGCTTGCGCACCACCATTGGAAGCAATCCATGCTTCAAGTTCAGCGGTATTTCCCTGTCCGTCGCATTCAACCGTCAGATCCTGAGCCTGAACGGTAAGTATTGGATCCGTGTTATCAACAACCCTGAAAGTGGCTGTCGTTTGCGAGAAGTTACCACAATCATCGGTAGCGGTGAAAGTAACCGTTGCACTGCCAGTGTTTCCACAACCATTGCTAAGACCGTTGAAGTTGTTACTCCAGCTAACTCCACCACAAAGATCGTCTGCAGTTGCACTACCATTATTGGCGAGCCAGGCATTCAATATGGATGTAAAGTTTTGGTCACAGTTCACCGACTGACCAACTGCCTGTGTAATATCCGGCGGTGTTGTATCTTCGATTCGGAATACCGCAGAAACGGTGTCGTTTCCAAATTCAGATCCAGTAATTACACCGGTAGTTACAATCGTCCTGGTATTTCCACATCCTTCTGTAGAGTCTGATTCGACAGTTATTTGATACAATTCGGTGTTAACCACAAACTGTCCAATAAACTCATCCCATTCATCCAGGTTACCGTTTCCATCACATTCAACCGTACGATCGAATACTTCAATCGTCATAGGAATACAGCTTACTCCAAAGTCTTTGGTAAGATCGATAGCTGCACCTTGCGTTAGTGTTGCAAATTGTGGATTCTCTGTTGTTACACCACATTCTGCGTCGTATTCTGCATGCGGACTGCTTAATTCACGTGGCAATCTGGCTGATTTGGTCAGCGATGACAGTTCTTTTACAAGGCCGGTGCGACCTTTTGCCGCTGCTTCTGCTGCCAGGTTCACATCGAAATCAAGCGTAACGGTGTACTCACCAAGTTCAACAGGGCGGCTACGATAATATCCAATTATACCAACCGTTACACTGTCTCTGAAATTATCGGGTCCTGTTACAATAATATTCGGATTAAGATCATTTCCAATACCGGCTTTATTTAACTCGCCTTCGTTTTCAGGTCCGTCATATCTACCGTCTCCGTTCATGTCGATCCATTCCCACTGGTTGAAATCAACAGAACCGTTGTTTGAGAAATCAGGGAAGTTCTGTGTTACTTCACCATCATCGTTGGCATCATACCATTCATCCTGAATACCATTTTTATTTATGTCATACCATACGAGGTCACCGATTACCGGTCCATCGTATTCTTCGTATTCGAAATTATGCGTCTGGAATTCACAGTCTACTATTGTTGTGAAGAATAGACTGGAGTTCACATTGAATAATCCTTTTGCGTTCAGATTTGCATCCTGAACCTGTACCAGGTATTCACCCGGAACCATGTTTACAAATGCATACTGACCTTTGGTGTTGGTAATGCTCATTTGTGGATCACCAGGCGTTGTGCCCTGTGGAATCAGGGTAACCATTACATTGTGTTGTCCACCACTAAGGTCGCCCACATAAACTACACCGTCGATTCGGGTCTGGTCTTCACAGAGCACTGAAACAGTGAATGTGCATGAATCAACATTACCACAATCATCAGTAGCGTAGTAGGTCACTTGAGTGTCACCTATCGGGTATATTGCACTGGCATCCTCTATTCCGGTGAAACTGTTGTAATAAGAAACATCTCCGCAAGCATCTGAAACGGTTGGAAGTGGCACGTCAACAATTGCATATGGATCATTAGCATCGATATCCACCACAACATCTTCCGGACAGGAAATTGTTGGAGCACTTTGATCGCCACCTGAATATGTAATACTTACATTCTCGGCAGCATTTCCACAGTCGTCAAGAATGGCGTAGTTGTACGTTACTGTCCATGAACAATCAGAGTTTTCACCTTCAACAGTATCTTTATCAACGGTAACTGTACCGCAATTATCCGTGAACAAGGCGGCAATTTCTGACTCGGTAGGCCCTGCAGGCATTTCTGCCAGACAGGCATCGATTTCAGTTTCACCTTCTGGTAATACTGCTTCTACAATCAGAGCCGGTGCTGTATTATCTTCAACGGTTATAAGCTGAGAAGCGGTTGTGGAGTTACCGCAATTGTCGGTAGCTGTCCAGGTACGGGTCAATGTATATGATCCTGCACATTCTCCTTCCGTTTTCATCTCACCATCGTATACAACAGTTACTTCACTGTCGCAATTATCAATTGCGGTTGCTTCTGCAGGTTCAGGAACCTGACTGCACTCAACTGTTAAGTCATCAGGGATGGTCAGAACAGGAGCAGTGGTATCAATAACAGTTATGATCTGAGATGCAGATACACTGTTTCCACATACATCTGTTGCAGTCCAACTGCGGATAAGTGAATAGGAATCTTCACATTCGCCATTCGTCCTCTCTTCTCCGTTGTACACCACCTGGACTTGTTCGTCACAATTGTCAGTGGCCGTCGCAACGCCAATTTCGGGAATTGCATCGCATTCAACAGTTAGATCTTCAGGAACTGTTATTTCTGGTGCCACATCATCGTTCACAGTGATGGTCTGATCAATTGTGACAAAGTTTCCACAGGCATCGGTAAATGTCCATACGTAGATCACGGTAAAATCATTTACGCAGCTTCCTTCTGTAACTGTGGTATCTACATCTCCCAGTATCTCATTTCCATCGTTATCCAGGGCATATAAAACAGCCGGAGACGGAACATCATCTGCACACTGAACCGTTATATCTTCAGGTTCGGTTGGTGGTACAGGAGGTGTATTATCACTTACATTGATCACCTGGCTTACACTGCTGGTATTACCGCAGTTGTCGATGAAAGTCCAGGTACGTGTTATGCTTGAACTGTTTTCACATATTCCGGGAACAGTGTCGGCTTCCGGACTAACTGTAATAGAACCATCACAATTATCCAGAGCGGTTAAATCAACCGGAGCCGGTACGTCTTCCATCAGCTGTACCCAAACATTTGCAGGAGCTGCCGGTGCTTCCGGAGCTGTAGTATCATTCACCCTGAATGTTTTGGTTGCTGTCGTACTGTTTCCACATGCATCAACAGCCGTGAAGGTTACTGTTACGGTTTGATCACAGTTATTTTCAGGAGCCGTATAGCTCACTTCCAGCGCTAAGTCACCGTCACAAAGATCATTTGCTGAAGCAGTTGCGGTCCATTCATCTACCATTGCTGCATCGAAACATTCCATTGTAAGGTCAGATGCAGGCAAAATGATTTCCGGGCCGCTGGTATCCTGCACGTTAATGATTTGTGAAGCAACTGAGGTGTTTCCGCAATCATCAGTTGCCGTCCATGTACGAATTACAGTATAATTTCCCGGGCAGTCGCCACTAATGGTTTCATCTTCAAATGTTAGAGAAAGATCTGCATCACAATTGTCGCTAACCTGTGCTTCTGCGAATTCAGGCAAGGCAGGGCAATTAATGGTCGTTTCAGCAGGTAGTGCTACAAATACCGGGGCAATAGTGTCCAGCACGGAAATGGTTTGAACACCGGTGGTTGTATTTCCACAATCATCAACCAATGTCCAGGTACGTGTTATCAGTTTTTCACCACTGCAATTACCGTCAGTTAACACATCTGCATAAGTGGCTTCGATATCAGCTGAACAGTTGTCTGCTTCATCACTTACATCACCGGTTGCATCGACTGAAACATCATATGTACAGTTTTCATCGGCATAAACCGTAATGTCTTCCGGAGTCGTGAATGTAGGACTGATCGTATCCAGTACCGTAATGACTTGAACAGCGGTTGTGGTATTACCACAGTCATCAACCAATGACCAGGTGCGGGTAATAATTTTTTCACCTAAGCAATCACCATCCGTTAGTACGTCTTCGAAAGTTGCTTCAAGTCCGAATGCGCAGATATCTGATTCATCGGTTACATCTCCGGTTACGGATACAGAATCGTTGTATTCGCAGTTCGCATCTGCATAAATTGTGATGTCATCAGGAGCAGTGAAAGTTGGAGCAGTTCCATCCTTGATCACAAATGCTGCAGTGCTGGAGCTTGAGTTTCCACAAGTATCTGAGGCAGTAAATGTAACCGATATTGAATCAGCGCCACCGCAAATCGATGTGGTGTCTGCAAGATAGCTCCAGCTCACATTGCTGCAGATATCAGAGGCTTCTGCACCTCCATTTGCATTCAGCCATGCATTAAACTCAGCAACATTTCCCTGACCGTCACATTCAACGACCAAATCACTGGCTTCAACATCAATGCTAGGTGGCGTGCGATCGATAATAATGATCTTGGTATAACAATTAGCCTGGTTACCTACATCATCAGTGACCGTAAAGGTTACGTCTTTACCAATTGCTGATTCGAAATCCTGAACGCATTCAACAGCAGGTAAAACACCGTCGTAATCCGTGCTGATCATGTCAAGGGTGATGGGTTCATCATCCTCTGTATTGGCCAGCATCGAATCCAGCATATCGCTTACCCATTGCTGAGCTTCAGCCTGGTAATCATCACCACAATCCATCAAAAGTGGTTCTATTACACATAAGCTTCGTGGAGTTCCACTAGGTGTGATCGTAACAGTGAATGAACATTCACCTATGTTACCACAATTATCGCTAACATTCCAGGTAACCGTATTAGTTCCCAACGGCATTTCAAATCCTGCCAGTGTTTCAATATCATAAGAATCGCCATTGACTATCACAAAGGTATCGACCAATGTTCCACATTCTTCCGAAGCGGAAATAAGATCAAATTCGTTTCCAACTGTTGGATAGGATGTGGCGAACTGGGCTACTTTCCTATCCGCATCGGCTGGACAGGAAACTACAGGTGCGATCGTATCAATTATTTTGATGTTTGCTGTTTTTGTATCAGCAGGATTACCACAAATATCGGTAGCATCAAATGAAATAGTGATCTCATTACCACAGCTCATATCAATTGAAGTGTAATCGTTGGTAACAATGACATTAGCATCACAGTTATCGGTAGCTGAAGCGGTAGCGAGCCAATCTGTGATCAATGTTTCAGCATTCGGGTCACTGCATTGCACTTCCAGAGTTTCAGCCGGAGCAGTAACTACCGGCTTCTGCGTATCTATAATTTTTATGTTGGCCGTTTTCGTGTCAGCCGGATTACCACACAGATCGGTAGCATCAAATGAAACAGTGATCTCGTTATCACAGCTCATATCAATTGAAGTATAATCGTTGGTAACAGTGACATTAGCATCACAGTTGTCGGTAGCTGAAGCGGTAGCGAGCCAATCTGCGATCAACGTTTCAGCATTCGGGTCATTACATTCCACTTCCAGTGTTGTGGCCGGTTCATTAAGTACCGGTGCTGTAGTATCAATGAATGTAATGGTAGAGCTAACTTGCAAGGCATTGTTCCCACAATCGTCAGCAGCATTAAAAGTAACGGTCAAAACCTCGTTACAGCTTTGTGAATATACACTGAAATTGTTTACGATGTCTATGTTCAAATCACATTCATCCGAAACGCTTGCGCTGGCTAACCACTCATTGATGGTAGCTGTGTAGTCAGAATCCTGGTTGCAAACCAGTGTTATTGGATCGGGAGCAATAAGAACCGGAGCCACAGTATCGATGAAAGTGATGGTTGATGATACAGTCGCTGCTGAGTTATTGCAATCATCCGTTGCATCGAAATTAACGGTAATAACACTTCCGCAATTTTGACTCAGTCCACTGAAATCATTCTCAATTGTAATGTCTTTATCACAGGAATCGGCTACAGTTGCAGAGGCGAGCCAGTTATCGATAACAGTTTCGTAATCCACGTCCTGCCCGCAGTCGAGCGTTAATGGTTCAGGAGCTGTAATTACCGGCGCCACTGTATCGATGAAAGTAATCGTTGAACTTACCTGTGTGGCTTCATTACCACATTCATCGGTAGCATCGAAAGTTACCGTGATAGTGTTTCCACAACTTTGTGTATATCCTGTGTAGTTGTTCGAAATAGAAATTTCTGAATCACAATCATCACTTACTGATGCAGAAGCGATCCAGTTGGCAATTGCTTGTTCATGATCTACAGACTGATCGCAAACCAGTGTTAAAGCTTCGGGAGCAGTAATCACCGGAGCCACAGTGTCAATGAAATTGATCGTAGCTGTTTGCGGAATTGCCGGGTTACCGCATTCATCGCTAGCCGTAAAAGTTACGGTAATCGAATTACCGCAGCTTTGGGTATAGCCATCATAATCATTCTCAACCTGAACAGATTGATCACATTCGTCGATTACAGAAACTGAAGCCAGCCAGTCTGAAATCGTTTGGTTGTGGTCTGCTGACTGGTCACAAACCAGTTCCAGATCGAGCGGAGCGGTAATTACCGGCTCTACAGTATCGATTACATGAATGGTTTGCGATGCTGTAGAAGAGTTTCCACAGTCGTCAACGGCTGTCCATGTTCTTGTAATGCTGTATTCGCCTGCACATTCGCCGTTGTTTGTTACATCTTCGAATGTAAGATCTACACTGGCACTGCAGTTATCGGTAGCTACAGCCTGCGCAAATACAGGTTCGGCCGGGCAAGAAATTGTTGTATCGGCCGGAAGTTCAGCAAATACCGGAGCCAAATTATCAACGACTTGAATAACCTGTTGGGCAACAGCGACATTACCACAATTATCGGTAGCTGTCCAATGTCGTACAAAAATTTCGTTGAATTCGCAACCTGAAAGAGCCGGGGTGAGACAGACACTGTTAAAGGTTAAAGTGCCTATTCCTCCACTTACCTCTTTTTGTTTTCTTCCAAAGAGTCTCCAGGTTCCGTTCATATCACCTGTGAACTCATCAAAGCTTGATACCAGGGTAACACCCGGAACAGAAATATCTGAAGTTGTTTCGCCGTAAGGTTGGTATTCACCGTCTAAAGCGGCAGTGCTGGTATTGTCCCAAACTGTTGAGGCTGAACTGTTAAATGTTACATCAAATGTTCCTGTTAAGCTACAAGTATTATCGTCACCACAATAGGGACCAACCAGAATTACAGCCTGACCACTTGGAGCGATCAACCAGAATTGAGCATTTCCAACTCCCTGGGTAACAGAGAAACTCAAGGCCAGGTTTTTAATGTCGCTGGCTTTCAGGTTGTCCAGACCACTGATGTCAAATTCAGCAATTTGACCTGCATCATTAGCAGAAAGTGTGAATGAAACATCGGTACCAAAACAGGTTCTGTCTATAAAGGTTACAGCCGGATCAGGATCGCAATTGTCAGTGGCTGTTGCCAGTCCGCTAATTTCAGAACTGATATCATAACCGCAGTTTTCATCCGAGAATAGAATCGTATCATTCGGCACGGAAAGAACGGGTGAGGTGTTGTCTTCAATTGTAATGGTTTGAGTGAATGAAACATTGTTTCCGCAATCATCAACAGCGGTCCATCTTCTTACCACTTCACCACAACCATCTACAACGGTATTACTAAGTTCTTCATAAATTACGGCAACGTCTGCATCACAGTTATCTGTTGCTGTAACTGTCGGGGGAGTTGGCACCCCTTCATCACAAGTGACGGTTAGTGTGGCGGAAGGTGTTGAAACAAATTCTGGATCAATTCTATCCGATCCTGAATATGTCATGGTAACATCAAAGTCATTTGCAGAACAGCCGTCAGAGATGGTGTATGTTCTCACGAGTTCCCAGCTGCACTGGTCACCTGTCAGGCTTTGACTTACGAAAGTAGCGGACACTGTCCCGCAGTCATCTGAGTATGCGGCTTCGATAGCTGCTTCATCATCTGCAGTTGGGTATAATCCGTCAATTTCTGTTTCGCTGGCACAGGCATTTATTCCCGATACACCATCCGGTGTTGTACCGGTTGGGGCATCCTGGTCTGATCCTGAATATGTTATGGTAACATCAAAGTCATTTGCAGAACAGCCGTCAGAGATGGTGTATGTTCTCACGAGTTCCCAGCTGCACTGGTCACCTGTCAGGCTTTGACTTACGAAAGTAGCGGACACTGTCCCGCAGTCATCTGAGTATGCGGCTTCGATAGCTGCTTCATCATCTGCAGTTGGGTATAATCCGTCAATTTCTGTTTCGCTGGCACAGGC
>ENA-ORCT01000442-ORCT01000442.1-marine-metagenome-genome-assembly--contig:-NODE-442-length-20096-cov-3.500375_pt1 | contig 20096 bp, 17 predicted proteins | sample MGYA00248632_ERZ508511 | MGnify/ENA primary metagenome ERZ508511 (study PRJEB26182, sample SAMN06268839) | marine metagenome | isolation source: Tt an P1-techrep anaerobic enrichment on pine from sediment...
CAGTATTTTGAAACCAAAAGAAACAATTCAAATCGTCACGCAACAAAAAGCACTACAAACAATTGATTATCAATTTTATCAAAGAACGAGTTAATATTTAAACGAGACACTAGTGATCGGAGATAGAAACTGCCGTGCTTTTCTGAAAGGAAAGTGGTAAATTTGATAATGTGTTTTTTACCAGGTGCGCAGGCGGCTTTAAACTGGCGTGCTTTATGCCAAATTCTGGTTTTCTTGATCCGCTTGGAGCATCAAATTTCTTTAATCCTTAAAACGACAAGCCAATGAAGAAAATTTTGCTTTTTAACCGGAGATTTTACTGAAGACTACGAAACCATGGTACCCTTTCAGATGCTGACTATGGTTGGTTACGAAGTGCATACTGTTTGTCCTGATAAAAAGAAAGGGCAATCGGTAAAAACGGCGATTCACGATTTTGAAGGCGACCAAACCTACTCGGAGAAGCCGGGGCATCTTTTTACCTTAAACTACAGTTTTGCTGATGTCGATGCCACGCAGTACAGTGGGCTGGTTATTGCCGGAGGCAGGGCGCCGGAATATTTGCGGCTCAATCCCAGGGTTATCGAAATTGTCAGGCACTTTTTTGAAGCCGACAAGCCGGTCGCTGCTATCTGTCATGGCATTCAGATACTAACTGCTGCGGGGGTCGTAAAAGGTCGTAAGCTGACCTGCTATCCTGCTGTTGGTCCGGAAGTAACCTTGGCTGGTGGCGATTATCAGGATATTTCGGTCGACGGCGCTTTTGTTGATGGTAAGCTGGTTACGTCGCCAGCCTGGCCTGCGCATCCGGCATTTATGCGAGAGTTTTTAAGGGTGATGGGAGCCAAAATTGAATTGTAGCTTTTTATCCGACATGTATTGAATCAAAGAAAGATGACGATCAGCATTTTTACAGACAAAGCCAGGCAGCCAAACCCCGAGGATTTGGTTGCTCCCTTGGGGCAAACCTATGAATTATGGGAACAGGTCCGGCAGTTTATTCTGGAACAATATCCTGGAGGCGCCGAGGAATGGAACTACCCGGGAAAGAACTACGGCTGGAGTTTCCGTATCAAAGACAAGCGGCGGGCCATTGCCTATTTGTTGCCGCGCGAGGGCTACTTTAAAGTGGCATTCGTATTTGGGCAAAAAGCAACGGATCAGGTTCAGGAAAGTACAGTGGCACCTGAGATTAAACAAGAGCTGTTGCAGGCTCGCGTCTATGCTGAAGGGCGTGGGGTTCAGATTGAAGTGCGCAACGAACAGGTCATTCCCGACATTCGGAAGCTGGTTGAGATTAAGTTGGCAAACTAAGTGTGGGAGAGAAAACAATTGGAATATCTGTAAGATTAGGAATGTCATTAAAAAGGTATTCATGATCATTAATTAGGCATTAAGATGTTTCCACGCGATCAATGACAACAATCGAGGTCAACGACAGTAGAAAGTTAGGAGCATAAGCGGAAAATCATAAAAGACAAACTAAAAATAGAGACAAGACGGCTCGCAAACAATCCAGTTTAGCGGCCTGTTATTACCTTCATGCCAATGAAGTTGAAAATGGGAACAATGAATCATCCGATTTTTTTTGAATCAGCTGCGGCTTTCCGTCGTTGGCTTGAACAAAACCACAAAATAGCCACCGAACTGCTGGTGGGTTATTACAAGGTGAATAGTGGGAAAAAGAATATGAGTTGGAGTGAGTCGGTTGACCAGGCGATTTGCTTTGGTTGGATTGATGGTGTGCGGATGTCAATTGATGATGAACGTTACATGATCCGGTTTACTCCACGCAGACCGGATAGCAACTGGAGTGCAGTCAACATTCAGAAAGTGGATCAGTTGACCAAACAGGGGTTGATGACCCCGGCGGGTCTGGCAGCCTTTCAAATCAGGAAGGATAATCAGTCGGAGGATTATGGATACCAGCGAAAAGTATCCAAGCTCTCCGGCGCATTTGAGAAGCAGTTCCGGGCAAATAAAAAAGCATGGGATTTCTTTCAATCGCTTGCGCCTTCGTATCAAAAAATAGCCATCAACTGGGTCATGAGCGCCAAGCGATCCTTGACCAGGGAAAAACGCTTGGCTGAATTGATTGCCGATAGTGCATTGGGTTTGAAAATACAGGTAATGCGCAGATAGCGAGTGTTTAATGTAGTCTCTGATTCATGAACTTTTTGCAATTGAATTCGGGGGTAATCAGCACAACGGATTGATTAATGTTGTAATTTTACTGTCAATGAAAGGGCAGGGCTTTTCATCAAAGTTGTTTATTAACTTTTTAATTTGAATGTCATGTCAAAAATTCACGAAGTAAAGAAAAGTACTAAAAAAGAACCTCTCAAGACTCCAAAAGAAAAGCGAATGGAAAAACGGGCCAAGAGAGAAATGAAAGCTAAGGAATGATTCGTTTGACGATGAAAGCAATGTATTTGACAGAGGCCAGCAAAGAAGAAGCTGGCCTCTGTCTTTTTATAGAAGAAGGGTAGTGATTGCCCCAATCGCGACCGGGCTGTCATCGGATTAAACTCCCATCTCGTCAAAGGTCTTTTTAATCCGTCCAACGGCTTCCATCATTTGTGCTTCGTTAATGATGAGCGGTGGAGTAAACCGGATGATGTGCTCATGCGTGGGCTTGGCCAGGATGCCATTTATTTTCATTGCCAGACAAACATCCCAGGCTGTTTTTCCTTTTACGGGTTTAATGGCAATGGCGTTGAGTAATCCTTTTCCGCGCACAATTTCAATCATTTCCGAATCAATCTTTTTCATTTCACTGCGAAACAGCTCGCCCATTTTTTCCGCATTCTCAGCCAGCTTTTCGTCAGCAATCACGTCCAGGGCAGCCATGGCCACCTTGCCGGCAATGGGATTGCCACCGTATGTGGAGCCATGTTCGCCGGGTTTGATGGTCATCATGATTTCATCGTCAGCCAAAACGCAGGATACCGGAAACATGCCACCAGAGATGGCTTTCCCCAAAATCAGGATGTCGGGCCGAACGTCTTCGTGGTCGCAGGCCAGCATCCTGCCGGTGCGGGCCAGGCCGGTCTGAACTTCATCGGCCACAAACAGCACCCGGTGTTTTTTGCAAAGCTCCGCCGCCTTCATCAGAAAACCATCTTCCGGCACATAAACGCCCGCTTCGGCCTGGATTGGCTCCACCAGGAAGCCAGCAACAAGGGGATCTTGCAGGGCACGATCCAGCGCCGGCAGATCGTTGTAGGGGATATTAACAAATCCCGGAGTGTAAGGCCCGTAATCATTATAAGCATCCGGGTCTGATGACATGGACACAATGGTGATGGTGCGTCCGTGAAAGTTACCGTCGCAAACCACAATTTTGGCCTCATTGCGCGGAATGCCTTTGACTTTGTATGCCCATTTTCTTATCAGTTTCAGGGCTGTTTCGTCAGCTTCAGCACCCGAGTTCATCGGCAACATTTTATCGTAGCCAAGCAGCGTGCACATGTACTCTTCCCATTCGCCAAGTACATTGTTGTAAAAGGCGCGGGAAGTTAAGGCAAGCTTTTGGGCCTGTTGGGTGAGGGCATCAACAATTTTGGGGTGGCAATGTCCTTGGTTTACGGCAGAGTAGGCCGCCAAAAAATCCATGTAGCGGTTGCCTTCAACATCCCACACATAAATCCCTTCGCCGCGCTCCAAAACAACGGGTAGCGGATGGTAGTTGTGTGCTCCAAATCGTGCCTCACGATCAATGAAAGATTGAGCTGATTGAGTTTTCATATTCTCTCAAAATTAAGGTATTTATTTGCTAACAGAATTACGGATTATCTGTTGTATTTCAAAGTGTTTTAGCCTGTTAAAGAAAAGCTTTGGAAGTGACAAAACTATTTCGTGATTACATATTTTTTACTTTTATAAGCTTTATGTAATAATTTCGCAGTTTCTTGCTTGTTTTTGTCTTATATTTGCGTTCAAATCAGTACATTCAGTGGTTCATGAGATATAAAAAATTGGTTTCACTATTGTTGTTTTTTATTGTTTCTGCCCCCCTCTTTTGCCGGACGGTCAAGCTGGACTCTCTGAAATCGGTGCTTGAGGCAAACAAAGAAAACAGGTTGGCCCTGCTGATTGACATTTCTGCCCAATTTCTGGATTCTGTCGCATATCATGATTTTGTACTTTCCTGTCTTCAGGAAGCGCTGGATAGCGCCGTCAACGAGGGAGCGGATTCGCTCCAGATCAATATCTACAACTACATGGGGTTGGCCAACTTTAATGTGGGAGATTTTGAAACCGCCACTGATAATTTCTACAAGGGCTTAAGCCTTTTGGAAGAGGTTCCGAATATCAGGCAGGAGGCCAAACTTAACAACAACCTGGGGATGATTTTCGACGAGCTGGAAGACTATGACCGCGCACTGGAGTTTTACAGAGAATCGTACCGGCTTGACAGTATCGTTAACCATGAGCCCGGGCTGGTTAGTTCGTATCTCAACCTGGGAATTAGTTATCAAAACCTGAAACAGTTTGATTTGGCCCGGCAGAACTACGACCAGGCCTATCAACTGGCTGATAAAATGAATGACAGTCTGTCGATGGTTCATGTGCTCAACAGCAAAGGAACTTTGGCCTACGACCTGCAAGATTATAAAGAAAGCCTGGCGTGCTACGAGCAGGCTCTGGATTTATACAACAAAGCCGGTGATTTGGGCGGGGTGGCGTTCGCAAAAAATAATATTGGCTTGGTTCATCTTGATCAAAAGCAATATTCAGAGGCACTGAAATACTTTAATGACGCATTGAAAATAGCAACCGACCTGAGTTTATATGCTTTTCAAGGAGATGTATTCGGCAATCTGTCTATTTATTATGAAGAAGTTGGAGACTACAAAAACGCTTTTGAGTACTACGATAAGTACAATGAGGTTTACGATAGTTTAATCTCAGAGCAGCAGAATCATATGATTCGGAAACTCGAGGCCCAGTACCAGGCAGAGAAAAAGCAACGAGAAATTCTGGAGCTAAAGCAGGAAAATTTACAACAGAGGCAGTTGTTAAGCAGCACAAAAAGCATGCAGGGCTATCTTTATGTGATTATCTTTCTGGTCATTGTTTTTTTATTGGTTCTTTTTTTCCTATTGCGAAAGGAAAAACTACTGGCCCGCGAGCTGAAAGAAAAAACCCGGGAACTGAAAAAGTTGAATGTAGCCAAGGATCGTTTCTTTTCAATTATAGCGCATGATTTGAAAAATCCGTTTAATGCCTTGGTCAGTTACACCAGCCTGCTGCGAAGTGATTTTGACTCGTTTAGCAAGGAGGAGCTGAGCCAGATTATTGCTGATCTGAACAATGCCACGGAACAAGGTTTTGCCTTGCTTGAAAACCTTTTGTACTGGACACGTTCGCAAACCAACCGCATTAAAGTGTTCAAAACATTTTTCAACTTAAATCGAATTGTTCAGAATGTGGTCAGTCTGGCAAATCCGAATTTGGCTGCTAAATCGCAAACTGTTGAGGTGGAGATCGATGATGAGCTGACGGTATTTGCCGATAAGGATATGATTGCCACCGTGATTCGTAACCTTGTTTTTAACTCCATCAAGTTTTCTTACCCCGATACGGTGATCCGGATCGAGGGAAAAAAGATTGGGCAAAGCATTCAGATTTCGGTGATCGACCAGGGGGTGGGAATTGATGCCGAAAAACAGCACAAATTTTTCAATTACGAGGAGAATACCACTTCGACGGGAACGGCCGGGGAAACGGGCAGCGGACTTGGTTTGGTTATTTGCCGCGAGTTCGTTGAAAAGAATGATGGACTGATTTGGGTGGAGAGCGAACCGGGGCAGGGAGCAATCTTCCGTTTTACCATCCCCTATGTTGAACCCGGGAAAAAGAGCTAGCGATTTCGCTGAGCTGCGCGCTTTACGCCAGTAACAACAGTCTTCAATCAGCGATCAGGAATCGCAATCGCAGGTTATGCAATTACGCCCGATCCAAGTAGCTCATTGCCATCGTACCAGGCGGCAAACTGACCAGCCGTAATCCCGCGCTGCTCGTCATCAAACAGCAGGTAAAGTCCTTCTTCGCGTTGATACAGGGTGGCTTTCTCCAAAGGTTGCCGGTAGCGGATGCGGACATCATAAGTACGTGTTTCACCTACCTTCATTTTCAGGTCTTCGCGTATCCAGTGGGTTTCCGCTTCCGAAATGAATAAACCCGGTCGGTACAATCCCGGGTGATCGGTCCCTTCGCCCACATAAATGATGTTGCGGTTGACATCGGTTCCAATCACAAACAATGGTTCTTCGTGTCCGCCAATATTCAAGCCTTTGCGCTGGCCAACGGTGTAGAAATGGGCACCGCGATGCTCGCCAATTACCTTACCATTCCACGGTTTATAGGGATAGGCGAAACACAATTTTTTGAAATTCTCCGGTGTTTTTTCCACCGCCTTTTTCTTGACCATGAACGAAGCCGGAACTTCGATCACATTGCCGGTTTTGGGTTCCAGTTGTTGTTGCAGAAAGGTGGGCAGATCCACTTTGCCGACAAAACAAATGCCCTGTGAATCTTTTCTGGCAGCCGTGGGCAGCTCCTGCTCAGTTGCAATTCGCCTGACTTCGGGCTTGTCCAGGTGACCAATCGGAAACAGCGCTTTGCTCAGTTGTTGCTGGTTGAGCTGGCACAGAAAGTAGCTTTGGTCTTTGTTGTTGTCCTCTCCCGCCCGAAGCTGGTAGATAAGCTGACCGTCTTTTTCAAATTCTGTTTTCTGACAGTAATGCCCGGTGGCCACATAATCGGCGCCAAATTTCAGGCACTCGTCCATGAAAATATCGAACTTGATTTCGCGGTTGCAAAGCACATCGGGGTTGGGGGTGCGTCCCTTGCTGTATTCGTCAAACATGTAATCAACTACCCGCTTTTTGTAGTCTTTGCTGAGGTCGACGATATGGAAAGGCATGTCAAGTTTTTTGGCCACCATTTCGGCAATCATGGCGTCGTCCTCCCAGGTGCATCCGCCTGTGATGGCGCCCGTCCGGTCGTGCCAGTTCACCATAAACAAGGCAATTACCTCGTAACCCTGCTGTTTCAGCAAGTAGGCCGCCACGCTTGAATCAACGCCACCCGAAAGTCCAATCACTACTCTTTTCATATTCCAATCAATTGAGCGACAAAAGTAGAACGAAATTCGGAAATAGACAATTTGGGGTGAAGGGGACACAGATTTTTATGATGATATAAGATTCGGGATGATTCTTCCTCCTAATTTTGCTTGACGCAGGAGGGAGTTGAGGATACCTGCTCGATGTATCGGAGTAAGTGCTCCATGCACCATAATGTCTGCTTGATGCATTGTAATCCCCGCTCGATGCATCATAATTGCCGCTCCATGCATTATAATGCCTACTCGATGGATCATAATTTTTCCTTGATGCATCATAATCACCGCTCCATGCACCATAATGTGTGCTCGATGTATCATAATCCCCGCTCGATGTATCATAATCCCTGCTCGATGGGCCATAATTATTTGCTGGATCGAATTTGTCTGCCTAAGGCTACCACACACCGCTTTCAGAAAAAGATAAAAGACTTTTCCCAACGACTTGAAGTACTTTTCCCGTTGACTTGAAGTATTTTTCCCGGCGAGATAAAAGACTTTTTTTTCGGACAAAAAAGCGGTGATTTACACCGGTCAAAAAAAAAGGGATTTTTTGTCTTAAACAAAGCCAAACAAAATGCCCGGCCAGCCTCTGGTTTGCTAAAACGAGGGAGATTAGATGGTGTTATTTATTTTTATTCTCAATTTGTTTCCATCGGTCTCTAATGTTCTTTTCTCCATCGAAATAGCCTGCTTGCCAATCTTTATTAAAAATCTCAAAAGATGGGGCTAAAAGAATCTTATCCGAGTCCGGATATTCAGCGATGTCATAACCAATATAAGTCCTGATGTCCAAATAAGTACAGGTCTCTGCGGTATGATTATACAGTTGATGTGCTCCTGTTTCGCCTTTTTCAAAAAAAATCAAATCGCCGCTATTTACGATTTCCAGTCCATTTGGAGTTCTCAAGGTCGCGGCGCCGGAAAGTATCATAAAAAGTTCTTCCGCATATCGATGAAAATGGTAGGGAGCTGAGAATTCGTCCGGATTTAATTGTCTTAAATCAAAGTTCAGGTTTTCAGGAGTTAGGCCCTTTTTATTTCTTGATAAATCTGTGAATATTCTGTAATTATCAATCTTATTCGGACTTTCTTTAAAGTCTCTTTGGTCTGCTTTTAAAATCGTTGCCATATCTTATTTTTTTAGTGGTCACAAAACAATGAAGTTATCGTGTTGGTTGTCTGCTTGCTCGCTGCCGCCGGATTGGTTTTTATTCAATATGCTTAACAAACGATGTTAAAAGTAGGAATTATCTTCGATTTAAACAGCAGATGATGAGCGTGAGCCAATAGACGATTTTTCATCTAATTATTACGGTCATATTTTCAGAAAATATATTGTTGTGCACTTTGAATTGTGCAAATGTTATGGTTAATTTATGAAAACTTTTTTACGACCAACATGAAACTGATATTTACCTGTTTTTTTACTTGCTTTTCGCTTTTGTTTTTTAGTTCAAAAATTTTTTGCCAGGATTCGGCGAACACCATAAACGCGGCGTTTCAAAAGATGCAGGAGCGTCCTCCCATGGAAAAACTATACCTGCATTTAGATAAGGCCGCCTACAGTTCCGGTTCGACAATTTGGTTCAAAGGTTACCTGGTAACAGCAACAGGACATGCGCCATTGGCCTGGAGCCGATTTATTTATGTTGAGCTTTTCGATCAATCGGAGAAGTTGGTTGCACGAAAGAAGATCAAGCAAGCTGACGGCGTATTTTCAGGGAATATCAAATTGGAAACCGGGCTCCAGGAAGGCACCTATACCCTTCGGGCTTACACGACCTGGATGCTGAACAACGATGCTGATTTCCTTTTTCACAAGCTCATTCAAATTGTCAATTTTCAGCCGGGCGATGTTGATTCCCAGATTGAGTATGAAACGGGCGAAGACGGGAAAACGACTGCTGTGGTTTCTTTCTTTGATAAATCTGGAAATGCGATAGAAGAAAAGGCGGTTGTCTGCAAAGTGAAGCTCAAGGAAAATGAAATTGAAACTTTCAAGAGGAAAACAGGGTCTGATGGAAAAATCAGCTTTGATTTTGTTCGCGAAAACAGTGATCTGAAAAATCAGTCTGTCGAGATTGCTTTTGAGAACAGCCCGACCAAGTATTCCAACAAATTTTTTATTCCAACATTCGCAGAAGAAGATTTTGATTTGCAATTTTTCCCGGAAGGTGGTGTGTTTCTGGCAGGAAAGGAAACGACTGTTGCTTTTAAGGCCATCGCACAAGACGGGTATTCGACTGAGGTGTCGGGCTATGTGCTTCAGAATGGAACAGATACTCTTTCTGTTATAAAAAGTGAGCATCGGGGAATGGGCGCTTTTAAGATTAAACCGCTTGCTGATATTGAATACGCGGTTATTATGACCAACTCAAAAGGGCAACCCAAGCGCTTTATTTTGCCGCCGGTTGTTTCGGCAGGAGCAGCCCTCTCGGTTCAAAGGCTGGGGCGTTTTTTGCAACTTCAGATACGGGCGCGCGGTGAAAATCTGCCCAAACCGTTTTACATCGTAGCTCATTCGGGCGAGGCTTTACTGTTTACACAGCTCGTTGAGCAGTTACAATACAACGTACCAGACGAAAACCTGCCCGAAGGAATTATTCATTTTGTATTGGTTGATGGAAATATGAATCCAGTTTCCAGTCGCATGGTTTTCGTCAAAAGGGACCGTCCTGTTGCACTTGCCGTTCAGCCTGATCAGCCAAATTACGGCAAGCGTGAAGAAGTCACGCTGTCGGTCAGTCTTCAGCACCAGGATACACTCCTGAGAACCGGGGATTTCTCTTTGTCAGTGACCGACGACCTGGTCGTGGAGACGGATTCGTTGGCGGATAATATTTTCACAAATTTGCTGTTGACTTCGGATTTAAAGGGCCATGTCGAAGCTCCGGCATGGTACTTTATGAAGGATGACTACCGGACGAATTACTGCCTGGATTTGCTGATGTTGACTCAGGGATGGCAGCGGTTCGATGTTGGACAGCTCATCAATAATAAACTTGAAGATCCAAAGTATTTTCTTGAAGTGGGACAAACCATTTCAGGGACCTATGAAAGTACACTTTTCGGAAAACGAAATGAGGTGCCAATTACTGCTTTGGCCGTTGATCCCTTGATTTCTGTTGCGACACAAGCGGATGAAGCGGGAAATTTTTTATTTAATGAGCTGGATTTTCCGGATAGCACAGTCTTTACGATTCAATCGCAGAAATATACCAAAATAAGACAGGAGCCGGCTGGGTTTATTGAGATCGATAAAGATTCGTTTCCCCCGTTTTCGAATCAAAATCAGTTGTTTGCCAGGGTCGATCCGCCTGCAGAGCGTCTGCTTCAGAATGCGCAGCAAAGGATGTATTTTGAAGGAGAAGGAAGAATGATACTATTGGATGAATTTGTGGTAAAAGGAACTGACAAACGAACGAAGGACATGGTTGAATATGGAATTTCAAGCACAGTGCTCGATGGAGAGGCATTGGCTGAAAAATATCCGATTGACCAAACGGCTGATTATATTGTAAAAACTTTACCTGGTGTATTTTATTCGAACGACCAGATTTTTATGAGGGGAGGAAGTACGCCGGCCGAAATTTATGTAGATGGAATGATAGCAGAAATGTCTTTTCTTTCGACAATTAATTCATCCGAGATTGACAAACTTGTTGTCATGAATGGAGCTAATGCAGCCTTGTACAGCCAAGGTGGCGGTGGAATGGGTGGCGTTATTTTGATAGAAATCAAAGAGGGCGGAAGTTTCGGCGCTCGTAAATTGGCAGGAGTGGTTAAATATATGCCACTGGGTTATCAAAAACCAACCGAATTTTATGTGCCTAAATATGAAGTTGATTCAGTCCTGATTTCAAAAGAACCGGACATGCGGTCGACCGTTTATTGGGATCCAAAAGTAAAGATTGACGAATCAGGAACCACAACCATTCAATTTTATGCGGCTGACCCCAAAACAAGCTATTCCTATATTTTGGAGGGAATGACAAGCAGCGGTGAAATTTGCAGGTATGTAGGCAAGCTAAACCGCACAGCAGAATAAGTTGAATACGATCGATTTGCCGAATCATTGCTACCAGCTGATCAAGTCGGGCATAAAACCGTTTCGTTTTTTAGCCGGCCTGCCCTTGTTTGAGCGTCACCGGTCTGCCTCGCTACAATTGGTATCAGCCGGTATTATGAGATGCTTTTCAATGCAATTGGTCTGTGTCGTGTCGTTACAAACGACTACCTGCACACCCCTCGTCACCGCTTCGCTCAGACGAGGGGGAGTTGGATTCTATACACAGGCCGCCCGCCTTCCCGGATTTCACCATTCATGCCATGAATACCCTCTCCCATATCCTGGATTTCACCGTTCATGCCATGAGCAAGCCGTTCCGCTTTCTGAATTTCACCATTCATGCCATGAACGCACCGTCCCGCTTCCCGGATTTCACCATTCATGCCATGAATACCCTCTCCCATATCTGGATTTCACCATTCATGCCATGAGTACTCATTCCGGCTTCCCGAATCTCATTATTGATGCCATGAATACGTCGTCCGACATCTGGATTTCACCATTTACACCATGCATACCCGGCCTGCCCTTTTGAGCGAAGCGATGACAGCTTGTCCCGGAGGATTTCGGGAAAGGGGCGAGCTGTTTAGCGTTTGTAACTCACTATAAAACTGTTTGCACACTTACAAATCCTTTTTCACCGGCATAATCCCACCCATTGCTACTGCGCGATTGTATCGCGTAGTTGGATATTTAACCCAAGCGAAGGGAGTCGCGCGGTACCGGGGGTGGGGGAGAGACACCGCGAGGTTTTGTTGTTATTCCTGTTGCTCTATTTATAAAATATTCTTTATCAATTCTACGAACACAATAGAGTCCATTTCTCCCATACTTCATTAATTTCCAAATAACTTTCCCTCCAAAGTCTATAAACACATCGCACTGAGAGTAGAACCATACTTCTTTAGGTTTTGTCCAATCGAAAAGGTGATGTCCTACATACGATGCTTCAACCTTGGGTTTAATCTCATTGTAGTCATAAATTCTGACAAGCATAACCTTATCTGAATTTTGATGCCATTCAGGATTTTCTGAATATTTCCAATATCCTCTAGCCATGTGATTCTTTCTAGTAGAGCAAAATGCGATATCTGAAAAATATGTATCACGAGGATCAGGTAATTCTCCCAGTATGTAAAAGTTATTTCTAAATTTTTCTCCATTAACAATCCAAAGCATCTTTTTGTAAAATTGTTCTCTAGATTTTAGTTCATCAAATGACATTGGAGAGTTTTGAAATTCAAATACAAATCCTTTATCTGTTTTGACATCTGCAATATGTTTCTCTCCAGTTTCTTTGTCAAAATGTACGACCTCTTGCCAGTCCACAGGAAACAAAGATTTCCAGTTACGATGCCATTCAGTTTCATTTTCCCCACCAAGAGTCACAATGTTTTAAACTTTTATGTGCCCAATGATGTAATCTTTTCGAACCGCATTTAGCCACAGTCTCTTGATTGCAACAAATGCATAATCCTTTTCCTTTTGGGAAAGCTTCGACTTTTTTATTATTAACTACCGCATACTTCATAGCAATTCAATTTGTAAAATGTCATGCGCTTTTATTCATGATATTTCAATTTGTCCAAGAGGCAAACAAGTTTCATAAAGTATGATGAATTTTGTGGATCTTGAGTTAAGATAAAGTTCTCTTTTAGGAACTTTTCAAGTTCAACCAAATCTATTTTTCCAATTTCAAGAAGTAATATAATCTTAACCGCTTTTTCTGGAGAATTAGATTCAATAACCTCTGCAATAGAATTATATGTTTCTCTCAATGATTTAGACTTGTAGGAATAAGGGTTTGAGTTTTTCCATTCGTCAAGGGTTCTATTATATGCAGACTTTATTTTTGTATCAACATTTTCTTGATCCTCGATTTGACTGAAATATTTGCAAATTGGGATCCAAGTTGTAGCTTTAATTAGTTTTGGTAAAGTTTTATTTATTAATTCCGTAAACTCAAATTCCTTATTATCATTCAATATATCCTCAGCAATATCGAATCTTGAATATGTTTCATATGATTTCTCTGTTTTTCCAGAAACGCCCACCCCAATTACGACGTCAACTTTGTCTAAATCTGTATCTGTATTAAAATCAACAACTGCTATCTTCTCGGTTGGATCATTTGTACTAACTAATTCATAGATATGTTCTTTTATCTTTCTCAAAAGAGCTGCTGGAAATTTTTGATTTAAAGTAGAAAGGACACCTAATATTTCGGTATATTCTTTAGTTCTAATTCTTGTAAGTGGAAGAATTACTCCTCCCATTTCAAATTCAAATTTGTCCAATGTTGGGTCCCCTTTATGATCAGTTACATATTCAACAAAGAAAAGCCTGTTAGATAATTGATTTACTTGATTTTGATCAAGACATTTTACAATTGAAGAAAGAATACTCCTAACATTTTTATCTGATATCGAATACCCCATAAAAATGGTTGGGTGTTCTGAGAATACAGTCAGTAGTTTTGCTGCTAAATATGCGTTTTTTTCATTGAAATTTTCATAGTCCTCTTCTGTTATAACTAATGAGTTCGGCTCTGTACAGCACCCATGTATTTTATAAATTTCCCCTATTTCCTGCAAGGGCGAAAAAATTAACTCTTGCTGTGACTTATATACTTTAAAATCTGGGTATATTCTCTCACATAGTAAATCATAATTAGTTGTTATGATTCCATTTATTTTGGCAGCTTTAAGTAACTCGATATCTGTCTGAATTTCTGAAGCAAATGGTTTTTCTGAAGCTTCTTTAATGTAGGTTGACACTGAAACTTTTAAAGGACTTGAGAAGCTTACCATTTCATGAAGGTTATGATTTCTTTCGTCTTCTAAATCCGGAGAATCAAACCAATGATTATGATAGTTTTTTGCAATTAATGTCCCTACTTTGGGCCAGTTCCCGTTTGCTAATGACCTGTATCTTTCAAACGGATTTTTCATCAGCCCTGCATATTTTCTTAAAAGACCTTCCCAATTTTCTGTATTTATGTATTTAAATGAGAATCCTGATCCAATGAAGAGAAAAGGAGATGATGCGAATTCATCTAATTGGTTATAAAATTCTTCTTTAAAGCTCATATTTGTCTGTGTCTTTAATTGTATTTAGCGCATTCGTATTTTATCCAATGTTCTTAACATCTGATGTTAAAAGTAGGAATAATCTGCGGTTTGATCAGCAGTTTTTTGAATGAGCTTATGAATAGTGGATAAGATTAACTGGTTACTTGCCGAAGCATCTGCGTCTAAACTCAAAAGCTCCATTTCAATCGGCCGAAAAGCAGTTGGCCGATATCGCCAAACTCGGTGCCTTGGTCGCCAAAGAACAACTGGCCGGTGGCCATCAGCTCCAGGTTGTTTTGCAGGGAGTAGGTCAATGCCGGGCCAAAGTACCAGGAGCCGTCGTTGGGATTGACGATGCCCGACAGGCTGGATGAGAGCAGAGGCGTGACGGGGTAGGAGCATTGCCCAAACAGCGAATATTGCGCCAAGGAAAGGTATTTGGCCGAGAGCCTGTTGTTGAAAAACGGGTCCATTCCCCCGGCTTTGCCCGTTTTGCCGTGACTGTTGTACAAAGCGCCGGAGTGGATGTACAAGGAACTGGGAAAAGTATAATCGGCCGAAATGGAAGCTACGGTGGCCGTTTCGGAATTGACCTCATCGTTTTTCGGCATAAAATGGGTGATTTCGCCTCGGAATCCAGCGCCTTGAATATCGCCGGCCCAACCCGCACCTACGATGTAATCGGTACCCACCCAGCCGCCGATGAACTGGATGTCGTAGTTCCATTGCGAAAAGCGGTAAAGGGCCGCCAACGCCATTTCATCTTCGTCCTTCCCGATTTGGTACACCAATTCTGCCGATGATGTCATTCCAGTATAATATTGAATGCGCAGGGCATCGGTTCCCGGGCGCTCCTCATAGTCGAAATCGAAATAAGAGTACGAATTAAAAACGTCATTCGGATTCCAAACCAGGTTCATGCCCCAGTTTACCCGCTGCCGCCCGGCGGTGATCTGCCAGTTGCCCGAAACCCAATCCAGGTAAGCGCGGTCGAACATCGAATGCACAAACCAACCGCTGCCCTCGGCGGGTAAAAAGGAAAGATCGAAATAGCCATTGTCTACATCCACTACCGATTGATAGGCGGGGTATTCCCTGACCAGGCTGCCAAAAAGCAGGCGGTTGCGCATTTCTGCCACCACGGTGAGTTGGTTGGTGGCATACCATTTAAAGTTCAACCGGTTGTGAATGGTGTTGGTGGTCAGGCTGTTTCCTTCTAAACCGGGAATTTGCTGCTCGGGCTGATAATACATAAACAGCTCTTTCACATAGCCACTCAGGTAAACCGTTTGCTGAGCACCAGCCAGCAAGGGAATTAGAAGTCCGAATAGAAAAAACAGTCGCTTCATCAGTTGGATGGGGTAAAGCCGTCTGTAAATTCAATGGTGCAGAAATACTTGTAAGTTGGATGCGTATCGGCAGCGACGCCAATCTCGGTAAAGCCGGCGTCCAGAATATTCTTCCGGTGTCCGCGGTTGGCAACCCCATCGTCGATTAACAGGGAAATCACAGCCAATCTCGGGTTCTCGTAGCCATATACCAGGTTTTCGGCCAGTTTTGATGTGTAAGCACCAAAGCGCTTCATACGGACCTGCGGTGTCCAGCCACTTTTGGTCAGGTGGCCCGTGCCGCCATAGATTTTTTGGTCTTTCACCAACAGCTCCGCAGCTGACGAAAGGCCTCGCACGGGAATGAGCGGAGCAACCGATGGAGCCGATTTCATGTCCCGAATGCATTCTTCCAGCGCCGCAATGCCTTCGCGGGTTTTTAGCGGTGCCGATCCGGGCAGGGTGAGCACATCGCCATTGTAGGCCGAACGCAGCGGTTCGAGGTATTCCGCAGCATAGCGGGATGGGTTGTGCCTGACCTTGTTCAGCTCGAGCACAATTTCTTTTTCGTATTGGTCCAGGTAAACCGCTTTTTCGCCGGTGTTGAGTTCGGCAGGCCAAGTGTTTTCGGATTGGTTGGCTGGTTTTTCCGAAGTGAAAAGCAGCCCGGAGAAAATAAGAATTAGGGTTAAAATTGAATGCATGCTATTTATTTTTTTCGATTATCACTAATTATTTTGCCGTCTTCAAGTGTGATCACCCGGTGGGCTTTATTGACCACCCGCTGATCGTGCGTGCTAAAGATAAACGTTATTTTTTCTTGCTTATTGAGCTCTTCCATGATATTGAGCAGGTTTTCGGTCGATTTGGAATCCAGGTTGGCGGTGGGTTCATCGGCCAGCACAAATTTAGGTTTTGAAGCCAGCGCCCGGGCCACGGCGACCCGCTGCTGCTGTCCACCCGACAGTTTTGATGGCCGGCTGTCCTCGCGTCCTTTCAGGCCAACCGCTTCGAGCAACTGCATGGTGCGTGCCTCGCGTTCCTTTTTCGGCCTGCCCTGAAGGTGCATCACAAACTCAACATTTTCTTTGGCGGTCAGCACCGGAATCAGGTTGTAGGATTGAAAGACAAAGCCAATGTTTTTCATTCTGAAGTCGATTAGCTGGGACGATTTTAGCTTTCCGAGATCCGTGTCATCAATCCGGATGCTGCCCGATGTTGGCTGATCCAGTCCGCCGAGCATGTTGAGCAGGGTGGTTTTTCCTGATCCGGACGGGCCGACAATTGCTGTAAATTCACCTTCTTCAATGTTCAGGTCGACACCATTCACGGCATGAACCTGAATTTCGGAATCGTTGTAAGTTTTGAACAGTTCTTTTATTTCGATGATGGTCATGGCTGTATGGTTATGTGGTTGTATTGTTGAATGGTTATATGGTTGATTAGTTGCATGGTTAAATGGTTTTATTCGGTTCGGATGGCGTCCGCCGGATTATATTTTAATGCTTTCCGTGCCGGGTAAAGCGAGGCGAGAATTCCGGTAAGGATGACGAGAATCACAATGACAACGACCATCTGACCTTCGACGACCGGATAGACGATGGAGGAATAACCAAAATCTTCCAGTCCTTGTGCCCAGTTGGACAGGTTGATGCCATTTTGTTTGAGTGCGAGCGATGCGCCCAGTCCCAGCATAATGCCGATGGTTCCGCCAGTCAGGGTGAGCAAGATGGTTTCAAACATGAGCATGAGAAACACCCGAAGCTTACCCATGCCGATGGCCATGAGCATGCCAATTTCCTTCACCCGTTCCATCACCACCATGAGCATGGTGTTGACAATGCCAAAACCAAGCGACAGCAAGATGATGATGACGAAAATGTAGGTGTATAAATTCCCGATCTCGTTGAGGTAGCCCAATTCCGGGGTAAGTTCTTTCCAGTTGAGCACTTTCAGTCCGGGGTGTTGTTCCCGCAAAGCCAGGGTGGTGGAGTTCAGATCGTTTTGGTCGTGTAAATGAATAATGATTTCGTGTGCCACACCTTCGGAAAGCATGCTCAGGCGGGCCAAATCCTGGTATCGAACAAACACGTTGGTCTCTTCATACATGCTGTTGGCCGTATCGAAAATACCACAAACGCGAAACGCCCCGCCAGTCAGGTTCCCATCGGCATCCTGCAGGGTGATGACCACTTTGGATTTTAATTTGATTTTTAGCTTTTCGGACAGTTTTTTGCCAATGACAATCGGGTTGCGGCTGATACTTTCAAAATAATCGCCTTCCGTAACATATTCACTCAGGCTGGTGACCTGCTTTTCCTTCTCAGGAATGATGCCCATGATTTTCACACCGGTTCCGGTTTCGGCCGAGGCAACCATGGATTGAATGGTTATCCGCGGGCTCACGCCATTGATGGTGGGGTTTTTGGCGAGCTGTTCGGCCAGTTCAAAACCCTTGAGAATGATTTGTCTGATGTCGTAGTTTTTGCGGTATTCCGGATTGTGTATCTGGATATGAGAGGTTTCGGTTTCAATTCCGGCTTCCAGGCGTTGGTTCATCCAGCCTTTCATAAAGGTGGCACTGAAAACACCGGCAAACATGCCAATGGTAATGGCTGTGATGATAATGCCCGATCGGAGGGGATTTCGCCAAATATTTCGCCATGCAACTGAAGTAATCATATCGTTTGGGTTAAGCGTGTAGTGCGTTAATTAACTTCATTCGGTTGGCCGATACAATGGGGTACAAGGCAATAACCAGCGTAATAAGGAATACCGTGAGTGCCTGGTGCCAAAAAACCGACGGCTCCGTTGAAAAGAACATGTAAGGTTCAAATCCATAATCTTCCATCACCAATGCGGCCTGCCCAGTGAGCGGAATGGGGTTTTGAGCCTGGAAGCTTAGCAGCGGAATGCTGATCAGCAAGCCCGAAAGCGCGCCAATCATCCCAATGAAAAGGGTTTCGTAAAAGAGAATCGTAGCCAGTTTGTATCGTTGCATGCCAATGGCGATCATTACGCCAAATTCACGCCTTCGCTCGGCAATCATCATCATAATGGTTCCTAAAATGCCAAAGCCAATGACAATGTACAGTACCGCTTTCATGATGATTCCGCCTGCCCGGTCGCTTTCAATTTGTTGAACCATCTCGGGCGACATTTCCTGCCAGCTCATGACCGAGTACGGAGAGTCCAGGCCGTCGCGCAACTTTTTCAGGCTTTTTTGCAACAAATCATTGTCTTTTATGCTGATCACCAGGGAGGTTAGCCGGTTATTGGCAGAGAAGAATTCCTGGCAGTTTTTCAGTTCCATGTATACAATCATCTTGTTCAACTCAGGCGATGCATGCTTAATGATACCGCGAACGGGATATTTCCCCGCAGCACTGATGCCATGATAGCCTTGGCTGATCATGACCAGCGTGTCGTTGATTCCGAGCCGGAGATAATCGGCCAAGCCCTCACCAATCAGTAGGCCTTGGTCGTTATCGCTGAGGTAGGTTCCCTGACGCACATTGTTTTTCAGGCTGGTCAGCCGGTTTTCCGGCTCCGGATCTATGCCTATAACCATCACCCCTTTGGTCAGCTCTTCGGATGAAGCCAGAGCGAAGGACTCCAGCCGCGGAATCACAAAATCGACTTCTTGGTTTGCCAGGATCGATTGGTTCAGTTTCTGCGACTCTTCAAAGGTGTCGTTGATACTTTTGCTTTCCCAATAATCTTCATGGTGAACCTGCATGGCACCTGAGTAATATTTCACAACCATGTCCACCATTTTTTCATACGAGCCTTCCTGCATCGAAGTCATGTAGGCCGAAAGCAGTACGCCAAAAAAGATGGAAGCTACGGTAATCAGGGTTCTCCGCTTGTTCCTCCAGAGATTTCGCCACGCTATTTTAAGATTTGTACGCATGATTATGTTGTTGAATGGTTTGATCCTAAATATTTGATTCCTGATCCTGGATAGCGCGAAAATTCAAGCATCCAGTATCAAGCATCCAGTATCCAGACTATTTCAGTCTTTTCATATTCTGTATTGAGAAAAACGATTCTTCCAACGGGACGTCAAAATCAATCTCATCAAAGGTCATGATCGTTTTATGTCCTTCCTCGTCTGCCGGAATCATTTCAAGGCGTGTGGGAATGATCCGGTCGTCCATCTGTTTGATGTCGGTCAGGATTTCGGTGTTGACCAGTTCTCCGTCTTCATCAAAAAACTCAGCTTTCAGCCAAAGCAACTCGTCCTTACTGATCCACATGAAAATCTTACCCCAGACCACGGCGGCCTCTTCTTTGGGAATCAGTTCAATTTTATAGCAGTCGTAGCCTTCCAGCTTTTCTTCGCCGAGCAATCGATGTTCATAGTCTTTCACCAGTGACGATTCTTTTACCAAATCATCATTGGTAAAGTCGGAGCCCATCCACGACTGCATCATCATCGATGGCGGGATTTTGATCATCCGGTTGATGCTCGGAACCCAGTTCCACATCTC
>ENA-ORCT01000443-ORCT01000443.1-marine-metagenome-genome-assembly--contig:-NODE-443-length-20086-cov-3.440002_pt1 | contig 20086 bp, 18 predicted proteins | sample MGYA00248632_ERZ508511 | MGnify/ENA primary metagenome ERZ508511 (study PRJEB26182, sample SAMN06268839) | marine metagenome | isolation source: Tt an P1-techrep anaerobic enrichment on pine from sediment...
TTTTCGCTTTCAGATCGAACGAATCTGACCTAAATATGCGCGCCATTTGGAACAAAACATTTTTTCCGCGGCCCTAACCTCGATTGCACAGGGCGAAAGCTGGCGATGGAGGACGTTTGTTGACGTTATCCAGAATTAAAACTGTATCGGTCGGTTTTTTATAGGCTGAAATCGCATTCTTCACTATCTGGATCGCATACCCCATACTGGATTTTATCTGAAGCACGGAGGCAAATATGAGCAGGGAGACAACCGGAGACATCGATTTTGCATTGAACCACGTGGCCGATACCCATCGCAAAGGCTTCTGGCCCATGCTGGTGGTCATGCTGGGGTTTACGTTTTTTTCGGCCAGCATGTGGGCCGGCGGCACCCTGGGGGCCGGACTCACCGCCGGGCAGTTGCTGGCGGCCGTAGCTGCCGGCAACCTGCTGCTGGGCACCTATACCGGATTGCTGGCAGCAATCGCCGCCAGGACCGGCCTTTCGACCCATCTGCTTGCAAGGTATTCATTCGGAGAAAAAGGCTCGTATATTCCTTCCTTTCTCCTGGGTATCACTCAGGTGGGCTGGTTCGGGGTCGGTGTGGCCATGTTTGCCCTTCCTGTACAGAAAGTCACCGGATGGAACCTCAATGTGCTGATTGCCGTATCCGGAATTGTAATGACGGGCACTGCCTGGTTCGGCATCCGCGCCCTTACGGTGCTCAGCTTTGTGGCCGTGCCGGCAATTGCTGTGCTGGGTTCAGTGTCGGTGGGTACGGCCCTTTCCGATTTTGGCGGTCTGGAAGCCTGGTTCACGATAGTTCCCGACAAGCCCATGGGACTGTTTGCCGCCATTGGAATCTGCGTGGCCTCGTTTATCAGCGGCGGAACCCTGACACCGGATTTCACCCGGTTTTCCCGTACACGCAAAATCGCCGTATCCACCACGGTTATAGCTTTTTTCCTTGGCAACAGCCTGATGTTCATCTTTGGCGCCGTTGGGGCGGCATTCTACCAGCAGGCTGACATCTCCGAAGTGCTTCTCCGCCAGGGAATGATTTTCTGGGCCATGATCGTTCTCGGCCTGAACATCTGGACCACCAACGACAATGCCCTGTATGCGTCCGGACTCGGCTTTTCGAACATTACCCGACTTCCGAAAAAAATACTTGTGATGGTTAACGGCGTTATCGGCACCGCCCTGGCACTTTACCTGTACAACAACTTTGTCGGCTGGCTCAGTTTTCTCAACACCATGCTGCCGTCCATCGGCGGGGTAATCATTGCCGATTACTATCTGATCCGCAGGGGGCAATATGGACGGCTCGACGCCTCCTGTTTTGAAACGATTCGGGTTACGGCCGTTGCCGCCTGGTTGGCAGGAGTGCTCGCCGCACGACTCCTGCCCGGCATCGCCCCTGTCAATGGCGTGCTCTGCGCTGTCGGCGCTTATCTGGCAGCCGAACGCCTGACCGTCTGGCGGAAAACTCCCCAGTCCGATGCTGCATGACCGGTAAATCAAACCAAAAAAGGCCCCGAAACCGGGGCCTTTTTCTGGCTGTTGAATAGCAATCGCCAATTATCCCCTCCATCTTCATTCCACCTTTCATTTGTCTATTCCCGCCATTACTTCGGCCGTGTAGCGCTCGCCGCGGATGGTTCCGTGGGCGAACGCGGCGTTCAGAATGTTCATTTCTTCTTCGGTCAGTTTGATATCCACGGCCAGGATATTTTCCGTGAGGTAGTTTTCACGGCGGGTGCCGGGGATAGGAACGATGTGATCCCCCTGGGCAAGCAGCCATGCCAGGGCCATCTGGGCAGGGCGGACATCCTTTTTTTTCGCCAGGTTGAAAAGGGTTTGGGTTCGCTGCATGTTTTTGCGGCAAAATTTTTGTCAGGAAAACGCGGCAGGTACTGCCTCATGTCCCTTTCCTGGGTAAACGCAGTCGGATCCATTGCGCCGGTGAGAGCCCCCCGGCCCAACGGGCTGTAAGGAACCAATCCGATACCAAGTTCAGCCATTGCCGGCAGTATTCCGGTCTCCACATTGCGGATCACCGCCCTGGATGTCGTATCATCCGCCGAACCATAAAATTCACTCATTGCCATGCAACCAAGGCCCAGGGCGGAAACTTCCGGGCCGTTTTGTCCCAATTGTCGTTTTTTTATCGCTGCCTTCCTTATCTCTGATGGTTGTCGATAACGTCTCTGTTCATGAAAATGAAGATACATCGATATGGTATGGCTTGCATCCGAATGAAGGTCATTTTAATATCGGATTCGGACATTCAAATGGGGAATTTAGGGTTGGCATGAGGTGAGGCAATGGCAACAACCTTCCAACAGATCGACATGGGCGCCGCGGGTCAATCGGCCTGGACACTATCCGGCCAGTTTCAAACCCATTCGACAGAAGCTCTTCACATCCATGACTTCCATCACGCCAAGATCTTTTCGGGATGGGCTGATGGCAACGGGTTAAAAAATAACATGCAGAAGACTCTATTGGTTTTAATTGGCTCAAAAAGAAAATACGATGAAGATAAGAAAAGCATCCGCACTCAATGCAAAAGGTTTTTATATGAATAACGGCTATTACGAGCACAAATTAGAATTTCACAGTTTGCCGAATGGATCAAAACTTGAGTGTGTCCGAATGACCAAAGCGTTAACGATAAAGTAGCTTTTGTTCGAAAAGTAATGTTGTACGAAATTTGTATTAACCACATAATGCACTGAATACAAAAAACTTTTAGATATCTTTCTGTGTATTCAACGTTTTCCGTGGTTATTTTTTCTATTCCTGTACCATGACTACTTTACATTGAAAGAAGCCAATTATGAAAAGCAATTTTCCGATAGGATTCAAAATCAGAAATAGCGTCCCATCCGATCATCCCCGGATAATCAGTGTCTTGAAAGACTGGTGGGATGGTAGAGATCTGACATGGATGTTGCCGAAGCTGTTTCTGATTCATTTTTGCAACACTTCATTTGTTATCGAAAAAGACGACGAGTTGACCGCTTTCCTGATCGGCTTTCTATCGCCGTCAAGAACAAACGAGGGGTATATCCATTTTGCCGGGGTCCATCCGGATTATCGCGGTATCGGGATTGGGAAATTGTTGTATGAACGTTTTTTTGAAATGTGCAAAGAAAACGGTCGCAACACTATCAGGGCGTGCACATCACCGATGAATACGGGATCCATTATCTTTCATAAGAAAATGGGATTTAACGTTTTAAAGGGGAATGCAGAAATCGATGGCGTTCAGGTCACCCTGGATTACAACCGGCCAAATGATCCAAAAGTGCTGTTTGAAATAAGAATATAGCCTCAACGAACTGTTTTGCAGCGTAATGTCCTGGCGTAGGAAAAAAAGGCGCAGCCCGCTGCGCCCCTACTTTATATCGGCGTTAAAAATATTCGTTTTTCTCTGCATCAGCGAGAGACTGCTTCCCCCATATCTCTTTTCGCGTCAGTTCAGGCTGCGGCAGGATCTGTGACACTCCACCTGGCGGAATGGGGCTTTTGCCCGGTAGCCATGGCTGCGTCGAGTGCCCGGGCGGCGACGTTTTTCTCGTAAGCCGTCGGGGGTTCATAGGCCCAGCCACGTGCCAGGCGCCGCCCCTCCCGCCGCAGGGTGACGGACAGGAATTGCCCGATGATTGGCGCCGTTATCCGGGTGATGGGGCCAAACTCCCGGTAGATCTCCCGTAGCAGGGTATCCAGTTTGGGGAAGATGTTTCGGTCACTTCTATATCGTTTTCGCATGGCCCATACGGCCCCAGCGTATGCGGTGCGAAGGGGGCGCACCTCCCAGGCGAAGCGGTCCCGGATGCGCGGATCCGGATGGTTTTTGTACCGTTGCCATCCTTTCAGGAGGGTTCGCATCAAGCGGGCGAGGCTTGGACCATTTACTTCAAAATCCCGCTGGAAAGCATCAATGAGAAACTGTTCCTCCCGTCCGCCGGTGATGTGCGGGTGTTTGAAATTGAACCGGTACTGTCCGTGAGCATCGGCTGGAGGAAACTCCGACTCGGGCAGCAATGTTCCGTTGGTTCTGTGCGCTTCATACAGCGGCGTACCCGGGTTTGGCGTGTAGAGCATGAACTGGTGAAAGTCCGTGTCGTGGCTGACGGCATAATCGATAATCCGATCGATGCCTGCGGGCGTGTGGGTCTCCAGGCCGATGATCGAAGAACCCAGCACCCGGATCCCATGGGACTGCAGGGTGCGGACCAGAGTGTGCGTATCGACCCCGTTGGTTTTCCGGTACTGGCTTCCTTCCCCTTCCAGGCCCATCCACACCCAGGAGACGCCCAGACTGACAAGTTGCTCGCTGCTGTAGGACTGAAGCACCCGGGCGGAACTGAAAACATAGAACGACCAGCTCTTGTTGTTGGCTTCCATCAACTCCAGCAGCCGGAGCGCACGTTTTCTGTGCAGAAGAAAATTTTCGTCCAGGACAAAAAACGATCGCACTTTGAGTTTGGTTTCAATGTCGCTCATAACTGCAAACAGTTCGTCCCCGGTTTCGTAGAAATTGATGAAGCTGCCCTTGCCGCCGAACAGGGCCGATGTTGAGCAGAAGTTGCATCCCACAGGACACCCCACCGAGGGGATCAGGATGGCGGCGGTGTTTCCGTTCTTGTGTTCGCCGAAAAGGGGCATGCCAAAGACGCGGGCCCCGTGGGCCGAGTACGCAAGCGGGTGCCTGACCGGCGAATCGGGGTTTTGTCCAAGGAAGTTGCGAAACCAGCGGACACCGTCTCCTGGGACAATATGGTCCGCGTCGATCACCCGGTGAACGTCGGTCTTGTTGGCGATGTGGCCCCCGATGACCAGGGTGGCGCCAGGCTGATATTTTCGGACCAGATCGCACATCACCTTCACTTTCTCTGTGTTGGGGATGATGGCACTGATGCCCACCACGTCATAGGAACGGTCTCGAATCTCGGCCACAAACCGTTCCAGCGAGGGGAAATCGAGAAGGGTGCACGGAGCCTCGATGTTGGTCTGGATCAACATGAGGCCGAAGCTGCGGTGAAACATTCGAAGGGAAAAGCCGCCCTGGACCCGGGTGACCTGGTTCTGGTAAAGTTCCATGGGGTTGATCGACCGGCTTCCGTATGCATCGTCACGGGCGTATGGGCCGAAGACGCTGGCGAGCAGGATTCGCGCTCGGGTTCCGAGTGGGTGGATGGGCGTGGGTGACAGCATGACACTACTCCTGGTTTTTTATTTTTATGGAAGCATTGAATATATGGCGTTCTGACAGCTTTTCTGTCGTCAGACGATCGCACGGGGCCGATTTCCATCAATGCGTAAAGCCCATCGTAAAGAATGCATGGAGAATTGCAAGGCGTGTTCGCCTGCTTTACAAAAGTATTACAAATCGCGGTCTTGCCTCATGACGTTTATAAACGAATGCCGAAAAGTCAGCTGTCTATAAAGGAGAAATAGACCAATTCAAGGGGCGCCTTTCAGATATTCAGAAAACTTATTCCAATCGGCCGGCTTTGCTCAGAAGAATGTGGGAATCAAAATTGATTTCATGATATTGCACAAAAAAAAATGAGAGCTTTAGAATTGATACCAGCATTTGCGCCAAGTGGATAACCAGGTGCCATGAAACCTGACCTGATTCAGGTCGGGTGAAAGAAAATCGGAGGTGATTCCGGCCTGAAAGGAAAAAGAACAATGAAGGTTGTTTTTCACGAAAAATTTTTTGATGTCTATACCGGTGACCCTGCAGCCGCCGCGGGACGTATGGAGGCCATTGTTCAAACCCTTGAGCCACATGTTGAGTTGGTACCGGCAAAACCGGCCGTTCGCCAGTATATTGCTGCCGTCCACTCCGAGATGCATATCCAGCATGTCGAAAATCAGGGTTTGTATGATATCGCCGCTCTTGCCGCCGGCGGCGCTATTCAGGCTGCCGAGATCGGCCTGGTCGAACCCTGCTTCGGGCTGATCCGCCCACCGGGGCATCATGCTTCTGCGGCTTCAGCGTGGGGGTTCTGCTTTTTCAACAACATGGCCGTAGCACTTGAAACACTTCGGCGTCAGAACAAAATAAAGCGTGCCTGCGTACTGGATATCGACCTTCACTATGGAGATGGTACGGTAAATATTTTAGGAATGCGAAGCTGGGTTGATGTTATCAACGCGGAGGCTATAGCTCGGAATCGCTATCTGAAGGAGGTGGCGGAGGCCATGGAAAATTGCCGGGCGGACTTGATCGGTATTTCTGCCGGGTTCGACAACCATGTCGAGGACTGGGGCGGTTTGCTTTTCACAGAAGATTACCAAGAAATCGGCCGCCGGGTGAGGACGGCTGCCGATCGCAATGGCGGCGGCTGTTTTGCCATCCTGGAAGGAGGATACAATCACGAGGTGCTTGGGAGAAATGTGATGGCCCTGATAAAGGGCATGGCCAATAAATGACGGAACGTTATTTCAGCCGGGCGATGTAATCCGCGTAAAGCTGCCTGAACCACTTGCCATGGGGAAAAATTTCAAGACGGTCATAGGTGCTGGCATCGGTGAGCGTTGTGAAGAACTCCCTGTGATCCGGTGTAAAGAGGAAAATCAGTATCGTAGCAACGTACACAAATACGGTGGCCTTGAAGTCGGAAGCGTTTCCGAATTTGAATGCAGTACCCGCCGATTTTTTGGGGCCTCGCTTTGAAAGCGCGATGCTGTTGATTTCATCCAGAAGGAGGTGGAGTATATATCCGGAAAAGACAAACATACCGGCCATCCATACAGTGAACTCGCCAAAATGAAACATCCTGTAGAGGAGTATCGTGGCAATAAGCCCGAACATTGCGGCTGCGGGTATCGAGTGGATCATTCCTCTGTGAACGGTAATCCGGGTAAACAGTGAGAAAACGAAGAATTTGATTATGACGAAACTTGCCAGCCAGACAAGGAACAACTCCGTTACGGAGTTGTCGCTTTTTTGCTTGAACATGACGAGGAACGCTATGACAGTGGCCATGAAGGTGAAAAGAAGGCGTACAGGGAGAGAATTGTCTGAATCGATGTCCGGCAAAAGACCTCCGATGACACCCATAGTGAAATAGAGAAGGACCTCCTGCGGAGTGGCCATGGACGATGCCATTAGCACCGTTGTGGCGATGCTGCTGAATATGCTTGTTACAGTGAGGTGTGTTTTAAAATCAGCCACTCGTTAGACCTTCAGAAATTTTCCGAACAAATTCCCCGTGTACAGCCGGTCTGGCGAAACAGGGTGCCGCCACATTCTTCCGGGTCGTCCTTTATATCACAAATACACCGTATATCGTATGGTTTTGTTGAAAGCTCCACCGCTTAAAAAGGGATCTTACACATGAAATGTGTATCCGTAGACGAATTTGATGTATGTATTTTACTAAACTGATAAAGTCATGTAGATAAGAACACGGATTGCAAAACACCCATAACATTTTCAAGGTCCTGTTCCGAGATGATACATATGGAGATCAGAGCGTTTAAGCCGGGTGATGAAGAGGCCGTTGTCCTGCTGTGGACCGAATGCGGCCTGGTTGTTTCGTGGAATGATCCGTATCGTGATATACAGCGGAAACTCAACGTTCAGGCCGACATGTTCCTTGTGGCCTGTCTGGACGGGCAGATCATTGCCACCGTCATGGCCGGATATGACGGACACCGGGGATGGGTCAACTATCTTGCCGTTCATCCGCGGCACCGGCGCAAGGGGATCGGAAGACAGATGATGGACGAAGCCGAGGCCTGCCTCCGGGCCGCCGGTTGCCCGAAGATCAATCTGCAGGTTCGCAGCAACAATAGCGCGGTAATTGAATTCTACAGAAGAATCGGGTTCAAGATCGATGATGTCGTGAGCCTTGGCAAACGTCTGGAACCCGATGTGTGAGGGCCTTTATATTCCATTTGCCCAATCGAGTCTGCTTACAGGTACGTTCGACGTTGATCCAAGATAAAAGATTGGGGAATATGCTGAAAAGTGAATTGATTAACTTTTCCACATTGCCTACAGACAAGCCATTATTCGGTGGCAAGAAAATGTTCTCGTTGATTTGTATAGCTTTTCTAACTTCATTGATTTTATTACCAATACAGATTGCCCCGCATTTTGCCGTTGCAGGAATCTGTTCATCGGATGTCGACAAGCAGTCCGGCGGGGTCATAACCGGAACCTTGTATTCGAGTGACGGAGAAACCCTTTCAAAACAAAATGCTCCGATCGTGCTTTTGATTGATGGGACCGCTTCCTGTGGTGTGGAAAATATTATTCGGCAAGCGTCTGTCAATCAGCAGAACGGCAGCTATATATTTACCGGGCTATCTGCGGGAAAGTATCGTTTAAAAATTTTTTCACTCGACTCCTATGTTCAAGAATGGTGGGCACCCTCTGGTAGTGTGTACGAGTGTGAAAAATCCCAGCCTGTTTGTCTGACCGAAACAGATTTTATCGACGGCATTGACTTTCAGCTGGACAGAACAGCCTCTGTTTCAGGTACCATCTATCAGACCGACGGTAAGACTCCTGTTTCGCAAAATTCTTTTCAGGTTGAAGTTCAAATCGTTGAAGGCGATCCTTGCGGTGAATACGAAATCGCCACAATGCTCACCACGCAAGGCGGGATATTTGATGGAACGTATGTGATTTCAGGTATACCGCCCGGAAACTACTATTTGACCACAAGAAATCGCAACAATGCCCCCTATGCGGTTGAATGGTATGCTGAGCCTGAAAGCACCATCGACTGCGTCCGTGCCAGAATGATTTCTTTGCAAGAGAATGATTTTCTTCAAGGGATGGACTTCCAGATGGATCCGTTGCAGAAGGGGGACTTTGACAGCAATGGCCATGTCAATCTGGCTGATGCAATAAAGTGTTTACATGCAATAAACGGAATGAGCGATACATGCATAAATTGGAATGCTGATGTAAACGGCGATAATCAAATCGGAATTGATGATGCGATGTACATACTGCGAACAGTTACAGGATTGAATTCCAATTGATCAGCGTTGAACCCGGATGGTCACAACCTGAACACCGTCCTTATCTAAAATCGTGAAGAAGATAGCGTTACGTCAGCATCGGCCCACGCCTTTCGGAATCGTTTTTCGGTCCGGGCGGCGCTCTCCTTCTGACCTTGAGCGTTCTGGCTTTGCCACAGCCCGAAAAGCGAGTAACCGTTATCGCGATATCGTTTCAGATCCTCCCAGTAAACGACCTCCGCCTCGGCTGGATAGCCTGCCTCGATCAGCACGGCGCCCAGCGTGTGACGGACCGGGTAATACCAGTCCGGGGGTTCACTGTAGGTCAGACTGTCTTCAAGCCGGACCGCCCGTCCCAGGTGAAAAAGCGATTCATCGTATCGGCCCTGACTGGCTGCCAGTTCTCCGGCGAGCACTTCCCTTGCAATGGTAAGCAGTTTTTCTGCGTTGCTGAATCCGATCATCTCGTTGATGGCGTCCGGATTTTCGATAATCGTCGTGATTGCAGCAAGTTCCTGTTTTGCTGCGTTTGCCTTTGCCGTATGAACATAGGCCATGCCCCGGGCGTAGTGATAAATGCCGTTCCAGTAGTGCAGATTTTTCGGCGGCGCCGGTTCGGCCAGAATATCCTCCCATTTTCCGAATCGGGTCAGCGTGTAAAGCGGCATGCTTAAAAATGTCTGATACAGTGCCCAGACGTTACCGTGAAGATCCTCCGGTACCTTCGCCGCCACCTTGCGTGCCGCCTCGATGGCACCGCTGCTGTTGCCCTGCATCAGCGCGGCCCATGTCTGAAAATGAACGTTGTGGGGGTAGTAGTTTAGCGGATATATGCCCTGTGCCCGGCACTGGGTGATATAGCTTTCGTCGGCCTCAGCCGCTTTTGCATTCAGGTTGAACGAGTCGGTGTAGCGGCCCACCTGCATGTAGATGTGAGACGGCATATGCACCAGGTGGCCGGCGCCCGGGGCCAACCCCTGGAGTTGATCCGCCGCCTTGAGACCGCGATCGGGATCGACCGCCTCCACAGCATGGATGTAATAGTGCAAGGCTCCTTCGTGGGCCGGGTCGCGCTCGATAACCTGCTCCAGTGTCGCCAGAATGACAGGCGTATTCGGCCGTGGGGAGCCGTCCCGTGTCCAATAATTCCATGGTGACAGATTCATAAGGGATGCGGCATATAAGGTTGCGGCGTCCGAATCCTCCGGGTACTTTGCATGCAGCTGCCCCATGGCTTCGGCATAAGCGGCATCCAAAGTGGCCCGGCCGGCGCCGGGATCATCGGAATATCGTTTTGCCAGAGCCTCGATATAATCCCTCTCCTTTGTGGAAACCGTTTTTTTTCGGGCCATGGCCTGCTGTATTGCGTCATAAGCCTGGGGAACGACCTCGGGCGTCATGGGAAGATTCAGGTTCGGTCCGAGAACGAGTGCCCAGCCCCAGTAGGCCATCGCGCAATCCGGGTCCAGGCGGGCCGCTTCCTTGAAGCTTCGCAGGGCTTCCTGGTGGTTGAATCCGTAAGTGAGCTTCAACCCCTGGTCAAAGAACATCTGGGCTCTCTCAGAGGCTGTGGTGATCGGGTGGTGGTGATCGCCAAGTCCTTCCAGCACCGGGGCCAGCTGGCCCGGCGCCAGTCGGGGATCCTCTTTCAATGCCCGCTCGTCGTGTCGATTGGGATGTTGAGCGTCTGCTGCGCTGCCGAGAGCAAGCAGAATGATCACAGAGAGAATCCATGACCATCGTAAATGTTGAATTCGTGCAATCATGGTTTTACCTCCAGCCTCGCTGCATACTATAGTCTGCCGAGGCATTTTGTTTGATCTGCATGGCCTGGCGGAATAAACGCCCTGCGGCAAGGCGGCGGGGAAGGGGGCATCAACCCGGAATGAAGAGACGGTTGGTCCGGGACTGAAAACGGGCAGCAACTGGCGGCAATCTGACTTTGGAACGCGAATTACATTTATTGAATTCCCGTTCCTTATCGTTGTGAAGGTTCGCCAGGAAAATGCGGTTTTATCAACGTAACGATGAAAATAGGGACTACCACAGAGATGTCAAAGGAGGAAAATTTTCTTGTACTGATGCGAGGTAATAACATAGTGTGCAGGCCTTGAACATTCTGGGCGTTCCCGCGCAAATAAAGTGAATAGTGAATCACGAGAATATTTGAATACCGATGAAACGCGAACTTAATGACAACAATGAATTCCTGGCAATTATTGACGCAACTCCATTGGTTTCCGTTGATCTGATCCTGAAAGACGACCGGCAGGCAGTCCTGCTCGGGAGACGCGTCAACCGGCCTGCTAAAGGATACTGGTTTGTTCCCGGTGGCCGGATACAGAAAAATGAAACCATAGAAAATGCAATCAAGCGGGTTTCCAATACCGAGTTAGGAATTTGTTTATCTATGGCCGATGGGAAGTTGCTGGGGGTGTTTGATCATATATACGAGGATAACTTCTTTGATGTGGCCGGTATAAACACGCATTACGTTGTACTGGCATACGTGTTTACAATGAATACACGGCTGACATTGACCAAAGATGATCAACATTCGGAGATGAAGTGGTGGCCTGCCGATGCACTGTTGAACAGTCCGGATGTGCATCCGAACACAAAAGCCTATTTTACGATGCGGGCGAAGGAGCGAGGCGTCTAATCCTTTTTAATAGCTTCAGAATTTCCCGAAATCAGCGGGGGCAACGAGCCCGGCAAGGCGTGTTGCGTAATGAACGTTTCGAGATGCGGGGCAACGTCCAAATACCCCGTCACCGATCTTCAGGCGGTGCTGCCCCCGCAGCTTGAACCCGCGCCGGCGGTGCAGCCGAAACAGTGGGGGGCCAGTTGAATCTCCCGGTTCAGCATGGCGTTATAATCAAAATTTTTAACTGTTGCCGGGTCCTTCAGGACGATCTGCATGCCGAGCATCTGATTGAAATCACAGTCGTACAGTTTACCGTCGTAACCGATACTGATCTGTTTTCGACACATCACGGCTCTTGCGGCGGCCGGGTTGAAGGCATTGACCAGCTTGCGCCAGTAATCGTCCAGGGCGCCTAAATTCTTCAATTGGTCCCGGAAACGGAAAATCGGCATGTTGGTGATCGTGTACAGGTTGTTGAAGACAATGCCAAAACGTGACCGCAGCTCCCGTCTGTAATCGGATTCAATCGATTCCTGGGACGGCGGAAGAAATGCGCCGACCGGGTTGTATACGAGGTTCAGGTGAAGGCCGCTTTCCTCTTTCCCATATCCCAGTTCATTGAGGATACGAAGGGATTTCAGGCTTTTTTCAAAAACGCCGTTCCCCCGCTGCTTGTCTGTAAAATAAGGCTGGTAGTAGGGAAGAGATGAGATGATTTCCACCTTCTGAGATGCGAAAAATTCCGGCAGGTATTCCATTGACTTTCTGGTCTGCGGGTGCCCGTCGAATGTCACCGTCAGATTGTGGCGGACAATGACGTGTTTGCCGATTTTTTGCGCTTCGACAACAAAATAGTCAAAATTCGGATTGAGCTCCGGTGCTCCTCCGGTCAGATCGAGATTGCGTATGCGGTCATTTCGGGTCAGGATTTCAAGGACTCTGTCGACGACGTCCATTTCCATGGTTTCAGTTCGGCTGGGGGATGCACCCACGTGGCAATGTCGGCAGGCCTGATTGCACAAAAACGTGATGTTTGCCTGCAGGGTCTCGACCGATTGAGGGGCGACCTGCACATTATACTGATTCAGGAAGTTTTTAAAATTATACCGGGGGCTGGTTTTCGGTGGTTGGTTCTGTCCCATCGGGTACTAGCCTCCCTTCTTTGGAATGAAGCGGTCCGTGTCATTTGAATGCCGTTGATCGGGATATCACGCGCCCTGTTTTTCCATTGCGTTCAGCATCTGGATGCCATGGACAAGTGTGATGCCGGCCTCCATGGATGCTGCCACATGAACAGCTTCGGTCATCTGGTCCGGATTCGATCCGGCTTCAAGGCACGCTTGTGTATAGGCGTCAATACAGTATGGGCACTGCCTGGAATGGGCCACTGCCAAAGCGATGAGCGCTTTTTCGCGCCGGGTCAATGTGCCGTCTTCACCGACTACGGCGTTGTAATAATCGAAGAATTTTTTCATCAGATCGGATGAAAATTTGCCAACCTCCTGAAAACGGTTCAGATCCTTGCTTTCGTAGTAATGCATGGGAGCTCCTTGGCTTAGGAGCGCGAATTTTATTAATTACAATTTCTTGCTTGCCTGGTGGCCCATCTTCGGCGTTGCGTCAACGGCCTCATACAACCAGTATGAAACCGGTGACGCGCCTTGAAGATAAACCACCATTCGGCGCAATATTCTTGCAATTAATTAAATCCGCGTTCCTTAGGAACGCGAAGTTATTCTAATTACAATTTCTTGCTCCGCCTTCGCCAAAACATAATGTTGTCTGCTTCAGGGACGATTTATGTGTTGAACTGAGGTGTACGGCCCAATTGTAACGGGCTTGGCTACGGCGCGACTTCGCTTCATATAAAAAAACGTTTCAAGGTTCTCATTACTTGGAAACAACCTGCTGAAACGATTGACCCGAGAGGAGACCGGCTGAACATCAACCGCTTTGAAGGGAAGAAAGCAGGGAGCAAATCGGTAAAATTTGCCAGTTCGAACGGCGGCCGCAAATCGGAGTGCCGGTTTGTAATGTTAACTATATAGTATTACACCGAAAAGGAAAACCCGAAAATCAGAACGAATAACAAGTTTGGGGAAGCATGCCTCATTTGTCAATGAACTGAACATAGGCAGGAACGCGCAGGTGAATGGCAGACAGTCGGGATACAGAATGCTGGATTGTGAATTGTATCTGGAATCAATGCCCTTATTATCTTAACAAGTCGAAGTGGATAAGGAACGCGAATATGATTAATTGCAATCAATCGGCACAACATTCCTGAAATGTATACGGACTTCACCTGTGAATTTTTCATACGACGCCCGTGAAGTATTATGAAAATACTGTTTTTATAGGTGAAATGTCCCAAACGTGCCAAAAAGTATTTGATCTGCCAAACCGATCATGCTTTTTTTAGAGCCTGTTTAAATGCCGATTAACCCGTGTATTTATATCGTTTCCGGGAGATGTGTATAGTGTCCGTATCATCGAGCATAGCGGTTTCCACTGCACGGACTGTCAATCGATGCCTGTCCTGCGGAACAACGGAAAACATGGGAAAACGGCGATACTGCTCGGTCGATTGCCGCCAGCGTCTGCGGCAGAAACTCAACGCAAGGACCGGCCTGCTGAGGGCATTGAATGCCCGGTACGCCACATTTTATTTTACTGACCTTCTGATTATCCTGCATGTCATGCCATACGGTGCCCGGGAAATTTTCAGTTATGTTCTGCGACGTTCCAACGGACGGACACCGGCAGATGATTTTTGCCATTTGTCCGACATCCTTGGCAATGCCTGGTGGTCCGAGCGCCATCGGACCAACAGGAAATACCTCGCCTCACAATTTTTACTTGATAAAGCCAGCCGGAATGCCGTCTCCGCCGCTTCGGTGCAACCCATTGAGCTGAAAAAGCCTTCCATCAATCAGGCATCGCTGATACGGCTGAAGCTTGGAAAAGCGGATCTCGATTCTCCGGATGTCGAACGATTGATCAAGTCCGCATACCGGCTTCAGGTGAAAAAGCACCATCCCGATCTCGGCGGAGATGCCGATTCATTCCGACGCCTGCATGAAGCCTATGAGGAACTGGTTCGATGGGCTGACAACCCATCGTTTATCAGCCGACGCGGTTTTCCGGACAAATGGTTTTATGACGGCCGGAAAAACCGCTGGGTACAGCCGACACCACTTCAAACGGAATGAAAAAGTGCTTCCACGTTCGATATGACGAGGATCAATAACTACGTAATCAGCCATCATGCCAGAATTGACCATTATCTTCCCAGAGGAATTCAGACGGTTTGTCCGACCGCGTAAAAGAGACCTGAATATCCGTTACGTTGTGGATCGGAAGACCTCGGTAAAGGATATTATCGAAGCGCTGGGCGTTCCGCATACCGAAGTCGGCCGAATAACTGCCGGCGGAGAATCTGTGGGATTTGACTGGATTCCAACGGACTCCAACCGCATTCACATCCGCCCCATCACTCCGCCATTTGACGTCACGAAACCATCGTTTCTTCGACCGATTCCGTTCAGCGGACTTCGATTCATTGTGGACGTGAACGTGGGTAAGCTGGCCCTGCTTCTCAGAATTCTCGGGCTGGATACCGAATACACGAACACACTGGGAGATCGGGAAATCGCAGAGCGCGCCGAAAGTGAGCAACGGATTGTGCTCAGCAAGGATACCGGGCTTCTCAAGCGAAACCAGGTTGTATTTGGCAGGCACATTCAATCGGTTCGTCCGGATGACCAATTGGTCGAAGTCGTGCGATTTTTCGGAATTCAGGGGCCATTTCAGCCGTTTTCCAGATGCCTGCGGTGCAATCAGGTCCTGGAACCGGTCGAAAAGGCCGATATTCTGCATCGGCTGCAACCAAAAACAAAAAAATATTTTAATCGGTTCAAGACTTGTCCGGATTGCGATAGAATATACTGGAACGGCTCCCATTTGGATTTGATGAAAGAGAGGCTGGCGAAAGCCGGCATTTACCTGACCAATTGCCCGGTGCATACCGGGTCGAATGAACCGTCCTGAATGAATCACGTTGATGGTGACATTTCTCAATACCCTTTCAGAAGATGATGCGAATCTTTGCGTGCTGGTTCTGACGGCATCCGGAATCCACAGCGTTGCCGAGCAGGCCGCAGGCGGATGGAAAATTTTGATCCGGGCCGAAGACTATGGCGCGGCGATTTCCGAAATTTCGACCTATTGGAAGGAAAATCCTCCGAACAGTGCCATCACAACAGGCTTCGGCGATGAGTCCGAGGATGGGTGGCATGCCGGCTTGGTGAGCGCCGGTATCCTTGCCCTGTTCTATATGGTCGTTGATATGCACCCGTCTGCCAGCGAGATTTTTTCCCTTTATCGGGCGTCGGCGGGTGATATGGTCGGAGGCGATCTGTACCGCGGGGTAACGGCGCTGATGCTCCATAGTGATTTGCGCCATCTTTTCGGCAACATGGTAGGCCTGGGCGTGTTTGCATCAGCGGTTTTTTCGTTGAGTGGCACCGGTGTCGGCGGTTTGATGATCCTGGTGACCGGGGTAGTCGGGAACCTCATCAATGCGTGGTTTTATGGTCGGCTTCATTATTCGGTGGGGGCCTCAACAGCGGTATTTGGCGCAGTCGGCATCCTGGTGGCCATCCAGGCTGTTATCCGGTTGCGGAATTCCGGGCAAGGCCGGTCTCCACTGATTCCCCTGGGCGGCGGGCTGGCGCTGCTCGGGTTTCTGGGTGCAGGTGGACCCGGCGTAGACCTCATGGCGCATTTTTTCGGCTTCGCTGTCGGCCTGGCAGTCGGGGTGGGCTACACCCTTTTGAATGCCAGACAACCCGGTCAACGGATTCAACGACTCTGCCTTGCTCTTACTGTCGGTCTGGTTGCCGCCGGATGGCTACGGATGTTTTAATCGGCTGAAAAATCCGATTCCAATCCGTATTCCTGAATTTCAAGATTCAGATAGACTGTGAGAATGTTACGCCCGTCCCGCCGGTCATATTCCATGGTTTTTCTCAACTCCCGGACAAACATCATCCCCAGGCCATCGTTCAGACGTTCCATAACCGGTTTTGACCGATCCGCCCGTGGCAGAGAGAGCGGGTTGAAAGGGGTTCCGTCATCTTCAAAACGAAGCGCGATCTCTCCATTTTCAACTATCACCTGGATGACAACTTCATGCTCGCCATCATCGGAGTAGGCATGATTGAGAATGTTGAGAAAAATTTCTTCAATGACCAGGTTGACGTAGAATGTATTTCTGGGTGACATGGCCAGTGGCTTGAGAAACGAATTTATCGTATCAAACACTCTGGACAGCTGGTTCAAACTGTTGCGAACTGTTAAGGCTACTGCCTCTCTCACCGTTTGACCTCCCCGCCGAACGAGGCTTCGGCGTGCACGGATTCATTCTGCCTGTCCGCTGCCGGCCGGAGCGATATCCGGCAGGAACACTGGACAGTCGTATGCGTTTTATAACCGATCCCCGTATATCGGGGTGAACGCATGCCGGTCGATTTCAACCACACTATTCGCCGGTTTTCAATTCCAATTTAACAGGTATTATACCAACACGGTTCAGACTCTCTGAAGTGCCTCGGATAGAGGGCCGTTGGGGCCGGCGGGGCGGGGCAGGAATTTCACCATAAGCGGGTTGACAGCCTCGGCACGTTCGTATTGGGCAATATGGCCGGCCTGATCGATGATTTTCAGTTCAGAGCCCGGCATGGCTTTCCTGACGGCAGCGCTGACACCCGTTGGGACCACCCGGTCCTGCCGGCCCCAGATGAGCAGTACGGGGCGATTTTGCCGCCCAACTGCCTCAAACAGGGCGTGCTGACCGGCCAGGTTAAAATGGCGAAGGGTGCTCAGCACCGCACGCTTGAAGCCGCGAAAGGCCAGCTGACGACGAAAGCCTTCCTCAAGCTCGGGCAGTAAATCGGCTGTTGCCAGGTTGTCCTTGAGTCCTCTGATCAGCAGCGGCCCGCCCAGGATTTGCATCAAAAGACCGCCGATCAACGGTATTCTGGCCAGTCTGGCCACCGGCGGCATCCTGACGTTGCAGCCTGCCGGGCCGATAAGGATCAGTCGATCAGCGCGATCCGGATGGTTCGCCGCGAAACGGGTCGCAATGGCGCCCCCCATGGACAACCCCACCAGATGGACAGGATGGTTTGCTTCCAGTTTATCCAGGAGTTCAAGGAGCTGCCGGTCAAAAAGCGTTGCGTTGTATTCGGTTTCCGGCCGATCGGAATACCCCCTGCCGAACAAATCGTACCATAGCACCCGGAATCCCGCATTCGACAGAGCGGGAACCGTTTTGTCCCAGATAAAAGACGGGGTGGCAAAACCATGAATCAGAACCACTACCTCGCCGTTATCGGGCCCGGCCCAGCCGTAATGGGTCGCACCGTCCGACAGAATGATCCGCTTGCCGGGGTATTCGTGGCACCCGGACAGGCGAGTTGACGACGTTCGAGGGCTGAAACATCCCGATGAATTGATTCGCGTGCAAAGGATATCGGATCCATCTCGATTTTTTGAAGGCATTATGATTCCCTGTGTCTTCGAAGGTGATGTGACTGCAGCTGCGTGACAGGGTGTATTACCACAGCGTTTATTTGAAAGGCAATGAATTGACAGCTTTTTTGAAGCAAGCCCGCAGTCTTCCGGGCATGCTTTCAATGTGGCGAATTATTGATAAAATCCCGATAGAGATTGGCCACCTCCTTTGGGCGTTCGATCATCGGGGCATGGCCGACGCCGTTGAGTATGACGCTTTGAGCGTTCGGAAGGAGTTCCTCCAAGACCGCCACGCTGGATACGTCCAGGACCCGATCATGGGAGCCCCAGATGATGATCGCCGGACGGTTGATTGACGGCAGGATGCTTTTCAGATCAACACTGTTGACAATATCTTCGAATATTTTTTCGTTGAGCTCACGGCGTTCGGCAAACTGGCGTGCCAGCACACGCTTTATCGGCCAGGGTATGAACGGTGGGTCTTCCATGACAAAATCCATCATGGCCCCGAACTCATCGGGTGATTGGATGATCAATGGATTTTTTCCCTCCTTGAGCATTTCCTGCAACCTGCTGGGGTGAGGCGGGTCAACCGCCGCTGCGTTCATCAAACCCATGGTGATCACCCGCTCCGGATGCCGGTCCGTATACCTGATCGTAATATTGCCTCCCATTGAGCTTCCCAGCAGATGAAATCGGTCAAGGGAGAGCTTTTCCACAATCTGATGCAGGCGAGCGGTCTGGGAATCCAGATCATAAGTGGACTGGATTTCAGAGGTGCTTTCTCCGTGTCCCGGAAGATCGATCGCAACCACCCGGTAATCATCGGTCAGGTAGCGGGAAAATCTCAGCCAGTTTTCTTTGTTCGCTCCAAAACCATGCACCAGCAAAACGGTTTCCCCATTTCCGCCGTCAAGAAACGCGATCTGGTGGCTCTCGATGTCAGTTTTTTCGACGTCAAGACCTGAGATGGTTCGCTCGATAGACATGGCGCACCGGAAGGTTGCGTTTTCAATTCCCGTGCATCCGATAAAGAAGAGGAGGATAATTATCCACCCGAATCGCAAGACTCTAAACGGTTTCATCGCGTAGGTTCTTTCCTTTATTTTAACAGTCGGTTACAGGAAATTCTGGCTGCCTTCGTGAATAAAACCACATCATAGGGGGGTTGTCAATTGACCGGTTTTCCTCAGGCGTGGTTGCATTTCAGTCCAATACGGGCTATCTGAGCGCCTGCGTCTGGAATTCGAATCCCCTGGTTTTTAACCGGAACTAATTTTTTTATGAATACCGTTTGTCCTGATTACCTCAACCAACCCTTGACCATTGGAAACCGCCAGATTGGCAAACGCCTTGTATTGGCCCCCATGTCCAAACTGGGAAATCCTGCTTTTCGCGAGCTGCTGTCCCAGTATGGCGGCTACGGTTTGCTGTTTTCCGAAATGTGCAATTCACGGGCGGTTCCGCAGGGCGGCAGTGCGGCTGAGGTCTGCGGCTTTGTCTGGCGACCGGAGGAATTGCCGATGCTGGTTTGCCAGATTTTCGGTAACGAGCCGGAACGTATGGCTGCCGCCGCTGAACGGATTGAACGCGAGGGTTTTTTTGGGGTGGATATCAATTTCGGGTGCTGCGCTTCTTCTGTTTGCCGGAAGAATTTCGGCGCAGCCATCCTGAAGGATCCGGACCTTGCCGTTCAAATCGTTTCCGCTGTCAGAGATGCCGTTTCTATTCCCCTGTTTGTTAAATATCGAGTTGGCTGGGCGGATGATCCGAAACCGGCCGTCGATCTGGCCCGGCGGTTTGAAGATGCCGGTGCCGATGCCCTTACTTTTCATCCGCGGGTTGCCCCGGATCGGCGCACCCGGCCGCCGAAATGGTCCTATATTGCACTGATCAAGGATGCGGTTCGCATCCCGGTTCT
>ENA-ORCT01000444-ORCT01000444.1-marine-metagenome-genome-assembly--contig:-NODE-444-length-20051-cov-3.528687_pt1 | contig 20051 bp, 19 predicted proteins | sample MGYA00248632_ERZ508511 | MGnify/ENA primary metagenome ERZ508511 (study PRJEB26182, sample SAMN06268839) | marine metagenome | isolation source: Tt an P1-techrep anaerobic enrichment on pine from sediment...
GAGTTTAACCTGCTTGATTTAATTCTGATTGCCGCTGTGCTGACCGTTGGATTTATCGTCATGCAAACAATCCGTCGGCTCTTACGAAAGCTGAGCACCCAAAAGCACCTCTCCTCACGCTTTACCCGATTTTTACTTCAGGGGGGCCGGCTGCTGGTTTGGACAGTGTTTTTTCTGCTGATCCTGAAGGTATTGGATGTCGAGGTATCTTCCGTTCTTGGATATGAGCTGTACGCCGATGAAAAGTTCAAATTTCGGATTTACAATATCCTGATCATACTGGTCATACTCTACGTAATCAGTGGACTGTCTTTCGCTGTTGAATATTGGTTCGATTCCCGGATCGAAAGCAAAAAGCTGGATATTGGCCGTGGCAAGTCAATCCTGCAAATTGTCAAATATGTAATTTGGATTGTCGGGATTATCATCGTAATCGGTTCTTTGGGCTTTAAAGTTACCCTGCTTGTCGCCAGTGTCTCAGCCCTGCTGATTGGTGTTGGGTTTGGACTGCAACACATTTTCAACGACTTTTTTTCCGGAATCATCATTTTATTTGACGGATCGGTCAAAGTAAATGATGTGGTGGAGATGGAAGGCGTGGTTGGCCGCGTACTGGATATTGGCGTGCGGGTCTCCAAAATTCTGACGCGCGACAATGTGGTGATCATCGTTCCTAACTCCAGGTTTACAGGCCAGCATGTTATTAACTGGAGCCACAATGCCGATGTTACCCGTTTTTATGTTGGGGTTGGAGTTGCTTACGGTTCCGATGTCCGACTGGTCGAACGCATCCTGCTGGATTCAGCAAAAGATCATTCAATGATTGTAAAAACACCGGCACCATTCGTTCGCTTTAAAGACTTTGGGGAATCTTCGCTGGATTTTGAACTCTATTTTTGGACAGCCAATGACTTTTTAGTTGAAAATATCAAAAGCGACTTGCGTTTTGAAATTGATCACCAGTTCCGGGAAAATAAAGTGGAGATTCCTTTTCCGCAACGCGATCTGCATTTAAAAACAAAGCACTTTGACTGATCCCGATTTTCCTGTTTCTTCCGGCCAGGTAATCACCTAATCATTTCCTATCATCTGCTTTTCTGCTACCTTTGCATTTTCAATAATCATCCTGTTTATTGATAACAGGGTGCATCAGAATGCTATAAAAAATGCAAAACAGAATAACAGAACTTTTCGGCATAAAATACCCCATTATTCAAGGTGGAATGGTTTGGTGCAGTGGCTGGAAACTAGCCTCCGCTGTGAGTAACAACGGCGGTCTGGGGCTCATCGGTTCCGGATCGATGCACCCGGAAACTTTGCTGGAACACATCCAGAAAACAAAAAAAGCAACCGACAAACCTTATGGGGTCAACGTGCCACTACTTTACCCGCAGATTGAACAGATCATGGAAGTGATTGCAAGCGAAAAAGTTCCCATTGTTTTTACCTCGGCAGGAAGCCCCAAAAAATGGACCAGCTGGCTGAAGGAACGCGGAATCGTCGTCGCGCATGTCGTGTCCAGTGCGTTTTTTGCTGCAAAATGTGAAGAGGCCGGTGTTGATGCCATTGTCGCTGAAGGTTTTGAAGCCGGGGGACACAATGGCCGGGAGGAAACCACAACCATGAGTCTGGTTCCGTCGGTACGTAAGGCAACAACACTTCCACTGCTGGCAGCCGGCGGAATTGGCGGTGGACGGGCCATGCTGGCAGCCATGGCGCTGGGGGCCGACGGTGTTCAAATCGGTTCGCGCTTTGCACTCACGCAGGAGTCGTCGGCACATGAAAACTTTAAGCGACTGGTTGCCGGGCTGGGCGAAGGTGGCACCCAGCTGTCCCTTAAAAAGCTGGCTCCGGTACGCTTGGTGAAGAACGAGTTCTTCAAACTGGTGAACGAAGCCGAATTGCGCGGGGCCAGCCCTGATGAACTGAAGCTACTATTGAGTAAAGGCCGGGCGAAGCGGGGCATGTTTGAAGGCGATCTGGACGAAGGCGAACTGGAAATCGGCCAGGTTTCTGCCCAGTTCGACGATATCCCAACCGTTGCCGAACTGATGAAACACATTATTTCAGAATATGAACAAGTGCGTCAAGCGCTTGTTGATGGTGCTAATTTTTCCTTTTAGTCTATGATCAAATTTCAACGTTACCAGCTCGAAAACGGGCTTCAAATACTCATTTATCCTGATTATTCGACGCCCATGGTAGCCCTGGACGTTTGTTACCACGTGGGGGCAAAAAACGAAAATCCCAATCGGACGGGCTTTGCCCATTTGTTTGAGCACCTCATGTTTGGCGGAACCAAAAATATTCCGGACTATGACGAAGCGCTACAACATGCCGGTGGCGAAAATAACGCCTACACCACCAATGATTTAACAAACTACTACCTCACCATTCCCAGGGAAAACCTGGAAACAGGCTTTTGGCTGGAGTCAGACCGGATGCTGGAACTCGATTTCTCGGAAGAAAAGCTGAACATCCAGAAAAATGTGGTGATTGAAGAATTCAAGCAACGTAACCTCAATCAGCCTTACGGCGATGTGTGGCCACTGCTACGCGAGCTGGCCTACCAGGTTCACCCCTACCAATGGCAAACCATTGGCAAGGAAATCAGCCACATTGCCAACGCAAGCCTCGAGGAGGTCAAGGACTTTTTCTATCGATTTTATGCTCCCGATAATGCCGCTCTGATTTTAAGCGGACATGTCGACCCTGAGGAATGCCTGCGACTGGCAAAAAAATGGTTTGGACCGATTCCTAACCGCAAGGTTTCTAAAACCGCTCTTCCGGCCGAACCCGTTCAAACAGCATTTAGAGAGAAAACGGTGGAGCGTGATGTACCGGATACAGCTTTGTACCTGGCATTCCACATGCCTGACCGCCGTCAATACGAGTACTATATTTGCGATCTGATTTCGGACATCCTGTCCAACGGAAACAGTTCGCGCTTGTACCAACGCCTGATTAAGGAACAAAAACTGTTTGTGGAGCTGGACGCTTATGTTTCAGGCGATCACGACCCCGGGCTGTTTATCGTGTCGGGCAAATTGACTGCTGGTGTGAGCATTGACCAGGCAAAATCAGCGATTTGGAAGGAGTTGAAGATCATGCAAAACGAACTGGTGTCCGCCGTCGAACTGGAAAAAATCAAGAATAAGCTGGAAGCCAACCTGGTGTATTCGCAAATGAGTTATTTGAACATTGCACAGGAGCTGGCTAATTTTGAAGATATCGACCGGGCCGAACGTATTAACGAGCAAGTGGATCTTTACCGCTCTGTGAGCAGCGCCGATTTGATCCGGCAGGCCCAACAGTTATTCCAGGAAACCAATTGCTCACAATTAAATTACCTCGCCAAAAAATGATTGACTACAAGATACAACCCAAAATAATCGAAGCCGCCAAGCCTGAAATTATTTTACCGGAAGCCATCCAGCTAGACAACGGATTGCCGGTTCATATCCTGAAGGCAGGAGCACAGGAAGTGACCAAGCTCGATTTTATTTTTGATGCCGGGCTTTGGCACGAAAGCAAACCCTTACAATCGGCCTTGGCCAATGCGATGTTACAAGAAGGGAGTCAAGACTATTCAGGCGCACAGATCGCTGAGATTATGGACTTCCGGGGTGCTTACATCCAGTTTTCGGTTGATCACCATTTTGGAACCATTAGCTTGATCTGCCTAAACAAACATCTTCCGCATTTGCTCCCGGTTATCGAAAACCTGATTAAGCATTCTCTATTTGAAGAACACGAATTTGAAACCTTAACCAACCGGCGAAAACAACGGTTTCTGCTCGAAAACAAGAAAGTGAAGGTACTGTGTCAGAAAAAATTCTCAGAGGTTCTCTTTGGCAATCAACATCCTTATTCGCAGAAAGTCAAAAAAGAAAATTTTCAAACCATTGGCCGGGATGATCTGCACGATTTCTACAACAGTTTTTATCAATCCGGCAATTGCCGGATCGTGGCTGCCGGAAACACCGACCCCAAATTGGGCGAGCTGTTAAACCACCATTTTGGTGGCAATGACTGGCAGGGTGAGAAAATGATGGTGCCCGAGTTCAAAATTCAATCTTCAAAGGAAAGACTGCACCAGGTCAAAAAGAACGATGCCATTCAGTCGGCCATCCGGATTGGTCGCCTTTTGGTAAAGAAGGATCATCCTGATTTTCATGGGCTGCAGGTGTTGAACACCATTTTGGGCGGCTACTTCAGCTCGCGGCTGATGGCCAATATTCGTGAAGAGAAAGGTTATACCTACGGAATTGGTTCGTCTATTATGAGTTTAAATGAGGCCGGCTATCTGGTCATCGCTACTGAAACAGACAAGGCTTATGTGAAAAATACCATCGACGAAGTCTTTAACGAAATGCGTCGTTTACGGGAAGAACTGGTTTCGGAAAAGGAATTGAAACGCGTGCGGCAGTATTTGCTGGGCGAATTTATCCGCGATTTTGACGGGCCTTTTGCCCAGGCACAATCGTTTCGTTCTGTTGCTGATTTTGGGCTGGATCATCACTTTCACGAGCAATACTATCAAACTTTGATAAGCATTACACTGGAAAGGTTACAGGCATTGGCCAGTCAATATTTTATCGAATCCGAGTTTTACACCGTGATTGCCGGCGCATAGCTGGTGAACAAAATTTCATTCATATCCCGAATCACTTGAAAGATCTAATTTCCAATACCACCTTTTTGGCAATTTTAGCAAGCCTGCTTTGGTCTTCGGCATTTGTCGGCGTGAAGATTGGGCTGCAATACCACAGTCCGTTTCAGTTTGCAGGCGTTAGATTTACACTTGCTGGCCTTCTGTTGCTGCTGTATTTCAATAATTACCGGAATTACAGGATGCAACTCGTAAAACACTGGCGATTCATTTTGCTGATCGCGCTGCTGCAAACCGTGGTGCAATACATGTTTTTTTATTCGGGAATTGCCTTGGTACCAGCCTCAATTGCTGCCATGATTATTGGCTCCTCTCCTTTGTTTATTTCGGTCGTCTCGCATTTCAGCTTTCACGATGATAAAATGGATTGGCTAAAAAGCACCAGCATTTTGCTGGGTGTAATTGGCGTAGCCATAATTAGCTTCGGTCGAAGCGAGCTGCCTTCGGGCGTTACGATCAGCTTATTGGGCATCGCCTTGCTATTAATGAATAATTTCACGTCGGGTTTTTCAAATGTGTGGGTGGCCAAAAAGCCGAAAGATCTTGCCCCAACGGTACTAAGCTCTTCATCGCTGCTCTTTGGAGGAATCGGACTGATTTTGATTTCTATCCCGATTGAGGGTTTTGGACTAAAAGCCATCTCTTTGGAATATTTCATGGCCCTTGGCTGGCTAAGTTTTTTGTCAGCAGCGGCCTTTACCATTTGGTTTGGTCTGCTGCAAAGACCGGGCGTAAAGGTTTCGGTGCTCAACACCTGGAAATTCCTGATTCCTGTGGCAGGCGCTATTTTGAGTTGGTTGATCATCCCCAACGAATCTCCCGACCTGGTTTCGGTATTGGGAATGCTGGTCATAGCTTCGGCCTTGTTAATCCTAAACTACTCAAACCGAAGGACAAATCGACTAAACAGGCAAAAAGCGCTACTGGGAACTTAATCCGGCCTTTCCGCTTCAAGCTTGAGTTCATATAGGTTTTGTGCCATGCCTTTGGTAAGTGTTTTTTGCATCATGCCAGCCAAAAATCCTTCGAGGCTTTCCTGAACAATCACCCGGGTTGACCGGCCCTTCTCAACCAGCGTCCAATTATGTATCGCTTTAATCCAAAGTATTTTACCGGTCCACCCCAAGGCTGTCGGGGGATTGGCCGTATGAATTTCAGATTTGATTTTGAATCCTGCGGCTTTCCAAACAAATTGTTTGCCCGGAGCTGCGCTTCCTTGCAAGCTGGCTTCTGTTACTTCATTCTGCCAGCTTGGCCAATTGTTAATCGATGCAAGCACCTTGTAAACTTTCTCGGCCGGTGCATGAATCAAAATCTGCGTTTCGTGAAACGCCGGCGCCTTTTTGTTGACCTCAATCTTCATGTCGCAATTTTGTCTATAACATAACAAGACGTCCCTGAACTTGTTTGTTAAAAAATGATAAGAATTGACCCCCATTTTCAAGCCACCGTAATCGGAAAACTGATCGCTTACGGTGGCTTGATTTAAAGGGGCTGATCTTCTGCCATTAACTCGAATATGAAGCGAATCTACTCGCAGTCATCACCCAGATTCAGCAGTTCAACCTTTCTGAAATCAATCGGATGACTTTCGCCTTGCAAAGAAATGGAACCGCCTGTTAACAATTTGTTTCCATCGGCCGGCAGTAATTTTTGATAGGTCGGGTCGCGCTCATCCAATTGTGGCTGGGTATATTGCATCACCACCTGCCCGTCAACGATATGCTTAATGATGGAATCGCCGCAAACTTCAATTTCCGCAGTCACCCACTGGTCGCCATGATAGGTTTGCGAACTGGAACTAATGCAATGGTCAAGCACCAGTTCACCGTCAATCACCACATTGGTTCCCGGTGTGCAAAGATTCATGTTCGTGCGCTCATCGGTCCCGTTTCCTCCAAGTAACTGCACTTCAATGGAGCTTGGAAAATCCTGGTCTTTCTCCATGCTTTCGGCGCTTTGCCCGTGAATCATGATTCCGCTGTTGCGAAACGCCCACCCTGGGCCGTTGGTGGCCTGTTCGCCAACAAAGCGGTATTCCACCCGCATTTTGTAGTGCGAGTAATTCTGTTTGTAAAACAGGTGTGCAAATTCACCATTGAAACTTTCGTATTCATCGTAACGAACTTTTAGAAGCCCGTCTTCAACCCGGAACGTATTATTGTAGTTTTCACCCAACTCATGTCCGGCAATTTTTATTTGCCAGTCGTTCAGATCTTTCCCATTGAAAAGCTGAATCCAACCCTTTTCTTCTTCTTTTTCTTTGGGTTGACATGCACCAATAGTCAAGGCAATTGCAAAAAGCAACAACCAAGCTCGTTCTTTGAATTTTGATCTTTTCATGCGTCGTAATTTAGTTGAATCGTGAAGATAGTAAAAACCAGCATACCCGCGAGCTATTTTTTGAGCCGCAATCTGATATTTTTAAACTGCAGTATACCAGAAAAGAGAGGTATTTTATAATAAATTAACCACATGGTTAAATTTTTTGGTTAAAATACTTGTGCGACGTTGCCAAAGCCTTTAACTTTGCCCACATGGTTTAACCACTTAGTTAATTGTTTTGGCTTATTAAATCTCGCATTTATAAAATGGCAACCTATGAATTCGAAAAAAGACAATACGGAAGAAAAAATTCTGGACGCTGCTCAAAGCGTATTTATTAAAAAGGGCATGGAAGGCGCGCGCATGCAGGAAATAGCTGACCAAGCAGGCATTAACAAAGCGCTACTGCATTATTACTTCAGGAGCAAAGACAAACTGTTCGATGCAATTTTCAACAAAATTACAGGACTCGCTTTCCCAAAAATTGGCCAGATCTTTCAGAGTGATCAACCCTTTACCTGGAAAGTGGAACAGGTAATTGACACCTATTTGGACTTGCTGCTGAAACATCCTTACCTGCCTGCTTTCATACTGAAAGAGGTGAATCGCGATCCGTCCATGTTTTTCAAACTGGTGCTGAAACATGGCTTCTCGCCTGCCCCGATTCTCAATACGATTACAGAGGCGATGGATCGTGGTGAATTGAATCGAATGAAACCGGAGCATTTGATCGTCCATGTACTTTCGATGTGTATTTTTCCTTTTGCGGCAAAACCAGTCATCAACTTTGTCCTTTTCAACGAAGACAAACAAGCCACCCAGACTTTCTTTGACGAGCGCAAGCAAGAAGTGAAACAATTTGTACTTCGAGCAATTTCGCCGAAATAGAATATAAAAAAAGACCGAATAATCAAGTAAAAACAGAAAAGCGATGAAAACCAGGAAACTACTATTTCTGTGGTTTTTGCTCCCGGCACAACTGGTGCCGGCTCAGCAGCCGGTTACACTGAGTGACTGCCAACATTGGGCCAGGGAATACCATCCATTGCTGGAGCAACAGGAGATTTACCGGCAAATGAACGAACTAAATCTGGAAAATAATCGAAGGAATTACCTTCCTCGGGTCGGGTTAAATGCACAAGCAACCTACCAGTCGGATGTCACTGAAATTGGATTAAGCCTACCGTCCGTCAATCTTCCTGAAGTTGCCAAAGATCAGTATAAACTCCACCTGGATGTGAAACAGAATATTTGGGACGGAGGGCTAACCAAAGCCAATGAAATTTTGGAGAAGGCAAAGGAGAAAACAAATCAGCAAACTGTGGAAGTGGCGCTCTACCAAGTGAAAGAGCAGGTCAACAGCCTTTTCTTTACGAGTTTTCTGGTTCAGCAAAACCTCAAATTGCTGGATCAAAAGCAGGAAACGCTGGAAGCACGAAAAAAACAGATGGAATCAGCAGTAAAAAACGGCGTACTGTTGCCATCGGAGCTGAATCAGATTTTGGCCGAGTTGGTTAAAATCAGGCAACATAACATCGAGTTAAGCTCAAAACTCGAAACCGTGTTATCGGCGCTGGCTATTCTAACCGGCAAGGGGCTAAACGACCTGCAACATCTGGTGATCGAAACCAATGAAATCTGGCTCGCTGGCAAGCTTAACCGACCAGAACTGGCCCTGTTTGAAAAACAAACCGACCTGCTGGCCGCATCGTCCGAATTGCTTCAAAAGAAACGAAACCCAAAGTTGTTTGGCTTTGGACAAGCGGGCTACGGACGTCCCGGCTTGAACATGCTGAACGATGAATTTGACTCCTTCTACCTGGTTGGGCTTGGTGTCAACTGGACCGTTTTTGACTGGAAAAACACCCGGCGTGAGCGCGAGGTCATTCAACTCCAGCAACAACTGGTCAATACACAGCAGCAACAGTTTGAGCGCCAAATCAACATAGCCCTGGATGGGGAATACCGAAAAATTCAACAAATACAAGATCTACTCGAAAGCGACCGGGAGCTCATTGAGCTACAGGAACAAATTACGAAAGCGGCTGCTTCGAAGCTCGAAAACGGAACCATTACCGCCTCGGATTATTTGCAGGACCTGAACGCAGAAATGGGCGCACGCATCACTTTTGAAACGCATAAAGTGCAGCTGGAAGCTGCCAAAATCAACTACCAAAACATTCAGGGAACAAACCAATAAATCAGCAAAACATGAAACTTCAATATTTAATAGGAATGGGAATGCTTGCAATGCTATCGTGCAACAACAATGACAAGCAGTCTGACGCGTATGGCAACTTCGAAACCGACGAAACGATTATTTCTGCTGAGCTCGCCGGTAAGATTATCGACTTTTCGGTGGAACTGGGAGATGAAATTCATGCGGGCGACTTACTGGCCGTAGTGGATACCACCCAACTGAGTTTGCAGATCAAACAACAGCAAGCGCAAAAACAATCAGTGACGACCAAAAAAGCCAACCTCCGGGCCCAGGTTGAAGTCCAAAAAGAACAGATTCAGAATCTGAAAATCAGCCAGGAACGCACGCACAAATTGTTTGCCGACCAAGCTGCAACCCAACAACAGGTAGACGATGTAGACGGACAAATGCGGGTGTTGAAAAAACAGCTGGAAAGCCTGGAGACACAGTTCTTGTCCATCAACAGTGAGCTGGCTGTTCTTGATGCTCAACTGGCCATTGCCCGCGATCAACTGGAAAAATCTCAAACCACCAGCCTTTCCAATGGTGTTGTCCTCGAGAAATATGTAGAATTGGGAGAGATGACTGTTCCCGGCAAAGCCATCGTAAAAATCGGAGACCTGTCGGAGCTCGATCTGCGCGTTTATGTCAGTGGCGCACAATTGCCCAACATCCGGCTGGGACAGCAGGTTGAAGTGGTGATTGACCAGAATAAAACGGAAAACCAAACGATGCCCGGCGAGATCCGGTGGATCTCCTCAGAAGCAGAGTTCACGCCTAAAATCATTCAAACCAAAGAAGAACGGGTGAAGCTGGTTTATGCCGTCAAAGTAGCCGTTAAAAACGATGGCCGCCTGAAAATCGGCATGCCCGGCGAAGTGAGATTTTAGCATTGCTCAAACAGTGACTTTTCATTGAGGCAGCGCCTGGTAACTCGCCGCTAGCGGCTGGCAACCAGCAGCCCCTGTGAATTTGGAACTTGGAACTTGAAATTTGGACTTGAAAATGATCAAAGTCAACAACATATCAAAAGCTTACGACAAAACCCAGGCGCTGAAAAACATCTCCTTCGATGTAAAAAAGGGAGAGCTCTTCGGACTGATCGGTCCGGATGGGGCTGGCAAAACCACACTGATGCGCATCCTGATGACCTTGCTGATTCAGGATGAAGGAGAGGCAGCAATGAGCGGATTGGATGTGATCCGCGATTACAGGAAAATCCGTCAGCTGGTCGGCTATATGCCGGGCCGTTTCTCCCTTTACCAGGACCTGACGGTGGAAGAAAACCTGGAGTTTTTCGCCACGGTTTTCGGAACAAGCATTGCAGAAAACTACGAGCTGATCAAAGACATCTACGTGCAGATTGAACCGTTCAAAACCCGGCGGGCCGGCAAGCTGTCCGGTGGAATGAAGCAAAAGCTGGCGCTGTCGTGCGCACTGATTCACAAACCGGAGATTTTGGTGCTCGATGAGCCCACCACGGGCGTGGACGCTGTTTCGCGTAAAGAATTCTGGGACATGCTGAAAAAGCTTCAACAGCAAGGAATCACCATCCTCGTTTCAACACCTTACATGGACGAGGCCGCGCTTTGCGACCGCGTGGCGCTGATGCAAAAAGGAAAAATATTAAGCATCGACAGCCCGACCCGCATTGTGGAAAACCATACCCGGACGCTGCTGGCTGCCCGCTCCGACAATATGTACCGGCTGATCAGCGACCTGCGCGCCTGGGAAAAGGTTGAAACAGCCTATGCCTTCGGACAGTTCGTACATGTCACACCGGTTGACGACGACTTGGAGGCTGTTGAACTGGAGCACTACCTGATGCACAAAAAGCATGAAAAGCTACAGGTGCTTGAAACCAACCCCGGAATTGAGGATGTATTTATGGACTTAATGAGTCGTAAGTTATGAGTTTGGGCTGCGGCACTCTGATGCCGAAGGTAGCCCTGAAAGGGCGAAACAACAATAGCCCGGGGCAACGCCCCGGGGATAAGAGCGAGATAATCGATCTAAGGCGCATCCACCATAGCTTTTAAAAGGGATTACTTTTCATGCACCGAACACGAAGAGGTATTAAATGAAGATTTCAAGAAAGAGCAAATGAAAACAGGAAATAAGAATGAGCGAGACACTCCCGTTGAGACTGCGCCTGAAAACTCTTCCAATAAAAGAGATCCCGTCATCATCGTCCATGATCTGGTCAAAAAGTTTGGTTCATTTACGGCCAACGACCACCTGAGTTTTAAAGTGTACAAAGGAGAGATCTTTGGTTTTTTGGGAGCCAACGGAGCTGGAAAAACGACCGCCATGCGCATTCTGTGCGGACTGTCTGCTCCAACTTCCGGAGAAATTACGGTGGGCGGTTTTGACGTCTACAAGCAAACGGAGCAAATCAAGCGGAACATCGGCTACATGAGCCAGAAATTCTCTCTATACGAGGATCTGACTATCGCTGAGAATATCCGTTTTTACGCAGGCATTTACGGCATACCGGTCAAGAAGCGGAAAGAAAAGGAACGGGTGCTACTCAAAAAATTAAACCTGGAATCGGAGCGCGACAAGCTGATCGCTTCGCTTCCATTGGGATGGAAACAGAAGCTGGCTTTTTCCATCGCCATTTTTCATGACCCGCAACTGGTCTTTCTGGATGAGCCGACCGGTGGTGTCGATCCCATCACCCGCCGCCAGTTTTGGGACTTTATCTACGAAGCAGCGGCCGAAGGAAAAACCATTTTCGTGACCACACATTACATGGATGAAGCCGAGTACTGCGACCGCGTTTCCATCATGGTGGATGGCCGCATTGCCGCCCTCGACACCCCCGACAAGTTGAAGAAGCAATTCCAGTCGGAGGATATGAATGGCGTATTTCTGAAGCTGGCCAGAAGAGTCGGGAGTAATGAGTCATGAGTAGCGAGAAAAGAAAAATTAACCAAAATAAAAAGTCATGAATAATTTTAAAGAATTAAAGGTTTGGCAAAAAGCAATAAAACTCGTTACAGCGGTGTATAAAAACACACAATCTTTTCCGAAAGAAGAAATGTATGGATTGACCTCTCAAATTCGACGAGCTGCAGTTTCAATACCTTCAAACATAGCCGAAGGTGCTGGAAGAATGTCTCCGGGTGACTTTAAGCATTTTCTGAATATTGCCAGAGGCTCCTCATTTGAGCTTGAAACTCAACTCGCCATCGGACTTAATTTGGATTATCTCGCTCAAGCAGATTTCAATTTATTGACTTCATGTCTGGATGAAATACAACGGGTGATAACCGGGTTGCAAAATTCACTAGCTACAAAGTAGCGGACAGCTCGCTACTCAATACTAAATACTCAATCCTATGAAACGCTTTTTCGGATTTGTTAAAAAAGAATTTCTACACATCTTTCGCGATGTGCGAACCATGATTATTTTGTTTGGCATTCCGGTTGCGCAGTTACTGCTTTTTGGAACCGTTATCACCAACGAAATCAAGGACGCCCACATTGCCATTTATGACCAATCGAAAGATGAAGTGACGCAGGCAATCACCGCCAAGCTATTGTCGTCAGGCTATTTTGTGCTCAACCAGTATCTCGAAAGTACCGAAGAGGTGGAAGCTATCTTCAAAAAAGGGCAGGTGAAGGAAGTGCTTGTTTTTGAACCGGACTTTGCCCAAACCCTCGAACGTGAAAAAAAAGCCAACGTACAGGTCATTGCCGACGCCTCCGACCCGAACCTCGGCAAGCTGCTGGCTGGCTACACCTCAGGAATTATCAACGACTACATCCTGAAAGAAATGGGAGAAATCCGGCTGCCCATGCAAATCAAACCCGAAGTACGCATGTATTACAACGAAAGCCTGGAGTCGGTATACATGTTTGTGCCCGGCATTATGGCCATGATTTTAATGCTGATTTCGGCCATGATGACCTCCATTTCCATCACCCGCGAAAAAGAGCTGGGAACCATGGAAATCCTGCTGGTTTCTCCTCTTCGTCCTGTACAGATCATTCTTGGGAAAGTAGCGCCCTACCTGGCCTTGTCGGTCATCAACGCGGTCATCATCCTCATCATTGGTCACCTTATTTTCCATGTCCCCATCAACGGCAGCTGGGTGCTTCTGATGGCCGAGAGCATCCTGTTCATCCTGATGGCGCTGTGCCTGGGCATCCTGATTTCGTCCATTGCCAAAAACCAGATGGTGGCCATGTTTATCTCACTGATCGCCCTGATGCTGCCCACCATCTTGCTGTCGGGCTTTATTTTCCCGATTGAAAATATGCCGCTCCCGCTGCAAATCGTGTCCAATATCATGCCACCGCGCTGGTTTATCGTCATCCTGAAAAACATCATGCTCAAAGGAACCGGATTTTTATATGTCTGGAAAGAAACCCTGATTCTGATTGCGATGGCTGTTGTGTTTACCGCAATTGCCGTGAAGAAGTTTAAAACGAGGCTGGAGTAGCCTGAAGCTTCAAGTTGCAAGCCTCAAGCTACAAGCTGTAGGCTGCAACTGACGGAACAGACAATAAGTTCTAAATCAATATAAAAATATTAACCTAAAACTGAACATCATGAAAGATTTTAAAAAATTGAAAGTTTGGCAAAAAGGAATTGATCTGGTTGTTGATATTTACAAAACATCAAAATCCTTTCCCAAAGAAGAATTGTATGGGCTAACAAGCCAAATAAGGCGCTGTGCTATTTCTGTTCCGTCGAACATTGCCGAAGGTTCCGGAAGAAGCTCTGATAAGGATTTTAATCGGTTCCTGGATATTTCAAAGGGCTCTTCATTTGAACTCGAAACACAACTGATTATCGCCAACAAATTGGAGTATCTGTCTGAAAACGAATTTGACGAACTGACAAAGAAAATTCAGGAAGAACAGAAAATGATTACAGGTCTTCAAAAAAGTATAAATATTAGAAATTAATCACTGCCGGCTACTGGCTTAGCTTGAGGCTTGTAGCTTGTAGCTTTTAAACTCGCAGCTTATGCGCACCATCCGATACATCCTTCAAAAAGAGTTCATCCAGGTTTTCCGGAACAAAACCATGTTGCCGATGATCTTTTTAGTGCCCTTGATGCAAATGCTTATCCTGGTTTTTGCGGCGACCTACGACCTGAAAAACGTGAATATTTATGTCGTGAACCAAGACCTGTCAGAGACTTCGCGCGAGTTGGTTTCCCGATTCGAAGCCTCGCCTTTCTTCCATATTTACGACGCCTCGCTGGACGTGCAGGATGCTGAAAATAGCTTCAAGAAGGAAGAAGCCGATTTTGTCATGCTTATTCCCCCGGCCTTTGAGCGCGATCTGATTCGCGACGACCAGGCTGAGGTACAATTGCTGATCAATGCCATTGATGGCAACAAAGCCTCTTTGATCTATTCATACACCCTCGGCATTATCAGCAGGTTCAACAAATCGGTGATTGCCGAATGGAAAAGCCTGCCCGAATTTAACCCACCCAGACGCATAGAGGTGAAAGACAGCTATTGGTTCAACCCCGAGCTGGATTACAAGTGGTACATGGCCCCGGGGATCCTGGCAATTCTGGTCACCATTATCGGCATGTTTTTGTCGGGCATGAACCTGGTGCGCGAAAAAGAAATTGGCACCATCGAGCAGCTCAACGTCACTCCCATCAAAAAGTACCAGTTTATTTTGGGCAAGCTGGTGCCGTTTTTGGTTATCGCGCTGTTCGACCTCGCTTTTGGGCTGGTCATTGCCCGCGTGGTATTCGATTTACCCATAGTAGGCAGCCTGTCGCTTTTGTTTGGCTTTGCCGCGCTCTACCTGGTTGGCGTGCTGGGGCTGGGGCTTTTCATTTCCACCGTTACTGAAACGCAACAGCAGGTTATGTTCGTGACTTTCTTCTTTATGATGATCTTTATTTTGATGGGCGGCATTTTTACCCCGGTCGAAAGCATGCCCGAGTGGGCGCAGACACTCAACCGAATCAACCCCATCTACTACTTCATGCGGATCATGCGGATGGTGGTGCTCAAAGGCTCCGGATTTTTCGACCTGCTCGATGAGTTTGTCTCGCTGACCATCATTGGCACTGCCTTTTTGGGACTCTCCATCTGGCGCTACCGGAAAACGAGCTAAGGAGGAAAATCCAGCGGATTTAAATGTTTATAGAAAAGATGCAAGGAAACAAGCCGTACGATCCCAACCGGGATCGCATCATGCTTGGTTTCTGTGTTTCTATAAACATCCGATACCTCTGGCATCGAAAATGCGATCAGTAGGCCAGCGCAAGCGCAAGCCGTCATCCCGATGAAGTTCGGGATCTGTGGGCTAACCTGGAACGGCTAAATTGTAGTCGTGATAGGGTCGAATTGTCAAACATGAATCACGGGTTTGTTCTGGCCGCACTATTTTGTTTATTGACAAGCAATTCCAGTGAAGTAATTGCCGTCCAACCAAAGACAATTCCAAATACCAACCGGTGAGTAATTGGCATAGACCATAAGTCAAGAACAAAACCAATCATTGAAACCACCAATATTAACGCAGTAATATTTGCTCTTTTCCTTATCCTTTTTTCCAGACGACGATTGTATCCTAACCGGGCTAGTCCGAACAGCCAAAAAGCAAGTCCAAGACAAACAACGACAATGTGGGCTTTCGAAACAGGAGAATTGGATACTTGCATATCCATTGGGATGGCTGTCAAAGCGAATCCAATGCCAAAAAAAGACAGCAACACTGCCAATAATCTGTCATTTAATAAAATGCCATATAATAAACCAAATAAAAAGAGCAACAAACCAACTACTATAAACCCAATTAAGTTCCACCAGATTGCATGGGGTTCTCCTTTTGCTCCTAGCTTGCTTATAAAGTCATTAAAAAAGCTGAATTCCCGATTGACAGAACCAAATATTGCAAGAGCCACAAGCAGCACCACGACCGATAGCAGCCCAAGGCTTCCAACCATTTTCTTATTTATTTCCGCTTTAATATTGTCTTTTTCAATGTGCATACAAGCTTTCTTCATACCATCCTTTTTTCAGAATCGCTCGTCTAAAAATTACCAAAGGCCATTCCCAGCGTAAGCGAGAAACTCACGCTTTGCCCTTTAAACTGCTCTTTTCGGGTGGTTAAGAAGTCAATTCCAACATTGGGTTTAATATACAAAAACGTATTCGGCCCGTAAATTGAAGTCGAATTCCAGCTTAACAGGTTTATTTCCGAAGCAATCCCAAATCCGGGCGCAAAGCATCCCATCAGCTCATTCTTGTCATCAACATCAATGTCGTCGGCCTGCGCGGTTACTGAAAACCCGCCAATGCTAACATACGGGTAGGTCTTTACGCGGCTGTTCATGTAAACCACATAACCTACCTTCAGACCGTAATGAACGGTACCCACTTCATTTCCCTGCAGATAAGTCCAATCCGTATCTAAAATGGGCAAATCGGTTTTTGAATACAAACTGTTAAGGTTTCCGCCAAGATATAGTGAAACGTAGGTGCGGTTCATCACAAAATCCAATTCCATGCACATGCCCGAAATATTCGGATCAATGGTATTGGTAATTTCGCCTGAAAGTCGTTCGTTTAAATAGCCAAAGCCAAAATTAAACCGCCCGACAAACGAGCTCGATTTAATTTCTTTCAAGAAATGCTGATATTCACTGTCCGGAAACTGCTTCATGTATTTGTTCAGCTTTTTTCGCAAGCCAAGCTTATCTTCGTTGCTGTAATAATCGAGGTACAGCAGTATCAACTCCCGGTCAGGTTCAGTCAGGGCAGCCATCTCGACCTCCTGGCGGATGGCCATCATTTCTTCACGAATGACGGCATGCAGGTCGGTAGAAATATCTTCGTATCGGGGGTATTTCTTTTTCCCTTCAAGCAAAGTATCGAAATTTCTTGCGTTATAGAGAAATAGTTGAAAGTCTCGGATGGCGATGGTTGCCAGTATTTCTTCACCCGGATACAGCACCACATAGCTACTTCCTGCTTTCTTTTTCAGGTAGTTCAACACCTTGTCCGCCTCTGCATAATTACGATCGGTGATGTGCTTGACCAATAGCCGCCTGCCATTTTCAATCAACACTTGTGTCGAATCCGTGTACGACAGGATCATTTCTCTCATGTCGTCTTGCGCATGACTCTGCACGATAAAAAAAAGGACAGCCAGGGTTAACAGCAGCTTTTTCATGGTTTCCAAGTTGGTTGTTAATGAAATCTGGTTGATTAATGATTCGTTTGTTTTCGGATTAAAAGTAGAAAATAAATGTTTCAATTAGCTCGCCGTTTATTCATAAAATATTAACCATCGCGGGTTAGTAACCATTCTGCCGGAAAGCCAGCCGGGAATCAAGCATTTTAAACCTCTCCCACCGGATTCCTCCGTTCTTATCCTTTATTTCGACAGTTTATTCCTAATTTTGAGTTTTCTTAAAATTAATCGCAGAAATGGAAGACAGCACGTATAATTTCGTCCCTTTGGCAGGTTACGAGCATTTCGAAGCCACCACACAAATCATCATTGCGGAAATCCTGCGCCGCAAACTTCCCTTCGAAATCATTGACGCCCAAAAAAACCTGCTGACCGTAACTCACAACAACAAGGAATTTATCATCCACGAAGGAACCATTTCGGATGCCAACAGCCTGATTGCGTACTGGATTTCGAATGACAAATGGATGACCCGCCAGTTTCTACAGCGCAAAAAAATCAGCCAAGCCAAAGGCCTTTTGCTCGAACGCGGCTTCGCGAAAGAACAACTTCAGGGGGTTGATTTTCCGGCTGTAGTGAAACCGGTTGACACCGATCACGGTATTGCGGTAGCCACCAACCTGCAAAACCACGACGAGCTTTTGGAAGCGATTAACAATGCCTTTCTGCACGCCAACAGGGTGATTGTGGAAGAATATTTCGCTGGCCGCGAGTATCGCTTTTTGGTGATTGACGACAAGGTGCGGGCCATTGCCTACCGCGAGCCAGCTAATGTAACCGGCGATGGGGGGCATACCATCCGGCAATTGATTGAGCAGAAAAATACAGGACGCGGAACCGATTACCGGCACCCATTGCTGAAAATTGTGATTGATGAAGAGGTACGGCGACATCTAAAGGCTTTTCAGCTAAGCACGGAAAGTATTCTGCCTGAAGGCGAAAAAATTTATTTGCGAAAAAATTCCAACCTGAGTACCGGAGGCGACAGCATTGATGTGACCGACGAAATTCCGGAATATTATCGCGACGTGGCTGTTAAATCGGCACAGGCGGCAGGTTTGAAACTGGCCGGAATCGACATCATCATCAACGATTTGCTGGCTCCCCCTTCTGCAGGGAATTACATCGTCGTCGAACTGAATGCACCGGCCATGTTGTCTATGCACAATTTTCCTTATGTTGGCAAAAACCGTCACGTGGAAAAATATGTTTTAGACTGCATTCTGAATTCGAAATAAGCTGACTGACTATTTTGAATTTTCCTGGCCATCAGTGGCTGAAAACGAAAAAATAATCAATAAGACCGAAAACAAAATCAGCCAAAAGAACTTTAGTAAAAAGATGACAGAAACAGAAAAACAACAACACATACTGGACAAGGCGCAGTTGGTGCATTATTTTGAACAGGGAAGCAAGCCATCTGCCGACTGGGGTATTGGAACCGAGCACGAAAAATTTCTCTATAATAGTAAAAACTTCAAACGACTGGGTTACGACACAGAACCTGGAATAAAAACGGTTTTGCAGCACATGCAAATTAATGGCTGGAACCCCATCACAGAAAGTGGAAGCATTATCGGACTGAAAAAAAACGGTGCATCCATTACGCTTGAACCCGGCGGCCAGTTTGAACTTTCGGGGAAAAACTTCCGGACTGTTCATGAAACCTATATCGAAACGAAGAAGCACTTTGAAGAACTCAAGTCGATTTGTCAGGAATTTGGCTTTTTCAGTCTTCCCATGGGGGTTGGCCCCCTTTGGAAAGTAGATGAGCTGCCCTGGATGCCCAAGAAGCGCTACACCTACATGAAAGCACATATGCCCTCACGCGGCCGGCTCGGATTGGACATGATGACCAACACGGCCACCATCCAGGTCAACCTCGACTATTCGAGCGAAACCGATATGGTTCGGAAAATGCGGGTGGCCCAGGCCTTGCAATACATCGTCACGGCCATCTTTGCCAATTCTCCATTTTCGGGTGGAAAGCCAAACGGTTATTTGAGCTACCGGGCGCAAATATGGGAAGATACCGACCCTGACCGATGCGGTTTTTTACCCTTTATTTTTGATGAAGAATTTGGTTTTGAGCGCTGGGTGGATTACCTGTTGGACGTTCCCATGTATTTTATCTACCGAAACGGACAATACCTTCCGGCCAGCGGAATGACTTTTCGTGATTTTATGAATGGAAAACACCAACTCGTGCCCATCATGGAAGATTGGGAAACGCATGTGTCTACCGTCTTTCCCGATGTGCGGTTGAAACAGTTCATTGAGATGCGCGGAGCTGATGCCAGCTGCACCAGCCATATTGCGGCGCTGTCGGCCCTTTGGGTTGGCCTGCTGTACGATGGTGACAGTCTGAATGAGGCAGAAGCGCTGATTTCAGACTGGGATGTGAAAACCATGCAGGAAGTGCGCACCCAGGTTCCACGAAAGGGATTGAAAGCTGCGAGCGGAAACATCCATGCCGGCGAAGTCGCCAAACAACTCTACCAGATTGCGCTGGGCGGTCTCATTCGGCGCTCAGTAACTTGTTGTAGCGACGAAGACGAAAGTCAATACCTGGAGCCGGTCCGCGAGATTACATCAAGTGGTATGACCCAGGCCGAACGCGTGCTGCAAAGCTATTACGATCGATTCGATGAAGATTTAATCAAGCTTTT
>ENA-ORCT01000445-ORCT01000445.1-marine-metagenome-genome-assembly--contig:-NODE-445-length-19997-cov-3.481978_pt1 | contig 19997 bp, 17 predicted proteins | sample MGYA00248632_ERZ508511 | MGnify/ENA primary metagenome ERZ508511 (study PRJEB26182, sample SAMN06268839) | marine metagenome | isolation source: Tt an P1-techrep anaerobic enrichment on pine from sediment...
GTGGCCACGCTGAACTATCTCAGCCACGATGCCGAGACCAATATCGTGCTGGCCAAGAACCCCACCTACAACACCGAAAAGGGCCGCAAGATCGTCAGCCAGATGGTGACCGTGGCCGACCTCACCCGGACCGCCTTCATGAATGGCGAGCTCTCGACCGTGATGAGCCCCCGGACGGTGATTGCCTGGGCGCAGAACGCCACCATCTTCCGCGACGTGGGCTATGGTTTCCGGGTCTCGTTCCTCAACAAATGCGACGAGCTCGAGCGCCAGACCGTGGCCGAGTTCTACCAGCGCTGCTTCGACGAGGAACTGCCGGAAAGCGCCGCCAGCATGAGCCTGGGCTAAAGCCCCTTTCTTCTGGCCCGAAATATCCTCGGGGGTCGCCATTGTCGCGCCATTGGTCCGAGCGACAATGGCGACGGGGCAGACAGCCCCCAGTCCGCCCGCAGCCAGAAGCGCCCCGCCCAAGTGATGTAATTATTACATCACTTGTATATACACTATTGACTCGACTCTGCCCTGTCATAAACTCGTTACATGACAGAGCTTCTGAAAACCGCCCTGCGTGGCGCGGCCTGTCTGACCTTCATGGCCTCCGCCACGCTCGCCCTGCCCGGCACCCCCTGGAAACGGGCCGAACTTTTCGCCACCTGCTCCGGCCGGCTGGCCGCGATGGCCGCGCATCAGCAGGCGATGGACCAGCCCGCCTGGGCGGCGACGCTGGACCGGCGCGACAGCTTCGACATGCTGCTTGAGGCCACCCTGCCCGACGCCATCGCCCATGGCGTGCCGCAGGACGAGGCCAAGCGCTGGCGCGCCACTGGCTGGTCCGAGATCGCGGTTCTGCTGGCCGACAGCTCCTACAGCTTCGACGAGGGCCGCGCAGAGCGCGCCCGCGCCACGCTCCAGGCGCGGATCGGCGATTGCCAGGCGGTACTCCTGGGGGGCTAGGCGCTTTTCGCCGCGTCCCTATGGTAAACCCTTCGCAGAGCACATAGATTGACGCGGAAAGGGCCCCGCAACGCGCCCCGCAACAGACCGAATACGCATGATCCAGAAATCCGACAATCCCGCAGATCCGTTCAAGAAAGCGCTGGCCGAGGCGACCAAGGTCATCGCCGACGACCCGGATCTGGGAATCAGCTATTCGGTCGATCCGCCGGGCCTGTCGGGCGAGGCGATGCGCCTGCCCCAGGTCAGCCGCCGCATGACCCGCGAAGAGGTCCTGCTGGCGCGCGGCACGGCCGACGCGCTGGCGCTTCGGCGCAAGTATCACAACGAGGCCACCCATGCTCGCTACGCCCCCCAGGGCGAGATGGCCCGCGCCCTTTACGAGGCGATGGAGACCGCCCGCTGCGAGGCCGTGGGCGCCCGCGCCATGCCCGGCACGGCCAGCAATATCGACGCGATGATCGAGGCCGATGCCGAGCGCAAGGGCTATGCCCAGATCACCCAGGCCTCCGACGCGCCGCTGGCCGCCGCCGCGGGCTACCTGATCCGCCACCTCGCCACCGGCCGCCCCCTGCCCGAGGGCGCGCAGAACGTGATGGAGCTGTGGCGCGGCTTCATCGAGCAGCAGGCCGCTGGCACGCTGGAGAACCTCGAGGAAACGCTCGCCGACCAGGCCGGTTTCGCCAAGTTCGCCCGCAAGATCATCGAGGATCTGGGCTATGGCGACCAGCTCGGCGAAGACCCGGACATGCAGGACGAGAGCGAGGAGGAATCGGCCGAGACCGACGAGGAGCAGCAGGAGCAGCCCGACACCTCCGGCGAGGACCAGGACCAGAGCACCGAAGAGGCCGAGGCCCAGCCCGAGCAGGACCAGGCCGAAAGCATGGATGCCGCCGAGGCGCAGGTCTCGATGGACGAGATGGCCGAGATGGAGATGTCCGAGGAGGCCGAGTTGCCCGAGGGCGAGGCCCCGCTGGAGCCCCCCGCGCCGCCGCCGCATTCGCAGGCCGACCCGAACTACAAGGTCTTCAGCACCGAGTTCGACGAGGAAATCCGCGCCGAAGATCTGGCCGAACCGGCGGAACTGGAGCGCCTGCGCGCCTATCTCGACCAGCAGCTGGAGCCGCTGAAAGGCGCGGTCTCGCGCCTCGCCAACAAGCTGCAGCGCCGGCTCCAGGCGCAGCAGAACCGCAGCTGGGAGTTCGACCGAGAGGAAGGCATCCTCGACGCCGGCCGCCTGGCCCGCGTGGTGGTCAGCCCCACCACGCCGCTCAGCTTCAAGGTGGAAAAGGACACCGAGTTCCGCGACACCGTGGTGACGCTTCTGCTCGACAACTCGGGCTCGATGCGCGGGCGGCCGATCTCCATCGCCGCCATCTGCGCCGACGTTCTGGCCCGCACGCTGGAGCGCTGCGACGTGAAGGTCGAGATCCTGGGCTTCACCACCCGCGCCTGGAAGGGCGGCCAGAACCGCGAGAAATGGCTGGCCGAGGGCCGCGCGCAGGCGCCGGGGCGCCTGAACGACCTGCGCCACATCATCTACAAGCCGGCCGACGCGCCGATGCGGCGCACCCGCAACAATCTCGGCCTGATGATGAAAGAGGGTCTGCTGAAGGAAAACATCGACGGCGAGGCGCTGGAATGGGCGCACCGCCGGGTGCTGGGCCGGCCCGAGGCGCGCAAGATCCTGATGGTGATCTCGGACGGCGCGCCGGTCGATGACAGCACGCTCAGCGTCAACCCGGCGAACTACCTGGAAAAACACCTGCGCGACGTGATCGCCATGGTCGAGCGCCGCGACCTGGTGGAACTGATCGCCATCGGCATCGGCCATGACGTGACCCGCTATTACGAGCACGCGGTGACCATCACCGATGTCGAGCAACTCGCCGGCGCGATGACCGAGCAGCTTGCCAGCCTCTTCGACCCCGACCGCCGCGCCCGCGCCCGGTTCCTGGGGATCAAGAAGGCGATGTGATGTTCCAGAGCTTCGACGCCACCGCCCGCCCCGAACAGGGCCCGCCGCGGCTGGCGCGGCTCAGGGCCGAGATGGCGGCAGAGAAGCTCGACGGTTTCCTCGTCCCCCGCGCCGACGCCCATCAGGGCGAATATGTCGCCCCCCGCGACGAACGGCTGGCCTGGCTGACGGGCTTCACCGGCTCGGCCGGTTTCGCTGCCGCGCTGACCCATGTGGCGGGCGTCTTCGTCGACGGGCGCTACCGCGTGCAGGTCCGCCACCAGGTGGCGGGCGATTTTACCCCCGTGAACTGGCCCGAGACCAGGCTCGCCGACTGGCTGAAAAAGCAGCTCCCGAAGGGCGGCAGCATCGGCTTCGACCCCTGGCTGCACAGCTTCGAGGAAATCGAGAAGCTGATCGAGGCGCTTGAAGGGTCTGGCATCACGCTCTCCGAGAGCGACAACCTGGTGGACCGCATCTGGCCCGGCCAGCCCGCCCCGCCCCTGGGCGCGATCACCCCCTACCCCGAGGACATGGCCGGCGAGACCCATGGCCGCAAGCGCGCCCGCATCGCCGAGGCGCTGCGCGAGGCGGGGCAGAAAGCGGTGATCCTCACCCTGCCCGACTCCATCGCCTGGCTGCTCAATGTCCGCGGCAGCGACATCCCGCGCAACCCGGTGCCGCATGCCTTCGCCATCCTGCACGACGACGCCCGGCTGACCCTGTTCGCCGACCCGGCGAAATGCGGCGAGGCGCTGCGCGCCCATCTCGGCCCCGAGGTCACCCTGCGCCCGCCCGAGGCCTTCGGCCCCGGCCTGCGCAGCCTGGTGGGGCCGGTGCGGCTGGACAAGGCCAGCGCGCCGCTCTGGGTTTCGGCGCAGCTGGCCGACAGCGGCGTGGTGGTGAACTGGGGCGAGGATCCCTGCATCCTGCCCAAGGCCTGCAAGACAGAGGCCGAGATCGCCGGCAGCGCCGAGGCGCATCTGCGCGACGGCGCCGCGGTCTGCGAGTTCCTGGCCTGGCTGGACGTCACCGCCGGCCACGCCCGCCTGACCGAAATCGACGTGGCGGCGGAGCTGGAAACCATGCGCCGCGACACCAACGCCCTGCGTGACATCAGCTTCGACACCATCGCGGGCACCGGCCCGAATGCCGCCATCGTGCATTACCGCGTCACCACCGAGACCAACCGCGCGGTCAGGCCGGGCGAGCTGCTGCTCATCGACAGCGGCGGGCAATATCTGGACGGCACCACCGACATCACCCGCACCATCGCCGTGGGCGCGGTGGGCGAGGAAGAGAAGCGCTGCTTCACCCGCGTGCTGAAAGGCATGATCGCGGTGTCGCGGGCGCGGTTCCCCAAGGGGCTGGCGGGGCGCGACCTGGACGCGCTGGCGCGCTACGCGCTGTGGCAGGCGGGGCAGGATTACGACCACGGCACCGGCCATGGCGTGGGCGCCTATCTCAGCGTGCATGAGGGGCCGCAGCGGCTCTCGCGCATCAGCCATGTGCCCCTGCAGCCCGGCATGATCCTCAGCAACGAGCCCGGCTATTACCGCGAGGGCGCCTTCGGCATCCGCATCGAGAACCTGATCGTGGTGCAGCCCGCCACCCCGGTCGAAGGCGGCGACGACCGCGAGATGCTGGATTTCCGCACTCTCACCTTCGTGCCCATCGACCGGCGCCTGATCCTGCCCGGGATGCTGAGCATGGAGGAGCGCCTCTGGCTCAACGCCTATCACGCCGAGGTCGCCCAGAGGATCGGGCCGCGCCTTTCCGCCGAGGCGCGCGGCTGGCTGGAACGGGCCACCGCCCCCCTGTGACACCTGCACCCCTAGCCAGGACTTCACGAACCTGTCATGAACGGTCCCCATACCGACGTGAAGTAATGGGAATGGGGGGAGACGCATGGTCAGCCATATCAAGATCCACAAGGCCGAGGGCACCTGGGTGGTGCGCGCAGGGGGCGCCGTTCTGGGCGAAAGCAGGAATGCGCTGGAACTTGTGGAGGGCGATCTGGCGCCGGTGATCTACTTCCCGCGCGAGGATATCGCGATGGCCTTCCTCGACGCCTCGGACAGCAGCTCGACCTGCCCGCACAAGGGCGCGGCCAGCTATTTCTCGATCGAGACCAAGAGCGAGACCCTCAAGGACGCCGCCTGGTCCTACGAAGACCCGACCGAGGCGGCCGCGAAAATCAAGGGCCACATCGCCTTCTACACCGGCCCCAAGGTCACGGTGGAGCGCATCTGACGCTCAGGAATGCTCTTCGGCTGCCGTGGCGCAGAGCGCGCGGTTATAGGCCTTCAGCGCATCGACCTGGAACAGAGCCCCCAGGAGCTCGGCCTCTTCCTCGCCGCTGGCGGGACGGACCACGGGGATGAAGCTGTGCCCCCATTCCTCGAAGATCGGCATCGCCTCTTCGAGCGTGGCCTCGGGCGCCAGCGAGATCCCCTGCTCCATCAGGTCGCGGCAGGCCTCCTCCGAGGCCGCGCGCGGCCCCTCGACGCCGCGCATGAGGTGCTGCGCGGAATAGAGCGCCAGCAGATAGGCCTGCGGGCCCGCCGCCACATGCGCGCCCCGCATCTCCAGCTGGGTGAGGAAGAAGGAGCGATAGACCAGCCGCGTCGAGAGCGCCGTGGACATCGACACCGCCACCATCACCGCCAGACCGGTCTGCCAGTCCCCGGTCAGCTCGAAGACGATCAGGGTCGTGGAGATCGGCGCGCCCAGCACCGCGGCGGCCACCGCCCCCATCCCCGCCAGCGCATAGAGGGTCTCCGAGCCCGAGACATTGGGGAATATCGAGGTGGCCACGATGCCGAAAGCCAGCCCCGTCAGCGCCCCCACCATCAGCGAGGGCGAGAAAATTCCGCCCCCCATGCGCCCGGCGAAGGTGATCGCCACCGCCACGGTCTTGACCACGGTGAAGATGATCAGCTCGCGGAACAGCAGCTGCCCGGTCAGCGCGTCCGAGGTGGTCTCGTATCCAACGCCGATGATATGCGGATACCAGATGGCGATCCCGCCCAGCATCGCCCCCGCCACGCCCGGGCGCAGCCAGCCGGGGACGCCCAGGCGCCTCTGCACCGCGCTGCCGATCCCGTCGGCCCAGAAGATCGACTTCATCAGCACCACCGCCACCAGCCCCGACATCAGCCCAAGCAGCAGGAAGGCCGGCAGTTCCACGTAGAACACCAGGCTGCCCTCTGCGGGCAGGTGGAACTCGGTCACGTCGCCGAATTCCAGCCGGCTGATCACGGTTCCGGCCACGGAGGCGATCACGATGGGGGCGAAGGCATGCACCGCGAAATGGCGCAGCACCACCTCCAGCGCGAACAGCGCCCCCGCGATCGGCGCGTTGAACGAGGCCGAGACGGCCGCCGCCACCGCGCAGCCCAGCAGGTCGCGCCCGGTGATGCCGTCGGCCTTGATCCGGTCCGACACCCAGCTCGAGATCACCGCCGCCATATGCACCACCGGCCCCTCGCGGCCGGTGGAGCCGCCCGAGGACAGCGTGATCAGCGAGGCCAGCGCCGAGGCCACCCCGGCGCGCCCCTCGACCCGTCCCTGATGCAGCGCCGCGCCCTCGATCACGTCGGCGACCGAGCGCACCCGCCCGTCCGGCGTGAACCGGTTCAGGATCACCCCCACCACCAGCCCGCCCAGCACCGGGATCAGCAGGACCCAGTACCAGGGCAGCGTCTGGGCGAAACTGTACAGGAGGCGCGGGTCCTCGACCCCGTAGAGCGCGCCCTGAAGCGCGGTGATCGCCTTGCGGAAGAACAGCGCCGCGGTGCCCGCGCCGACCCCGATCAGCAGCGCAATCAGCCAGAACTGGAACTGCGACGGGCCCTTTTCGCGCAGCACGCCCCAGGCGTTGCGCAGCGCCACGAAAAGCGCGTCGATCCGTTCGATCAGCAACCGTTGCATCGGCCCTTCCACGCGGGCTTTGCCTTCCCCGGCGGGCACGCGCCGCCGGGGCTTCCCCCGGCCGCCCGACTGGCCTAGGGTGCCCGGCGATCCCACCGCTCAGGAGAAAGCAATGTCCACCCAAGAGGCCCTGTCCGCCCTTTCTCAATTTCTAGGCGATCGGCTCAGCCGCTCCAAGTCCGATCTGGACACCCACGGGCAGAGCGAGACGCATTTCCCCCCTGCCCCGCCCGAGGCGGTGGCCTATCCCGAAACCACCGAAGAGGTCTCGCAGATCGTCAAAATCTGCGCCGAGCACGGCGTGGCGGTGACCGCCTGGGGCGCGGGCACCTCGCTGGAGGGGCACGCGCTGGCGACGCAGGGTGGCGTGACGGTGGATTTCTCGCGCATGAACAAGGTGCTGCAGGTCAACCCCGAGGACATGGACGTCGTCGTCCAGCCCGGCTGCACCCGCGAAGAGCTGAACACCGAGCTGCGCGCCACGGGCCTGTTCTTCTCGGTCGATCCCGGCGCCAACGCCTCGCTGGGCGGCATGGCGGCCACCCGCGCGAGCGGAACAACCGCCGTGCGCTACGGAACCATGCGCGACAACGTGCTGGCGCTGGAGGTGGTTCTGGCCGACGGCCGGATCATCCGCACCGGCACGCGGGCGCGCAAATCCAGCGCGGGCTATGACCTGACCGGCCTCTTCGTGGGCTCGGAGGGCACCCTGGGCCTGATCACCGAGCTCACCCTGCGCCTGCAGGGCCAGCCCGAGGCAACCTCCTCCGCCGTCTGCGCCTTCGACGAGATCGGGCCGGCGGTGGATTGCGTGATCGCCACCATCCAGATGGGCATCCCCATGGCGCGGATCGAGTTCCTCGACGCCGAGTCCGTGGCCGCGGTGAACGCCGCCTCGGGCACCGGCCTGCCGGTGATGCCGCACCTGATGGTGGAGTTCCACGGCTCCGAGGCGGGGGTGGCCGAACAGGCCGAAAGCTTCGGCGCCATCGTCAAGGACTTCGGCGGGCATGATTTCCGCTGGTCCTCCAAGACCGAGGAGCGCAACGCGCTGTGGGAGGCGCGCCACCGCGCCCACTGGTCAATCCTGGCCTCCAGGCCGGGGGCGACGGCACTGGTGACCGACATTTGCGTGCCGATCTCGCGGCTGGCGCAGGCGGTGGAGGAAACCCGGGCCGATATCGCGCAGGCCTCCATTCCCGGCCCGATCCTGGGCCATGCGGGCGACGGCAATTTCCACGCCATCCTGCTGGTCGAAGAGGGCAACCAGGCCGAGATGGACGAGGCGCTGGCACTGTCCGGCCGGATGGTGGAGCGCGCGCTGGAGCTGGGCGGCACGGTGACCGGCGAGCACGGCGTGGGCATGGGCAAGCTGGCCTACATGGACGCCGAGCACGGCCAAGGCTGGGAGGTGATGGGCCAGATCAAGCGCGCGCTCGACCCGGCGAACATCCTGAACCCCGGCAAAGTCGTGCGCGGCAACTGAACCCGGCCCCGATTTTTCTGCGAAAAATCGTGCTTAACCCGCCAGCAGGGCCCGCGCGGCGGCGCGGGCCTCTTCGGTGATGGTGTCACCCGAGAGCATCCGGGCGACCTCGTCCACCCGCGCGTCGCCCGCCACCGGCAGCACGGTGGACAGCGTCATGTCGCCCTCCACGCGCTTCTCCACCCGCCAGTGATGGCCGCCAAGCGCCGCCACCTGCGGCGAATGGGTCACCACCAGCACCTGCGCGCCTTGCGCGATCTGGGCCAGCCTGCGGCCCACGGCGTCGGCCGTGGCGCCGCCCACCCCGCGGTCGATCTCGTCGAAGATCATGGTCACGCCGCTGGTGCCCCTGGTCAGGCAGACCTTCAGCGCCAGCAGGAACCGGCTGAGCTCGCCCCCCGAGGCGATCTTGTTCAGGGGCCCCGCCGGCGCGCCGGGGTTGGTGGCCACAGTGAAGGCCACCGCGTCGCGCCCCTCCGGCCCCGGCTCGGCCTCCGTGACCTGCGTCTCGAACACCGCGCGTTCCATCTTCAGCGGCGCAAGCTCGGCGGCCATGGCCCTGTCCAGCGCCGCCGCCGCCTGCCCGCGCCGCGCGGTCAGGTCCGCCGCTGCCGCGTCATAGGCCGCCCCGGCCTCGCGCACCGCCTGTTCCAGCGCCGCGATTCCGCTCTCCCCCGCATCCAGCCGCGCCAGCCGCGCGCGCAGCTCCTCGGCGAAGGCGCCCAGATCGTCGGGCAGCACCCCGTGCTTGCGCGCCAGCCCCCTTATGGCGAAGAGCCGTTCCTCCGTCTCCTCCAGCTCGGCCGGGTTGAAGGCCAGCGCCTCGAAGAACCGCTCCACCCCCTGCTGCGCCTCGCCGAGCTCCGTCAGGGCGCGCTCCAGCGCCTCCACCGGCGCCTCAAGCTGCCCCTCGGCGCTGTCGGCCGCGCCTTCCAGCCAGCGCAGCGCGTCGCCCATCCGCCCCTCGGCCCCCTCGTGGCCCAGCGCGGCCAGCGCGCGCGCCACATCCTCGCGGATGCGGTCGGCGGCCTGCATCATGCGGCGGCGGGTGTCGAGCTCGGCCTCTTCGCCCGGCTGCGGGTCGAGCTTGTCCAGCTCGCCAACCGCGTGGCGCAGGAAATCTTCCTCGGACCGCACCGCCTCGAGCGCCGCCTGGGCCTCTTCCAGCGCCTTGCGCCGGGCGGCCAGATCGCGCCACGCGGCGCGGCAGGCGGCGATCTGCGGCGCCAGTCCCGCGAAATCGTCCAAGAGCAGCCGGTGCCCGCGCGGGTTCAGCAGGCCCTTGTCGTCCTGCTGGCCGTGCAGCTCCACCAGCGTGTCCGACAGCGCCCGCAGCACCTCTCCGCTGGCGCGGCGGTCGTTGACCCAGGCGGTCTTGCGCCCCTCGCGGCTGTTCACCCGGCGCAGGATCAGCTCCTCGCCGCGCGGCAGGCCGGCCTCGGCCAGGACGCCATGGGCGGCGTGATCCTCGGGCAGCTCGAACACCGCGACCACCTCGCCCTGCTCGGCGCCCGCGCGCACCAGCTCGGCCCTTCCGCGCCAGCCCAGCACGAAGCCCAGCGAATCCAGCAGGATCGACTTGCCCGCCCCGGTCTCGCCGGTCAGCACGTTGAGGCCGGGCTGGAACTCCAGCTCCAGCCGGTCGATGATCAGCATGTCCCGGATGTCGAGACTGCGCAGCATGGCTCACACCTCCCGGATCAGAGCCATTCGCCGCGGATCATCTGGCGGTGGATGGTGCGCAGCCAGGAGGTGCCCCTGGCCTCGGGCGCAAGGCCCTTGCCGGTCAGCAGGTTGTAGCCGTCCTCGTACCACTCCGACCCGCGGAAATTGTAGCCCAGGATGGCACCGGCGGTCTGCGCCTCCTCGTCCAGGCCCAGCGACAGATAGGCCTCGATCAGCCGGAACAGCGCCTCGGCGGTGTGGGTCGTGGTCTTGAAATCCTCGACCACCACGCGGAAGCGGTTGATGGCGGCGGTGAAATGGCCGCGCCTCAGGTAATAGCGGCCGATCTCCATCTCCTTGGCGGCGAGATGGTCGAAGGCGAGGTCGAATTTCAGCATGGCCGACTTGGCGTATTCGCTGTCGGGGTAGCGCTCGATCACGGTGCGCAGCGCCTGCAGCGCCTGGAAGGTCAGCCCCTGGTCGCGGCCCACCAGGTCGATCTGGTCATAGTAGCTCAGCGCCAGCAGGTATTGCGCATAGGCCGCGTCCTCGTCGGCGGGGTAGAAATCGATGAAGCGCTGCGCGGTGGCGCGGCTCTCTTCGTATCTGCGGTCCTTGTGATAGGCATAGGCCTGCATGATCAGCGCGCGCTTGGCCCATTCCGAATAGGGGTAGAGCCGCTCGACCTCGCCGAAGAGACGCGCCGCCTCGTCGGCCTTGCGCGAGCTTTCCAGCTCGGCCTCGGCCATCAGATAGATCTGCTCGGGGGTATATTCTTCCATCGGCGTGGGCTGGTTGCTGCCGATAGGGCCGCAGGCCGACAGAATCACCAGCGCCGAAACCGCCCCTGCCAAACCCGCGCGCGCGCTGAAAATCGCCATGACCTGCTAACCCCAGATTCTGTTGCCACACGGGGGGCGCCCCGCGCGGTGGTCGTTGTCTGTTAGCACAGAAAAATCCGCTGCAAAACGCCTTTGGGCGGAATTCGCGGCGGCTCAGGCGACGGCGCGCAGGTCGGCCGCGCGCAGCCCTGCGCCGGGCAGGCGGCAGGCGGTCTCGGCATCGCAGGTGACCATGCGGAAGGCCTGCGGACGGGCGAAAAGCGCGCGCAGCAGGCGGTTGGTCAGCGCATGTCCCGCGCGGTGGCCCTCGTAGCGGCCGATGATGGGCGCGCCGGCCAGCGCCAGGTCGCCCAGCGCATCGAGCATCTTGTGGCGCACGGCCTCATCCTCGTGGCGCAGCCCGCCGGGGCTGAGCACCTTGTCGCCCTCGACCACCACGGCGTTTTCCAGCGTGCCGCCCAGGGCCAGGCCATTGGCCTGCATCCAGTCGACATCGGCCTGGCGGCAGAAGGTGCGGCTGTCGCAAAGCTCGCGCACGAAGGCGCCGTTGGCCATGTTCAGCCGTTTCTCCTGCAGGCCGATGGCGGAATCTGCGAAATCGATGTGGAAATCGATCTCCAGCGTGTCGGCGGGGCTGAGGCTGGCGCGGGCGGCGCCGTCGGTCACCTCGACCCTTTCCAGGATCTGCAGCGCGCGCACCGGCGCGTCGAGCTGCTGCAGCCCGCGCGCCATGAAGGCCGCGACGAAGGGCGCGGCCGAGCCGTCGAGGATCGGAACCTCGGGCCCGTCGATATCGATCAGCGCGTTGTGGATGCCGCAGCCTGCGAGCGCGGCCATCACGTGCTCGACGGTCGAGACCTCGACCCCGGCCTCGTTGACAACCTTGGTGCAAAGCCGCGAAGGCACCACCGAGTCCCAGCGGGCGGGGATCATGTTGTCGGCCCCCACCACGTCGGTGCGGCGGAACCAGATCCCGTATTCGGCCGAGGCGGGCTGCACCACCATGCGCACGGGGCGCCCGGAATGGAGGCCTACATCGGTGAAGCTTGCCGGGGTCTTGAACGTGGTCTGCAAATCGCACCTGTCTGGTTGCACCGGGGCGTTCGGCACCCCGGCAGGCCTGACCTAAGCCGGCAGGGCCCAAGCCTCAACTCAATCTTTGCAACGGGATGAAACATCGGGGCGAAATCATCGGCAAATTCTTGCCACCCGGCGGAAATCCGCCCCTATCGCGCTGAATTGGCAACGAAAAAGGGCCGGCGGAACCGGCCCTTCGTGACCCCGCGTCAGGGGGATTGTGTCAGTTCGCCTGGCGCCGCAGGAAGGCCGGGATCTCGATGCGCTCCTGTTCGGGATCGAGCTCGTTCTCGTCCTCGTAGCCATGCACCGGCGGCTGCTGGCGGGCGGGCTGGGCGCTGCGGGGGCCGGCCTCATGGCCATGCCCGGCCATGCGGTTGATCAGCGTGCCGATGCCGAACCGCGCCTTGTCGCCCGCAGGCGCGGCGGCGGGCTTCTCGACCGGCCGTGCGGCGGCCGGCTGCTCCTGTCCGCTGCGCGGGGCCTTCATCACCGCGGCCTGCAGGCGGGCCAGCGCCTCGGGCGAGGGCGTGCCCGGCGCGCGCGGGCGCGGGGCGACGAACTCGGCCTCTGCCTCGGGCTCGAAATGCTGGGCTGCGGCGGGCTGCTCGGCCTGCGGCTGGTAGGCCGGCGGCGGCAGGTCATCCGCGGCCTCGTCCTCGAAGATGTCCCCGGCCTGCTCCTGCGCGGCCTGCGGGCTGACGCCCGAGAACAGCGAGGGCTCGGCCGGCTGCTCCTGCATCACCGGGGCCTCGACCGGCGCCGGTTCGGGCGCGGCCTCGGCCTCGGCGGGCTGCAGCGGCTCGGCCAGGCGGCGGCGCGGAACGGGCGTTTCCTGATGCACGTTCGAGGCGTCGATGCCGGTGGCCACAACCGACACGCGCATGGTGCCTTCCATCGCGGTATCCAGCGTCGAGCCGACGATGATGTTGGCCTCCGGGTCCACCTCTTCGCGGATGCGGTTGGCGGCCTCGTCCAGCTCGAACAGGGTCAGGTCGTAGGAGCCGGTGATGTTGATCAGCACGCCGCGCGCGCCGCGCAGGCTGATCTCGTCCAGCAGCGGGTTGGCGATGGCCTGTTCGGCGGCCTGCACGGCGCGGTCCTCGCCCGAGGCCTCGCCGGTGCCCATCATGGCCTTGCCCATCTCATCCATCACCGAGCGGACATCGGCGAAGTCGAGGTTGATCAGGCCCGGCCGCACCATCAGGTCCGAGATCCCCTTCACGCCCTGGTAGAGCACGTTGTCGGCCATGGCGAAGGCCTCGGTGAAGGTGGTCTTCTCGTTGGCGAGGCGGAACAGGTTCTGGTTGGGGATGATGATCAGCGTGTCCACGACCTTTTGCAGGGCCTCGACCCCGTCCTCGGCCTGGCGCATCCGCTTGGCGCCCTCGAACTGGAAGGGCTTGGTCACCACGCCCACGGTCAGCACGCCCAGCTCGCGCGCGGCCTGGGCGATGATCGGGGCCGCCCCGGTGCCGGTGCCGCCGCCCATGCCGGCGGTGATGAAGCACATGTGAGAGCCGGCCAGGTGATCGACGATGGTCTCGATGGTTTCCTCGGCGGCCGCGGCGCCCACGCTGGGCCGCGCGCCCGCGCCCAGCCCCTCGGTGACCTTGAGGCCCATCTGGATCTTGGCCGCGGCGTGCGATTGCTGCAGCGCCTGGGCGTCGGTGTTCGCGGCGACGAACTCGACCCCTTCCAGCTGCTTCTCGATCATGTTGTTGACCGCATTGCCCCCGGCGCCGCCCACGCCGAACACGGTAATACGGGGCTTGAGCTCTTCCTGCTCGGGCATTGTCAGGTTCAATGTCATTGATCTGTCCGCCTGTTGTTTTCTACCGATCATATTGCCGCCGGGCGGCCTATTTTCGCTCGATCCTAACCGTTGCGGCAGAGTCGGTCACGAAAAAAACGCCGATTTGGCACAAAATATGGGGAATCGGCGGCCTGTTCCAGCGGTATTTCGCCGATATCCCCTGCATCTTGCGTCACCAGTTATCCCGGAACCAACGCACCGCCCGGCGCAGCGAGCGCGCCGGGTAGCGTTCCGCGGGAATGTCGAAATCCCACCACTCGTCCTGCGGGTGCGCCGCGAACAGGCACAGCCCCACCGCGGAGGCAAAGGCCGGGCCGGTCGCGGCCTGCGGCAGCCCCTGCACGCGCAAGGGGCGGCCCAGCCGCACCTGCTGGCCCAGGATGCGGCTTGCCAGCCCGTCGAGGCCGGGGATCTGGCTGCCGCCGCCGGTCAGCACGATCTGCTGGCTGGGCAGGTGCTCGAACCCCGCCGCGTCCAGCCGCGCGCGCACATCCTCGAGGATCTCCTCCACCCGCGGGCGCATGATGCCGATCAGCTCGGCCCGGGAGAAGCTGCGCCGGTCATGCTCGTAATCGCCGGTCTCGCCGCCGACCTCGATCATCTCGCGGTCGTCCATGCCGGTGGCCACCACCCCGCCATGGAAGGTCTTGACCCGCTCGGCCACGGCCAGCGGCACCTGCAGCCCCTTGGAGATGTCCTGCGTGACGTGATCGCCGCCCAGCCGCACGCTGTCGGCATAGATCATGTGCTTCTTGATGAAGATCGACAGGCCCGTGCTGCCCCCGCCCAGGTCGATGCAGGCCGCGCCCAGCTCCTGCTCGTCCTCGACGAGGCTGGAGATGCCCGAGACATAGGCCGAGCTTGCCAGCCCCGCCAGCTCCAGATCGCAGCGCTTGATGCAATGCAGGAGGTTGCGCAGGGCGCCCGCCTCGGCGGTCAGAAGATGCATGTCCACCGACAGCCGGTTGCCGATCTGGCCGCGCGGGTCGCTCAGCCCCGAGCGGTGGTCGAGCGCGAAATTGACGGGCTGCGCATGCAGCACCTCGCGCCCGTCGCCGATATCGGGCATCTCGCAGGAGGCCAGTGCCCGGGCGATGTCCTGCTCGCTGACCAGGCTGTCGGCCAGCTCCACCGCGCCGTCCAGCCCGTAGGAGCGCGGCGCGGCGCCGGACAGGCAGGCGATCACGTGATCGACCCGCACATTGGCCATCTTCTGCGCCGCCTGCACCGCGGTGCGGATGGCGCGCTCGGTCTCGTTCATGGCGTCGATCTCGCCGAAGCGCACCCCGCGCGAGCGCGTGGTCGCGGCCCCGATCACCCGGAACGAGCTCTGGCCCGCCAGCGACCCCACCCCGTCGGCGCCGCGGAACCTGTCCGTCCCGTCGAAGCGCAGCACCAGGCAGGCGATCTTCGAGGTGCCCACGTCGAGAATGGCGATCACGCCCCGGTCCATCGCCTGTTTGCGCATCCGGCGCATGGCACATTGCGACTGATAGAGATCGGTCATCCGTTGGTTGCTCCTGCCTCGATGAGTTGCAGCCGCCGGTATTCCTCGACGGCACGGGGCGCCAGCCGCAGGGTCGGGCGGGCGCTGTTGCGCATGTCCACGGCCAGCAGGTCGCGCGACAGCATGTCCTCGGCGCCGTCGAGCGCGATCACCCGCTCCAGCGCCGGAATCGGGTCGCCCTCGGGCAGCAGGATGCGCTGGCCGCGGTCCAGCACCACGTCCCAGCGCCGCCCGCCCATGCGTTCAAACCCGCGCAGCCGGTGCGCGATGGGGCGCGCGGCGGCAACGAGTTCCAGCGCCTGCGCCACCTGGCCATCCGCCCCCTGCCCCGCGATCACCGGCAGATCGGGCCGCGCGGCGCGTGCCTGAAGCGGGCCCACGCGGTGGCCTTCGGCATCCAGCAGCTCCAGCCCGGCCGGGCCGCGCCAGATGATGGCGGGCGTGCGCTCGGTCACCTCGACGCTGAGAATGCCGCCGGGGCGGATGCGCAGATGCGCCGATTTCACCGCGTCCAGGCCGCTGATGGTCTGGAGCATCTGCTCAAGGTCCAGGTCGAAGCTGGAGACCGGGAAATCCACCGGCACGATCTCGCGGATATCCTCGTCCAGCTCGGCCGAGGCGCCCTCGATCGCCATCAGCTTGACCATGAATTCCGGCCGCTCCTCGACCGAGCGGCGCAGGTTCTGGATCGCTGCGCCCAGATCGTCGCGCCGCCCCTGGTCCGACAGCCAGACGCCCGCGCCAAAGACCACGCAGAAGGCCGGCAGGCCGGTGCGCAGCAGCACCCGGAACAGCGGCGTCAGCCACAGCCGGTTCAGACGATAGGCCCAGCGGCTGGGGGCCGGGTCGCGCCGGGGCGGGGTCACCTGTTGCATGAGGCGTCCTCCACCATCCAGGCGCAAAGCTCGGGGAAGGAGATCCCGCAATGCGCCGCCTGTTCGGGGCTCAGCGAGGTGGGGGTCATGCCCGGCTGGGTATTGGTCTCCAGCAGGATCAGCCCGTCCAGCCCCCGCGCCTCGTCCCAGCGGAAATCGGTGCGGCTGAGGCCGCGGCAGCCCAGCGCCTGATGCGCGCGCAGCGCGTAGTCGAGGCAGGCCTCGGTGATCTCGTCCGGCAGTTCGGCCGGCAGCACGTGGCGCGAGCCGCCGGGCTTGTACTTGGCGTCGTAGTCGTACCACCCTTCGGTGATGATATCGGTGACGCAAAGCGCCCGGTCGCCCATCACGGTGACGGTCAGCTCGCGCCCCGGCGCGAAGGCCTCGACCATCACCAGCTCGGGCATGTCGGGCGACAGCTGCGGCGGGGCATTCGCCGCCTCGTGCACGATATAGACCCCGACCGAGGACCCCTCGTTATAGGGCTTCACCACGTAGGGCGGCTCCATCACATGGGCCCTGCGCACGTCGCAGGCCTGGGCCAGCAGGCTGGGCGCCACCGGCAGCCCGGCATCGCGGTAGATGAGCTTGGTGCGTTCCTTGTCCATGGCCAGCGCCGAGGCCAGAACCCCGGAATGGGTGTAGGGGATACCCATCCATTCCAGCAGCCCCTGCACGCAGCCATCCTCGCCCCAGCGGCCGTGGAGCGCGTTGAAAACGACATCGGGCTTGATTTCGGCAAGGCGCAGGGCGAGGTCCGGCCCGGCATCCACCGTAACCACCTCGTAATTTGCCTGCCCCAGCGCGGCGGCGCATTCACGCCCCGTGGACAGCGACACCTCGCGCTCGGCCGAGGGTCCGCCCATCAGTACCGCCACTTTGGGGGTTGCCCTGCTCGACATACCCGCCACTTGCGCCTCATTTCCGAGCCTTATGCCTGGCTCTTGAATTCGCTATTCTTCCGGGGCCGGTTCGCCGACCCGCATGATTTCCCATACTAGCTCTATTCCGCTGTTCTGGAAAACCCTTTTTCTGACCTCTTCGCCCAGCTCCTCCAGGTCCGCCGCCGTGGCATTGCCGGTGTTGATCATGAAGTTGGAGTGCTTTTCCGACATCTGCGCGCCGCCGATGGAAAAGCCCCTCAGGCCCGCGTCATCGATCACCTTCCAGGCCTTCAGGTCATGCACGTCATCGGCCCGCCCGGTGGAGCTGAACCCGGCGGGGTTGCGGAAGGTCGAGCCGGCGCTGCGCTCCTTGGTGGGCTGGGTGGCGTCGCGCCTGGCCAGTTGGTCGGCCATCCGCGCCTCCAGCTCGGCCGGGTCGCCCTTTGCGCCCTCGAAGCTCGCCTCCACCAGCACCCAGCCCTCGGGCAGGTCGGTCTGGCGGTAGCGGAAGTTCAGGTCGTCGGCGCTCAGCGTCACCAGCTCGCCTTCGCGCGTGACCGCCCTGGCCTCGACGAAGACATCGGCGACATAGGTGCCGTAGCAGCCCGCGTTCATCCGCACAGCGCCGCCGATCGCGCCGGGGATGGTGCGCAGGAAGGTCAGGTCGACGCCCGCCGCCGCCGCCCGGCGCGCCACATGCGCATCCAGCGCCGCCGCGCCCGCGGTCACCCGCGTGCCCTCGATCTCGATCCCGTTGAAGCCGCGCCCCAGCCGGATCACCACCGCCCGAAGGCCGCCATCGCGCACGATCAGGTTCGATCCCACCCCCATGGGGAACACCGCCACCGACGGGTCCAGCGCGGCGAGGAACGCCTGCAGGTCCTCCAGATCGGCGGGCTGGAACAGCCAGTCCGCCGGCCCGCCCACGCGCAGCCAGGTCAGGTCGTTCAGCGGGCGGTTCGGGGTCAGGGTGCCGCGCACCTCGGGCATCTGGCTCATGTCGCGCCTCCCCGCGCCTTGCGCCCCAGCAGGTAGAGCCCCGCCGACAGAACCGCGGTCACCGCCGCGGGCGCGATCACCGCCGCCGGGCGCACCGGGCCGAAGCCCGCGCGCGCGACATCCGCGCTCAGGCTGGCCCAGGTCACCCCCACCGCCCCGGCATAGAGGGCGAAAAGCAGCGCGAAACCGCGCCCCTCGCCCTTCAGCCCGGCCATCAGCGCCTGATAGGCCAGCACGGGCGCGATGCCCCATGTGGCGTAGACCAGAATGATCGTGATGCCCATCGCACCCCCCTTCGCCTTTCGCTCAGGGACGTTTAGCGTGCAATTTGCCCATGCACCAGCGGGCCAGGTAGATCACCGGCCAGCGCAGAACCGACACGCCGCCCGCCAGGGCCAGCAGCCCCCAGAACGGCCCGTTTTCGAAGGTCACATAGCCCACCAGCGGAATGCCCAGCAGGGTCAGCCCATAGGCGGCGGGCCAGTGGAGGCGCCCCGGCAGCGCCGCGACCAGGCTGGCCAGCACGACCCAGAGACAGGCCAGGATCAGCGACAGGCTCATCCCCCACCTCCCGCCAGCGCGGCGGCGAATGCGGCGAGCGAGCCGAAAAGCCCCAGCCAGGGCACGTATCCCGGCACGCGGAAGGGGGCCTCGGGCACCTGCCGCTTCAGCCCGATCAGGGCCGAGTTGACGATGGCAAAGACGATCAGCAGCGCCAGCGAGGTGATCTCGGCCAGCGCCGCCACCGGCATGGTCAGGGCCGAGGCGATCACCACCGCGCCGATCAGCACGGTCGCCAGCACCGGCGTGCCGAAGCGCGGATGGGCGTGGCGGAACAGCCGGAACCCCGGCGAACGCTTGCCCAGCCCATAGAGCACCCGCGCCGCCATCACGATCTGCGCCAGCACGCCGTTCAGCGCCGCCGCCACCGCGATCAGCGACAGGAAGGCGGCGCTGCGCCCGGTGGTGACCTCCCAGACCAGCGCCAGCGGACGCTCGCTGGCGCCCAGCAGGTCGCGGTCCACGCTGCGCACCGCGGCCATGGACACGGTCATGTAGAGCACCGCCGTGATCGCCAGTGCGATCAGGATGGCGCGCGGCATACTGTGCCGCGGGCGGCGGGCCTCCTCGGCCATGTTGACAAGGTCGTCGAAGCCGATGAAGGCGAAGAAGGCGAACAGCGTGGCCGCGGCTACGCCGCTCCATTCCGGGGCCTGAGGGGCGGTCCATTCCGCCACCGGCGCGGCGGCGAAGCCCACCCAGCTGACCAGCAGCAGGCCCAGCACCTCGGCCGCGGTCATCAGGGCGGCGAAGACCAGGCTTTCCAGCGCGCCCACCAGCGCGATCAGGGTCATCGCCACGCCCAGCCCGATCACCGCCAGCTCAAAGCCCACCGGCACCACCGAGACCAGGTATCCCACGCCCCCGCGCAGAACCGCCGCCGAGGCCACCGTGCCCGCCACCACGTTGATCCAGCCCACGAAGACTGCCAGCCCGTGCCGGTGCAGCCCGACCTCGACATAGGAGGAATCCCCCGCCGCCTCGGGGATGCGCGCCGCGAGTTCGGAAAAGCTCAGCGCCGTGGGGACCGAGACCAGCCCGGCCAGAAGGAACGAAAGCGGCGCCCAGACGCCCGCGGCCCCGGCCGCGGCGCCCACCAGCACGTAGATGCCGGCGCCCACCATGATGCCCACGCCGTAAGCGACCAGAAGCCCGAGACCCAGTTGCCGTTTGAGCCCCTCTGTCATGGCCGCCCTACCCTTTCAGCCTCTCGGGGAGCCGGTTGGCCCAGGCCGAGATCGTGCCCGCGCCGAGGCAGACCACGATGTCGCCCGGCTTCGCCTCTGCCCGCACCAGCCGCTCGAGGTCGTCCTCGGTGCCGATGGCCCGCGCGTCGCGGTGGCCGTGGCGGATCAGCCCGGCCACCAGGTCGTCGCGGCTGGCGCCCTCGATCGGGTCCTCGCCCGCGGCATAGACCTCGGCGATGCCCACCACGTCGGCA
>ENA-ORCT01000447-ORCT01000447.1-marine-metagenome-genome-assembly--contig:-NODE-447-length-19961-cov-3.471133_pt1 | contig 19961 bp, 19 predicted proteins | sample MGYA00248632_ERZ508511 | MGnify/ENA primary metagenome ERZ508511 (study PRJEB26182, sample SAMN06268839) | marine metagenome | isolation source: Tt an P1-techrep anaerobic enrichment on pine from sediment...
ACCCCCCTTGAGCGGGCCACACCATGGCGGATTGCCCCCCGCCAATCGCGCATTGTCGCCCCCGCCGCGCCCGGCTAGGCTGCCTGCATGCATGAGGATCTGGACAACAGGCTCAGCGCCGAGATCGAGGCGCGGCGCGACGATCTGGTCGCGCTCTGCGCCGGGCTGATCCGCATTCCCACGCTCAACCCGCCGGGGCTGAACTACCGCGAGATCTGCGACTTCCTGGCTGCGCGGCTGGAACGCGCGGGTTTCAACGTCGAACTGATCCGGGCGGCCGGGGCGCCGGCCGACAGCGACAGGCACCCGCGCTGGAACCTCATCGCCCGGCGGGTCGGCGCGGCGCCGGGCGACTGCGTGCATTTCAACTCGCATCACGACGTGGTCGAGGTCGGGCATGGCTGGACGGTGGACCCGTTCGGAGGCGTGGTGAAGGAGGGCCGCGTCTATGGCCGCGGCGCCTGCGACATGAAGGGCGGGCTGGCCGCGAGCATCATCGCTGCCGAGGCCTTCATCGCCGCCTGCCCCGGCTATCACGGCGCGATCGAGATCAGCGCCACGGCCGACGAGGAATCGGGCGGCTATGGCGGCGTGGCCTACCTGGCCGAGCAGGGCTGGTTTTCGCCCGAGCGCGTGCAGCACGTGATCATCCCCGAGCCGCTGAACAAGGACCGCATCTGCCTGGGCCATCGCGGCGTGTGGTGGGCCGAGGTCGAGACCAGGGGCCGCATCGCGCATGGCTCGATGCCCTTCCTGGGCGACTCGGCCATCCGCCACATGGGCGCGGTGCTGGAAGAGATGGAGGAGACGCTCTTCCCCCTGCTCGCCAGCAAGCATACCGAGATGCCCGTGGTGCCCGAGGGCGCCCGGCAATCGACGCTGAACATCAATTCCATCCACGGCGGCGAGCCCGAGCAGGAGCCGGGCTATACCGGCCTGCCCGCACCCTGCGTGGCCGACCGCTGCCGCATCGTGCTCGACCGCCGCTTCCTGATCGAGGAGGACATCGCCGAGGTGAAAGCCGAGGTCGCGGCGATGATGGAACGGGTGAAGGCCAGCCGCCCCTCCTTCGACTACGAGATCCGCGACCTCTTCGAGGTGCAGCCCACCATGACCGAGCGCGACGCGCCGGTGGTGCGCACCGTGGCCCAGGCCATCGAAAAGGTTCTGGCCAGGGCCCCCGATTACGTGGTCTCGCCCGGCACCTATGACCAGAAGCATATCGACCGGATCGGCAAGCTGCACAATTGCATCGCCTACGGCCCCGGCATCCTCGACCTCGCGCACCAGCCCGACGAATGGGTGGGCATCGATGACATGGTGGACAGCGCCAAGGTCATGGCCCTGACGCTCGCCGAGCTTCTGGCGCGCTGACGCCTCCTTCTTCTCGGCCCAAATAGTCGCACCGCAGACGCATCTGTCGAACGGCGCGCAGGCCTCTGCCCGAGCGCCGTGAGACCTCGCCAGACGAATTCAGGCCGGCGAAACCGCGATGTTGTCGATCAGCCGGATCCCGTCGAGCCACGCCGCCGCCATCAGCCGCGCGGGGCGGTCGAGCACGGCGAGGGGCGCAAGCCCGTTCTCGGAGCGCAACTCCAGGTATTCGACCTCGGAATAGCCGCCCAAAAGGATCGCGTCACGCGCCTCGGCCAGCGCGGTTTCCAGTTTTCCGCCGTTCTTGATCTGCTGGGCGGCGCGGGTCATCGCGGCGTACAGCGCGGGGGCCTTGGCGCGGGCCTCGTCCGACAGGCGCAGGTTGCGCGAGGACAGCGCCAGCCCGTCGGCTTCGCGCACAGTGGGGCAGCCGACCACCTCGACGGGGATGTCGAGGTCACGGGCCAGGCGCTTGACCACCTGCAATTGCTGGAAGTCCTTTTCGCCGAAGAAGGCGCGGTCGGCGCCGGTCTGCAGGAACAACTTGGTCACCACCGTCGCCACGCCGTCGAAATGGCCCGGCCGGTGCGCGCCGCAGAGCCCCTCGGACACGCCCGAGACCGAGACGGTGGTGGCAAAGCCGTCGGGATAGACCTGATCGGGCGCGGGGGCGTAGACCGCGTCCACCGCGAAAGGCGCGAGCTTGCGGGCGTCCTCTTCCTCGGTGCGGGGGTAGTTGGCCAGGTCCTCGGGGCTGTTGAACTGCCTGGGGTTGACGAAGATGGTCACGATCACCCGGTCGGCGCCGGATTTGGCGGCGCGGACGAGGCTCAGATGGCCCTCGTGCAGCGCGCCCATGGTGGGGACGACGCCGACCGTCTCGCCCGCCTCGCGCCACTGCGCGGTCAGCGCGCGCAGCGCGTCGAGGCGGCGCAGGATGGGGGTGCTCATTTCTTCGGCTCCGGCGCGGCGTCGCCGAAGACATGCTCGGGTGCGGGGAAGGCGCGGGCGCGCACCTCTTCGGCATAGGCGGCGATGGCGGCGTCGGCGGTCTTGCCCAGTTCGGCGTAGCGCTTGGCGAATTTCGGCTTGAAGGCGGTGAAGAGGCCCAGCATGTCATCGACCACCAGGACCTGGCCGTCGCAGCCCGCCGAGGCCCCGATGCCGATGGTGGGGATGTCGATGGCGGCGGTGATCTCATCGGCCAGCACGGCGGGGACCTTTTCCAGCACCACCGAGAAGGCGCCGGCCTCGGCCACGGCCTTGGCATCGGCCAGCACGCGCGCGGCGTCCTCGCCCCGGCCCTGCACCTTGTAGCCGCCCAGCGTGTTGATCGCCTGCGGGGTCAGCCCGATATGGGCCATTACGGGCACCGAACGGGAGGTGAGAAAACGGATGGTCCCGGCCATCTCCACCCCGCCTTCGAGCTTGACCGCCGCGCAGCCGGTCTCGCGCATCAGGCGGGCGGCGTTGCGGAAGGCCTGCTCGGGGCTTTCCTCGTAGGAGCCGAAGGGCATGTCCACGACCATCATGGCGTTCTTCATCCCGCGCGCGACGGCGGCCCCGTGCAGGCACATCATCTCCATGGTCACGCCCAGCGTCGAGGGCAGGCCATGCAGAACCATGCCGAGGCTGTCGCCCACCAGCACGATGTCGCAATGCGGATCGACGAGCTCGGCGATGGGGGTGGTATAGGCGGTCAGGCAGACCAGCGGCGTGCCGCCCTTGCGGGCGCGGATCTCCGACGGGGTCGGGGCGGTGATGCGTGCGGTGGCGCTCATGGTTACTCCTCCCAAGGCTCCGGAACGTCGCGCGTTTATAACGCTGCGGCGCAGAAAATAAAGACCTCTGTTGAAGCGGCGCCCAGCCGGTGCGGCCTTCAGTTCCCCTCGGGCCGGATCACCGGCGGCTCCAATTGTTCCAGCATGCCATCGGCGCGCTCTTTCAGGACGCCCTCATAGAGACGCGATTCGGATCTGGTGCGCACCTTGACCGGCGTGCCCAGCGCCGCGCGGTCGTAGAGATCGAGGATGTCCTGGTTGAACAGCCGGATGCAGCCCGCCGAGGTGGCATGGCCGATGGACCTGACATCGTTGGTGCCGTGGATGCGGAAAAAGGTGTCCTTGCCGCCGCGAAAAAGGTAGAGCGCCCGCGCGCCCAGCGGGTTGGCGGGGCCGCCGGGCATGCCCCGGGCGTAGCGGGCATACCTCTCGGGATGGCTGCGGATCATGTTCCCTGTGGGCGTCCAGGGCGGCCAGCGCTCCTTGCGCCGGACCACGGCGCTGCCGGCAAAGCCGCAGCCCGCCCGCCCCACCGCGATGCCGTAGCGATAGGCCCGCTGCGGGCCGGTCACGAAATAGAGAAACCGGGCGTAGGGATCCACGACGATCGTGCCCGGGGCCTCGGGGCCGGCATAGGCCACGACCACGCGATAGGTGCGGATCGTCAGAAGCTGCGGGGGCACCGCCGCGATCCGGAACGCGCCGTCCCGGATCGCCCCGTAGCGCGCCACCACATGGGGCGGCGCCGTGGTGAGCGGGGCCGTGCCCGCCGTCCGGGCGCAGCCTGCAAGCCCCAGCGCGGCGGCCCCCAGCAGAACCTGCCGGCGGCGCAATCGGCCTGATTTCGCGGCGCTGTCTGCAGCCATGGGGGCGCGGCCTCTCTGTTGTCCGGCGCTCGGGCCGGGGAACGGTTGAACCTCGGCAGAGGCGACACCAAAGCCGCCCCCGCGTCAAGCCGGGCGGTCCGCCCTCGCGCTGCTATCCGACCACATTGAACCCCGGCCCGTAGGGATAGCCGGTGATGTTCTCGTTGCCATCCTCGGTGATGATCAGGATGTCATGTTCGCGATAGCCCCCGGCGCCGGGCTGGCCCTGGGGGATGGTCAGCATCGGCTCCATGCTGATCACCATGCCGGGTTCGAGCACGGTGTCGATATCCTCGCGCAGCTCCAGCCCCGCCTCGCGGCCGTAATAGTGGCTGAGGACGCCGAAGGAGTGGCCGTAGCCGAAGCTGCGGTATTGCAGCAGGTCGCGCTCGGCGAAGAAGGCGTTGATTGCATGGGTCACCTCGGCGCAGGACACCCCCGGTTTCAGCACGGACATGCCGTGTTCATGGGCCGCGACATTGGCCTCCCAGATGGCCCGCGAGGCGTCGTCCACCTCCTGCACGAACAGGGTGCGCTCCAGCGCCGTGTAATAGCCCGAGATCATGGGAAAGGCGTTGAGCGACAGGATATCCCCGCGCTCCAGCACCCGGCCGGTGACGGGGTTATGCGCCCCGTCGGTATTGATCCCTGACTGGAACCAGACCCAGGTGTCGCGATACTCGGCCTCGGGGAAGCGCCGGGCGATTTCCAGCTCCATCGCGTCGCGGCCGGCCATGGCCAGGTCGATCTCTCGCGCGCCCGGCCTCACCGCATCACGGATGGCATAGCCCCCGACATCCGCCACGGCAGCGCCGGCCCGGATCAGCGCGATCTCGGCCGGCGATTTGCGCATCCGCTGCTGCATGGTGGCCGGGGCGATGTCGATGATCTGCGAAGGCGTGAGGAACGCCTTCAGTTTCTCCGCCTGCATCAGCGTCAGGTGATCGCCCTCGTATCCCACCGCGCGGCCCGTGCCGGCGACCGAGGCCACCGCGCGCCAGAAATTGTCGCGCGCCCAGTCGGTATAGGTGAGGTTGTCGCCATGGCAGCGCCGCCAGGGCTGGCCGGCGTCGATGCCGGCGCTGATGGTGACCGCGTCCGATGCGGTCACCACCAGGGCGTAGGGGCGGCCGAAGCTGCAATAGAGAAAGCCCGAATAATAGGCCACGTTCTGCATCGAGGTCAGCACCACAACCTCGGCGCCCGCGGCATCCATCGCCGCGCGCAGCCCCATCAGGCGGCTGTCGTATTCCTCGGCGGAAAAGGGCAGCGGGGCCTTTTCGCCATTGTGAAACCGGTAGAATTCAGGACGTTCGTTCTGCGTCATCTCGACCTCCAGACACGAGGCCCGCGCGGGGCCTGCGAAAGGTCCCGGCGTTCAGGACGACAGGCGGGCATTGCCGCCGAGCGCGGGGCTGCCCCCTGCGGCGACGCCATCGCCACGGCTCGGGCAAGCCTTGCCCAAAGCCCCCGAGATGGCAAGCCTGGAAAGCTCTGGCCAGAAAACCCGACCGCCGTTACCGTCATTTCATGCTTCGCCATGCCGCCGCGTGGCCTCATCACCGCCCCGGGCACTGGCGGCCCGGCGCGACGAGGACAGAGCGCTCCATGTCTTTCGACATGGTGGAATTTTGCGGCGGAGGCTGGGTGATGCGATTTTTCTGCGAAAAATCGTCCGTTTTTTCGCAGAAAAAACGAACGGGAGGTGAAGATGAGGCTTGAAGGAAAAACGGCGATCGTGACCGGTGCGGGGTCGGGCTTTGGCGCGGGGATCGCGCGGAAATTCGCCGCCGAGGGCGCGCGGGTGATGGTGGCCGATATCAACGCCCCCGCCGCCGAGACGGTGGCGCATGAGATCGGCGGCACCGCGCAGGTGGTGGATGTCTCCCGTGACGGATCTGTCCTGGAGATGGCCGAGGCGGCTTTCGCCTTGTTCGGGCGGCTCGACATCCTCGTGAACAACGCCGGCATCACCCATCTGCCCAAGCCCATGGAAAAGGTGACGGAAGAGGAGTTCGACCGGGTCCTGGCGGTGAATGCGAAATCGGTCTTCCTGACGGCGCGCCACATCGTGCCGCATATGAAGGGCAAGGGCGGCGGCGCGATCCTGAACATCGCCTCCACCGCCGGCGTCTCGCCCCGGCCGCGGCTGAACTGGTACAATGCGTCGAAAGGCTGGATGATCACCGCGACCAAGGCGATGGCGGTGGAACTGGCGCCCGATGCCATCCGCGTGAACGCGCTGAACCCCGTGGCAGGGGAGACGCCGCTGCTGCCGAGTTTCCTGGGCGAGGACACGCCCGAGATACGGGCGAAGTTCCTGTCCACCATTCCTCTGGGGCGGTTTTCCACGCCCGAGGACCTGGGGAATGCCGCCTGTTTCCTGTGCTCGGACGAGGCCAGCATGATCACGGGCGTGGCGCTGGAGGTCGATGGCGGGCGCTGCATCTGAACGGCGGAACCGGGGGCTTTGCGCCCGTCGCCATTGACACTCGGACCAATGGCGCGCCAATGGCGACCCCCGCAGAGTATTTTCGCCAAGAAGAAGGGGTATTCCGATGAGGCCTGGTGCGCGCAACCTGATCACGGATGTGGCGGGGCTGAAAGTGGGCAATGCCGAGGATGCGGGCATCAAGACCGGAGTCACCGTGCTGGTGGGCGAGGCGCCCTTCGTGGCCGGGGTGCATGTGATGGGGGGCGCGCCGGGGACCCGGGAGACCGATCTGCTGGCCCCCGACCGGCTGGTGCAGGAGGTGGATGCGCTGGTGCTTTCGGGCGGCTCGGCCTTTGGGCTGGATGCGGCCTCGGCCGTGGCGGACGGGCTGCGCGCGCAGGGGCGTGGTTTTTCCGTCGGCGGTCAAAATGTGCCGATCGTGCCCGGGGCGATCCTGTTCGATCTTCTGAATGGCGGGGAGAAGGACTGGGCCGAGAACCCCTACAAGGCGCTGGGGGCGGAGGCGCTGGAGCAGGCGAGTGAGGTGTTCGCGCTTGGCACCAAAGGGGCGGGCGCGGGCGCGACCACGGCCGGGCTGAAGGGCGGGCTGGGCTCGGCCTCGGCGGTGCTGGAGAGCGGCCTCACGGTGGGCGCGCTGGTGGCGGTGAACGCGCTGGGATCGGTCACCATGGGCGCGGGGCCGGAATTCTGGGCCGCTCCCTTCGAGATGGGGGGCGAGTTCGGCGGGCTGGGGGCGGGCCGGCACGACCCGGCGCAGGAGCCCCATCCCGAGGCGCATCTGGGCGCGGCGACCACCCTTGCCATCGTGGCCACCGATGCCAGGCTGACCCAGGCGCAGGCGACGCGGCTGGCGGTGGCGGCGCATGACGGCATGGCGCGCGCGATCCTGCCCAGCCACACCCCGTTCGACGGCGATCTCGTCTTTGCCGCGGCCACCGGCGCGCGGGAGTTGCCCGGCGATTTCGAGGCGCTGCGGCTGGGCCATGCGGCCGCCTGCTGCCTGGCCCGCGCCATCGCGCGCGGCGTCTATCACGCAAGCCCGGCGCCGGGCGACCGCCTGCCCTGCTGGCAGGAACGGTTCGGCGCCCCGGGGAATTGAGGCACAGGCGCTCGACTGCTAGTCTGACGCCGCATCCAACGGGAGCCTTTTCATGAAACCTTTTCTCCTGGCCGCAGCCCTGGCCGCGCTGCCCCTTTCCGCTCATGCCGACGAGGTCACCGACACGCTGAAAAGCGCGATCGACGCCTATGAGGCGGGCGATCTGCAATATGCGCTGGAGGAGATCGCCTTCGCCCAGCAGCTCATGCAGGCGATGAAGGCTGAGGGGCTGGTGGCCTTCCTGCCGGCGGCCCCCGAGGGCTGGACCCGCGAGGTCGATACCGAGATGAATGCCGGCATGGCCATGCTGGGCGGCGGCACCGGGGCGGAGGCCGAGTACAGCAACGGCGATGTCAGCTTCACCATCACCCTGATGGCCGACAACCCGATGGTCGCGGCCATGGCTGGGATGTTCGCCAACCCCATGATCATGGCCGCCTCGGGCAAGATCACCCGGGTGGGGCGTCAGAAATTCATCGACCAGGATGGTGAGCTGACGGGGCTGATCGACGGGCGCGTCCTGGTGCAGGCCAGCGGCGCCGATGTGGAGGTCATGGTGCCGGTTCTGGAAGCGATCGACTTCGAAGGGCTGGGCAAGTTCGGCCTATAGCCCCTCGAGCAGGTCGCCTGTCAGCGCGCTGTCGGGCGCGGCGAGCCCCTCGATCACGTCGAAATGGTGCCGGCCGGGGGCGATGTGGAGCTCCGCCCCGGGCCAGGCCTCGGCCAGCCAGCGCGCCTGGTCGAGGAAGACCGGGCGCTCGTCGCCGCCGACCCAGACCTTGACCGGGACGCGGCGCGGCGCGGCGCAGAGCACGGGGCTTTCGGCGGCGGCGGCGGCCTCGTCCATCCTGAACTCATCGTTCATCGCCGTCTTCAGAAGCGGGCGCAGGTCGCTGACGGGCGAGATCGGCAGGGCGCGGGCCAGGCGGCCGGCGACGGCCTCTGGCAGCTCGACATCCGGGCAGAGCATCCGCGCGGCCAGGTGGCCGCCCGCCGAATGGCCGCTCAGCGCGATCGGCCCCGCCACCCGTTTCGATATGGACACCAGCGCATCCCGCGCATCCTGCGTGATGTCCGCGATCCGCACCTCCGGCGCCAGCCGGTAGGAGGGCATCGCCACCGCCCAGCCGCGCGCCAGCGGACCCGCCGCCAGGTGCGACCAGAGCGATTTGTCGAATCTCAGCCAGTAGCCGCCGTGGATGAACACCGCCAGCCCGCGGGCCTCGCCCTCGGGGCGGAACAGGTCGAAACGCTGGCGGGGATGGTCACCATAGGGCAGGTCCAGATCGGCGCTGACCCCGGCCCGGAATTCCGCCGCGTCCTCGGCCCAGCGCTGGGGGTAGGATTCGCCATCGGGGATGTAGGGGATGTTGGCATAGGCATCATCCCAATCGATCTGTTCCGACATGCTGGACTTCCCTCCCGCCCCGTGATTTCCCTATGCCCAAACTTATGGGAGGAAACCCCGATGCCTGCAACCGATCTCCGCGCCCGCCTGAAAGACCCCGAGCTGCTGGCCACCAAGGCCTATCTTGCCGGGGAATGGGTGGAGGCCGATGACGGCGCCACCTTCGACGTCACCAACCCCGCGCGCGGCGACGTGATCTGCGCCGTCCCCGACCTGACCCGCGCCGAGACCGCCCGCGCCATCGCCGCCGCGCAGGCCGCGCAGAAGGACTGGGCCGCCCGCACCGCCAAGGAGCGCGCCAATATCCTGCGCCGCTGGTACGAGCTGATGATGCAGCATCAGGAAGACCTCGCCACCATCCTGACCGCCGAGATGGGCAAGCCGCTGGCCGAGGCGAAGGGCGAGATCGCCTATGGCGCCTCGTTCATCGAATGGTTCGCCGAAGAGGCCAAGCGCGTCTATGGCGAGACCATCCCCGGCCACCAGCCCGACAAGCGCATCACCGTGATCCGCCAGCCGATCGGCGTGGCGGCCTCGATCACGCCGTGGAACTTCCCCAACGCGATGATCACCCGCAAGGCGGGCCCGGCGCTGGCCGCCGGCTGCGCCTTCGTCGCCCGCCCCGCCGAGGATACGCCGCTTTCGGCCTTGGCGCTGGGGGTGCTGGCCGACCGCGCAGGTCTGCCCAAGGGCGTTCTGTCGATCATCCCCTCGACCCGCGCCTCGGATATCGGCAAGGAATTCTGCGAAAACCCCATCGTGCGCAAGCTGACCTTCACCGGCTCCACCGAGGTGGGGCGCATCCTGCTGCGCCAGGCCGCCGACCAGGTCAAGAAATGCTCGATGGAACTGGGCGGCAACGCGCCCTTCATCGTGTTCGACGACGCCGATCTCGACGCGGCGGTCGAGGGCGCGATCATGTGCAAGTTCCGCAACAACGGCCAGACCTGCGTCTGCGCCAACCGCATCTACGTGCAGGAAGGGGTCTATGACGCCTTTGCCGAAAAGCTGACCGCCGCGGTGGCCAAGCTGCGCGTGGGCGACGGGCTGGAGGAAGGCACGGATCTCGGCCCGCTGATCACCGATGACGCGGTCTGCAAGGTCGAGGAGCATATCGCCGACGCGCAGGCCAAGGGCGGCAAGATCGCCCTGGGCGGCAAGCGGCTGGGCAACGAGGGCACGTTCTTTGAGCCGACCATCGTCACCGGCGCCACGCGCGACATGAGGTTCTCGCAGGAAGAGACCTTCGGCCCCCTGGCGCCGCTCTTCAAGTTCAAGGACGAGGACGAGGTGATCGAGCTGGCCAATGACACGATCTTCGGCCTCGCCTCCTATTTCTACGCCAAGGATATCAGCCGCGTGACCAAGGTCGCCGAGGCGCTGGAATACGGCATCGTGGGCGTGAACACCGGCATCATCTCCACCGAGGTGGCGCCCTTCGGCGGCGTGAAGCAGTCCGGGCTGGGCCGCGAGGGCTCCAGCCACGGGATCGAGGAATACATGGAGATGAAATATATCTGCCTGTCGGTCTAGGTCTCGGAGGCAGAGGCCATAGCCATCATCATCCGCTCCGCGGCCCGTTTCCAGACCTGCATTTCGGCCGAGGACAGCAGGCCATCCAGAACATCGGACAGGGCATCCTTCAGTGCCCTGCCCGCGACCTCGAACAGTGCCGCCGGTATCCTGTAATGCCTGTGGCTCTCGGCCAGCGCCTCAAGCCTCTCCGCGAATTCCCCGGGGGTTTCCACGCAGCGGACGACCTCGCCCAGCATTGATGCAAACATTTCCTTCTGGCGCTCGATGTCGTTCGAGAACATCGCCCTGGCCTCGGGCGCGTGGCTGAACAGATGTTCGTAGAAGCGCTCCGCGATCTCTTTCCGCCTGTCGAAAACGGTTGCGAAGCTTGCATGCAGCAAGGCCATGTGTTCGTCACGCATCGTTTGTCCTTGCCCAACGTTCTATATGTTTTCCTGGGGAAAAGCGCCGCTCGGCCTGCCCAGACCGGGCTTACGAATCAAGCCAAAGGAAAGACAACAAGAAATACCTTAAAAGCTGCGACATAATAGCGCACTTTATCTTCTGGATGAAGTACTCCGATCCGGGGCGCACAGCGCCCGCGTCCGGTGAAGGTTTCACTTATACGACACCAGAGCTTCACACATCCACTATCCGGAAAAGCCGCTCCAGGCGGGCATTTTGCCTGGCGGGAGACCGCCAATGGCTTTTCGCCTTCTTGGCCTGGCATCGGCCATCGCCCTGACCGCCGGCGCCGCTGGGCAGCCTGGAGATGGGGGGCGGGGCGACCTGCCGGTGGTGTCGAAGGAACTGGTCTGCGACCTGCTGCCCGATCTGAAGGCGATCGGCGGCCATGTGCTGGACAAGGTCGAGGGGCTGGCGATCACCTCGGATGGCGAGGCCTTCGTCTCGACCGGCAATGACGGGGTCGGTGACAGCTCGGTCGAGGCGATGTTCTTCTCGATCGGCAAGGTCGAGTGAGCCCCGGGGAAACGGGGCCAAGGGAGGCGCTGCAGCGCCTCTCTTTTCCCGTGCCTTGATCGAAGCGCCCGCCCCTTGGGGGCGGGTCGCGCACGGCCCTCATTGCTGAACACAGAAAAAATGAAAAAAGGCGCGGGACCGATGCCTCCGCGCCTTCCTGTTCACTGTTCCTGAACGAGGCTTACGCCTCTTCGGAGGCCTCCACGGCCTGCGCCTCGACCGCCTCGCCGCGGGCGATCTCGATCCGGCGCGGCTTCAGCGCCTCGGGCACCTCGCGCACGAGGTCGATATGCAGCATGCCGTCGGCATGGGCGGCGCCCGTCACCTTCAGGTGGTCGGCCAGGTGGAAGCGGCGCTCGAAGGCGCGGGTGGCGATGCCGCGGTGAAGATAGGTGCGCTCTTCCTCGTCACGCGCCTTGCGGGCGGCGACGATCAGGGCGTTTTCCTTGACCTCGACGGACAGTTCATCACCGGTGAAACCGGCCACGGCGATCGAGATGCGATAGCCGTTTTCCGAGGTCTTCTCGATATTGTAGGGCGGGTAGCTGGGCTGCGGCAGGTCCTGGGTCAGGACGCGGTCCATCAGGTCGGCCACGCGATCGAAACCGACAGTGGCGCGGTAAAGCGGGGAAAGGTCGAAATTACGCATGATTCATCCTCCATCGAGCGATGTCTCTGGGCCCTCCCGAAGGGACGGGCGTTGACGTCAAAACGGACCCTGTTGCAGGCATCCGCATCTGGCGATGTGGGAAAGGAAATCGCGGCTTTCAAGCCCCTCAGGGGCGGATGAACTTGGCGCCGCCTTCCGCCGCGGCGCTCTGCCCGAAGCGGCGGATCGTGCTGGGCGTGCCGCGCCCGATCACGCCTTCGCCCGCAGCCAGCCGCGATTGCAGCAGCGTCAGCGATTTCTCCAGCGAGGTACCCAGGGCCACCTTGCCGGTCTCGATCTCCGCCTTGGCGGTCACCACCGACACGATCCGCGGCGCCCCTTCGCCGGCGAAGGAAAAGACCGGCGCGCCGGAAGAGCCGAAATCGACATCGCAGGACAGCATCAGGACGCCGGCCCGCCCGGCCAGCACATGGCAGGCCTCCTGCAGCGAGGGCGCCTCGGACCGGTCCTTCGCGTAGGAGACCACGCCCACCCGGTCGCCCATATGGGGGCGTTCGGCCGTGGCGAAAGGCCGGATGCCGGGCAGGCGGATCGGACGGTCGAGCTCCAGCAGCGCAAGGTCGTGAGCCACGCGGCCCACGTCGTCGCCCTGCCGGAACACGTAGCGCGGATGCACGACCGCATGGCGCACCCCGCGATAGGCCTGTGCACGGCCGTTGCGCCAGCCGGCGAGGAACTCGATCTGATCCAGCGGCATCACCTCGCCGCTGACCTTGTCATAGAGGCAATGCGCCGCCGTCAGCACCTGGTCGGTGGAAATCAGGGCCCCGGTGCAGAACGCCCGGCGCCCGATATTCAGACGGCCCACGGCCTCCCAGCCCTTGCCGTCGTCACCGGTGACCAGCTCGCGCAGATCCGTGGGGCCGGCATGGCTGCCCTTGGCCCAGATCACCAGCAGGATCACCCCGATCAGCAATTTCCGCAGCATGGCCGCCCCCTCTTCACAAGATGAGCCTAGCCGCGCGGTGGGGCAGGATTATGGCTGATCTTCGGCCATTGCGCGGGGCTTCGGCCCGCCGGTGGCCCAGTCCAGAAGTTCCACCGTGTGCACGATGGGCACATCCGTGCCCGAGCCGATCTGCATCATGCAGCCGATATTGCCGGCGGCGATCACGTCGGGCGCCTTGGCCTCCAGCGTGCGCACCTTGCGCTCTTTCAGCTGCTTGGAGATCTCGGGCTGCATCAGGTTGTAGGTCCCGGCCGAGCCGCAGCACAGGTGGCTGTCGGCCGGCTCCACCACGGTGAAGCCCGCGCGTTTCAGCAGGTCCTTGGGATAGGTCTTGATCTGCTGGCCGTGCTGCAGCGAGCAGGCGGCGTGATAGGCCACCTTCAGCCCCTGATCGCCGCCCTCGGGCAGGTCGAGCTTCATCAGCAGCTCGGAGACATCCATGGCGATTTCCGAAACCGCGGCGGCCTCCTTGGCCAGCGGCTCGTTGCGGAACATGTGGCCGTAATCCTTGACCGTGGTGCCGCAGCCGGAGGTGTTGATCACCACCGCATCCAGCCCCTCGCCCGCCATCTCGGCGGCCCAGGCGCGGATGTTCTTGGCCGCCGTGGCGTGGGATTCGTCGGTCTTGCCCATGTGATGGGTCAGCGCCCCGCAGCAGCCCATGCCCTTGGCGATCACCACGTCACAGCCAAGGCGGCGCAGCAGCCGGATGGTGGCGTCGTTGATATCGGTGTTCAGCGCCCGCTGCGCGCAGCCGGTCATCAGCGCCACGCGCATCTTGCGCTCACCGATGGCCGGGAAGACCTGCGCATCGTCGTTGCGGCTGACGGGCGGGATGCGCTTGGGCGCCATCTCCAGCATCGCCTTGAGCCGCGCGTCGGGCATCAGGAAGGCAAAGGGCCGCCCGATCTTGGCGCCCAGCAGCGCCAGCCGGAACCGGCTGGGATAGGGCAGGATCCGCGCCAGCACCCAGCGCAGGGCGCGGTCGCGGAAGGGGCGCTTGTAGGTCTTCTCGATATATTCGCGCGCGTGGTCGACCAGGTGCATGTAATGCACGCCCGAGGGGCAGGTCGTCATGCAGGCCAGGCAGGACAGGCAGCGGTCGACATGCTTGACCGTCTTCTCGTCGGCCGGCCGGCCGCTCTCCAGCATGTCCTTGATCAGGTAGATGCGGCCGCGCGGGCTGTCCAGCTCGTCGCCCAGCACCTGGTAGGTGGGGCAGGTCGCGGTGCAGAACCCGCAATGCACGCAGGCGCGCAGGATCTCGTTCGAGCGCTCGATGCCGGGATCCTGCAGTTGTTCGGGGGTGAAATTCGTCTGCATTTGCTCAGCCCATCAGTCCGGGGTTCAGGATGCCGCGCGGGTCGAACTGCGCCCGCAGCCCGGCGGAAATCGCGGCCAGCGGTGCGAGTTCCGGCTGGAACACCGGCAGCGCGGCACGGGTCTCTTCGCTGGCGCGGATCAGCGTGGCATGGCCCCCGATCCCCTCCAGCGCCGGGCGGATATCGCGGCCCTCGGCCACGCGCGCCCAGATCAGCCCGCCGCCCCAGTCATAAAGCAGCCCCTGCGCCTGCAGCGCCGCGCCCACGCGCGGCCCTTCCGAGGGCTTGACCGAGATCCGCCACACATCGCCCGGCTGCCCGGCGAAACCCTCCACGTCGCGCACCCAGCGCCAGCCTGCGGCGGTCTTTTCCGGGTCGGTTTCCACCGCGATCTCGCCAACGCCCGCCAGCAACGTCTTCAGCGCCTCGGCGCGGTAGGCGACCGAATCCGCGAATCCCTCGATCCGGATCATCGTCACCGGCGCCCCGTCCACGCCCACCGGCGCATGCGCGGCCCCCGACACGTCGAAGGGCGAGCCCAGCGCCGCCGACAGCGCCCGAACCGCCTCTTCATCGCTCAACCCCTCGATCAGCAGCACCGCCACCGCCTCGGGCACCGGCAGCACCTTGAAGGACAGCTCGCTCAGCACGCCCAGCGTGCCGTAGGAACCCGCCATCAGCTTCACGAGGTCGTAGCCGGTGACATTCTTCATCACCCGCCCGCCATTCTTGATCACCGTCCCGCGCCCGTCGACGAGGCGCACCCCCATCAGGCTGTCCCGGCAGGCCCCGGCCTGAATGCGCCTCGGCCCGGAGACATTGGCCGCCGCCACGCCCCCGATGGTGGGTTCGCCCGTACTGCCAAGAAGCACCCGGTGATCCATCGGCTCGAAAGGCAGGCGCTGGCCTTCGCCGGCGAGCGCCGCCTCGACCTCGGCCAAGGGGGTGCCGGCCTTGACCACGATGGTAAGCGCGCCAGGCTCATACAGCTCGATTCCCGTCAGCCCGGCCACCGACAGCAGCTCACCGGCGACCGGCCTGCCGATCGGCCGCGTGCCGCCGCCCATGATCCGCAGCGGACCGGGCGCCCCGGCCACCGCCTCGGCGAGTTCGGCCTCTGTTACGGGGTTCATCATTCTTCTGGCTCCAAATATCCTCGGGGGTGAATTGCCGCAGGCAAGAGGGGGCAGACAGCCCCCTTACGCCACGCGCCGGCTCTCTGTGACGTCCAGCGGGAACACCTTGGCCGGGTTCAGCAGCCATTGCGGGTCGAACACGTCCTTCACCCGCAGCTGCGCCTCCATGTCCTCGGGGCTGAACTGCGCATGCATCAGGTCGCGCTTCTCCACGCCCACCCCATGCTCGCCGGTCAGGCAGCCGCCGACCTCGACGCAGAGTTTCAGGATGTCGGCGCCGAACCGCTCGCACAGTTCCAGGTCGCCCGGCTTGTTGGCATCGAACAGGATCAGCGGGTGCATGTTGCCGTCCCCGGCATGGAACACGTTGCCCACGCCCAGCCCGTATTCCTCGGACATCTCGCCGATCCGCTTCAGCACATAGGGCAGCGAGGAAACCGGGATCGTCCCGTCGAGGCACATGTAATCGTTGATCTGCCCCATGGCGCCGAAGGCCGATTTCCGCCCCAGCCAGATCTTCGCGCTCTCCTCGGCATTGGTGCTCTCGCGCAGCTCCACCGGATTGTGCTTGCGCGCGATCTGGGTGATCAGCCCCAGCTGCTCGTCGATCTCGGCCTCGCTGCCCTCGACCTCGACAATCAGCAGCGCTTCGCAATCGGGGTATCCGGCATGGGCGAAGGCCTCGGTCGCGCGAATGACGGGCCGGTCCATGAACTCGATCGCCACCGGCAGCACGCCGGCCTTGATGATGTCGGACACGCATTCGCCCGCCACCTCGTTGCGGTCAAAGCCCATCAGCACGGGCCGCGCGCCCTCGGGCTTGCGCAGGATGCGCAGCGTGGCCTCGGTCACCACGCCCAGCTGCCCTTCCGAGCCGCAGATCACGCCCAACAGGTCGAGCCCGCCGGCATCGAGATGCGCGCCGCCGATCTCGACCACCGTGCCGTCCATCAGCACCATGGTCACACCCAGCAGGTTGTTGGTGGTCACCCCGTATTTCAGGCAATGCGCCCCGCCCGAGTTCATCCCGATATTGCCCGCGATCGCACAGGCGAGCTGGCTGGACGGATCGGGCGCGTAGAAGAAATCCTCCTCCTCCACCGCGCCGGTGACGCTGAGATTGGTGCGCCCGGTCTGCACCCGGATGAAACGGTTCTCGTAATCGGTCTCCAGCACCTCGGTCAGCCGCGCCACGCCCAGGATCACGCTGTCGGCGGTGGGCAGCGCACCGCCGGCCAGCGAGGTGCCCGAGCCGCGCGGCACCACCGGCACCCCCTCTTCGCTGCAGATGCGCAGCACGTCGGAAACCTCCTGCGTCGAGGCCGGCAGAACGGCGCATAGCGGCGGGCAGCGATAGGCCGTCAGCGCATCGCATTCATAGGCGCGCGTCTCATGCACGTCGTCGATCACCGCGTCGCGCGGCAGAACCTCGCGCAGGCGTTCGACAATCCGCGCCTTGCGCGCCAGGATGTCGGGATTGGGTGTCGGCATTTCCATGAGAGCTCCTCCCCGAGCCGCGGGTATTGGTAAGAAAATATAACCAATATTGCCAGGTGACAAGAGGATTCCGCGGACGATACGCTCACAACATGGAAATCCTGAGCCGCATCAGCCTGTTCGGCCCGCTCGACGCGGTGGCGGTGGCCCTCTGGGTCATCGCCTGGCTGGCCATAGGGTGGGCGATCGAGAGACCGCCGGCGGGCCGCCCCTCCGTCTCGACGCTTATGGCGGGCTACCGGCGCGACTGGATGAAGACCATGGTCACCCGCCAGCCCCGCATCCTCGACGGCGCGATCCTCTCGATCCTGCGCCAGGGCACCACGTTTTTCGCCTCGGCCTCGATGCTCTCGATCGGCGGCGGGCTGGCCCTGATCGGCAATACCGAGCGCCTCCTGGGGATCGCCCGCGACCTGACGCTGGTCACCGCGCCGGCAGTGGTCTGGGAGGTCAAGATCCTTGCGGTGCTGGTTTTCGTCGCCAACGCCTTTCTGAAATTCGTCTGGGCGCACCGGCTGTTCGGCTATTGCGCCGTGATCATGGCCGCCGTGCCCAACGACCCGGAGGACCCCATCGCCTTTCACCGCGCCGGCCAGGCCGCCGAGATCAACATCACCGCGGCGCGCAGCTTCAACCGCGGCATGCGCTCGCTCTATTTCGCCCTGGCGGGGCTGGTCTGGCTGCTGGGCGCAGGGCCGCTGATCCTTGCGGTCGCGATCACCCTGGTCCTGCTCTGGCGGCGCGAGTTCATGTCGCAGTCGCGCAGCGCGCTCCTGGCGCGCACGCCCTTGTGACCGCGGCGGGCCGCGCCTTGCCCCATGATGGGGGCATGAAACGCCTCGCCCTTTCCCTCCTCCTCGCCGCCACGCCGCTGCGCGCCGACCCGCCCGAAATCGTCGCCGCCAAGGCCACCCGATCCGGCGGCGCCTGGCGCATCGATGTCACCCTGCGCCACCCGGATAGCGGCTGGGAGCACTACGCCGACGGCTGGGAGGTGCTGGCCCCCGACGGCACGCGCCTCGGCTATCGCGAACTCGCCCATCCGCATGTGACCGAGCAGCCCTTCACGCGCTCGCTGTCCGCCATCGCCATCCCCGGCGACATCGCCGAGGTCACGATCCGCGCCCGGTGCAGCCGCGACGGCTGGGCAGAACAGAGCTTCGCCCTCCCCCTGCCCCGCGCAGACTGACCCGTTCTTCTGGCCGAAAATATCCTCGGGGGTGAATTGCCGAAGGCAAGAGGGGGCAGACAGCCCCCTTTGCCCCGCTACCGCCGCCCCTCGCGCAGCCATCCGCCCAGGCTCAGTGCCGCCGCCAGCAGCAGGAAAGCCCAGGCTGGCGCCAGCGGAGTGATGGTGATGTCGGCGGTGACATAGGCTCCGCGCGGGGTGATGCCGATCCAGCCGCGCCCGGCTGCCACGCGACCCTCGCGCACCTGCCGCAGCCGCGGCAGCCCCGCCTCCAGCGCCAGCACGCCGCCCCGCGTGGCGGCCACGACCGGCGCCAGCTTCGCGCCGCTGGCGATCGTCTCCTCGAATTCGCGCGGGGCCGAGGGGCCCAGCGCGACCACGGTCTCCCGCTCGCCCTCGCGCAGGCGATAGAGCCCGATCTCGCCGCCTTCGTGCCGGCCCGCGAACCGCCCCGGCGAGACCTCCTCCAGCGGCAGCACGCTCACGCTGCCGTCGGGCGCGGTGATCTCCACCTCGCGCGGGTCCCCCTCCAGCGAGCGCCGGGTCACGGTGATGGTCTGCCCCTCGGCCACGGCGCGCAGCGCCTCTTCCTCCAGGTCGGGCTCCTTCATCATCCAGTGCGCCAGACGTCGCAGCAGCTCCAGCTGCGGCCCGCCGCCCTCGAAGCCGCGGTCCCATAGCCAGGCGTGGTCCGAGGCCAGCAGCGCCACGCGCCCCTCGCCCACGCGGTCAAGCACCAGCAGCGGCCGCTCCCCCGGCCCCTGCATCACCACCTGCCCGCCCTTTGGCGCGAGTTCCACCATGCGAAGCCAGCGGCCCCATTCGCCGCCCGCCTCGGCGCGCAGCCCCTCGGTGACCGGGTGGCGCTGGCCGAGATCGGTGATCTCGGGACGAAACCCCTCGTCCAGCACCCGCGCGGTGGGCTCGGCCGGCAGGATCGCGGAAAGCGGCGAGTGATAGAGGCTCTCGGCGCTGGCGAAGTCCGGTCCCGCCGCGATCAGCACCGCGCCGCCGCCTTCGACGTAGGAGCGCACGTTGTCGAGATAGAGCATGGGCAGGATGCCGCGCCGCTTGTAGCGGTCGAAGACGATCAGGTCGAATTCCTCGATCTTCTCCATGAACAGCTCGCGCGTGGGGAAGGCGATCAGCGACAGTTCGGTCACCGGCACGCCGTCCTGTTTCTCGGGCGGGCGCAGGATGGTGAAATGCACCAGGTCCACCGCGCTGTCGGATTTCAGCAGGTTGCGCCAGGTCCGCTCGCCCGGGTGCGGCTCGCCCGAGACCAGAAGGACGCGCAGCCGGTCGCGCACGCCGTTGATCTGGACGACGGCGGCGTTGTTGCGGTCGGTCAGCTCGCCCTCGGCCTCGGCCAGTTCGAACTGGATGACGTTCATGCCCCCGTGGCTGAGCGTCACCGGCAATTCCAGGTTCACGCCGACCGGCACCTCGAACACCTGCGGCTCGCCGCCATCCACGGTGATGGTCAGCTCGGTCTCGCCGCCCAAGCCCGCCGGCACCGCGCCCTGATCCTCGATCCTCAAGGTCAGCACCAGCTCCTCGTCGAGGATGCCGAAGGCGGGCGCGTTCTTGATGATCAGCCGCCGGTCCCAATCGCCCTCGTGGCCGGTCAGCAGCGCATGCAGCGGCGCGGGCAGGTCGGGCGCGCGCTCGATATCATGCAGCTGGCCGTCGGTCAGCAGGATCGCCCCCGCAAGCCGC